>ENA-OQAR01000099-OQAR01000099.1-human-gut-metagenome-genome-assembly--contig:-NODE-99-length-21125-cov-3.188208_pt1 | contig 21125 bp, 24 predicted proteins | sample MGYA00242738_ERZ504533 | MGnify/ENA primary metagenome ERZ504533 (study PRJEB26092, sample SAMD00036276) | human gut metagenome | host: Homo sapiens | study: EMG produced TPA metagenomics assembly of... | reverse complement strand
TGGAGATAGCCGACTATATCATAGCCGCGACCGGGTGCTCGTGGAGCTGGTATTGCAGGGCGACAACATCGCCTTCGAATACCTTTTCGAGCGTTACAAGGAGGCTATACACCGGCTTTTCATACAGCGCACCAACAACCCCCTCAACAACTCGGTAGAAGATATCCGTTCGCTGATTGAGCAGGTACGTATCCCGCCACAAATCGGCAAGTACAAGGTATATATCATTGATGAGGTCCATATGTTGTCGCAAGCCGCCTTCAATGCTTTTCTGAAAACATTGGAAGAACCGCCTCATCATGCCATCTTCATCCTTGCCACAACGGAAAAGCATAAGATACTGCCGACTATTCTGAGCCGTTGCCAGATTTATGACTTCAACCGCATCGGCATCAAAGACACTATCGACCATCTGCAATACGTTGCCAAACTGGAACATATCAACGCCGAACCCGAAGCCCTGACTGTCATCGCACAGAAAGCCGACGGCGGTATGCGCGATGCTCTTTCCATCTTCGACCAGGTAGTCAGCTTCACAGGTGGGAACATCACTTACAAAAGTGTGATTGAAAACCTGAATGTCTTGGATTACGAATATTATTTTCAAGCTGACCGATTTGTTGCTTGAAAACAAAGTTCCCGAATCCATGCTGCTTTTTTAACGACGTATTGAAAAAAGGATTTGACGGCAGTCATTTCATCACCGGACTATCCTCTCATTTCCGGGATTTGCTGGTGAGCAAGGACCCTTCCACCCTGCAATTGCTGGAAGTAGGCGCCGGTATCCGCGACCGCTATAAAGAACAAGCACAAAAATGCGACCAGAAATTCCTGTACCGTGCCATGAAGCTATGCAATGATTGTGACCTGAACTATCGTGCAAGCAAAAACAAACGTCTGCTGGTAGAACTGACACTGATTCAATGCGCCCAACTCACTCTGCCCGACGCCGACGATGTAAGTGGTGGGCGTGGCCCTAAGAAGATATTAAAACCCCTATTTACGCAGCAAGCGGCTTCCACAGCCGCCACGCAGCCACAGCCTCAGGCTAAAGCTGCCGCTGCACAGACCGCAGCAACCGCCGTTCCTCAACCACAGGGTACAAGTACAGCCGGCAGTATGAACGCAAGCCGTCCAAGCCCGCTGCCTCAGACCAGAGAAGAGAAAAAAAAATCCCGGTGTTCAAGGCGGGCTCACTCGGTATATCCCTGCGCCGTCCTTTGCACGAACAGCAAGCCGCGGAGAAGCAAGAAGCAAAAGCGGCAAGCACCGCTGCCCAAAACGATGCCACATACGAAGATTATATTTTCAATGAAAAAGATCTGGACTATTACTGGCGTGAATTTGCAGCGCCCTGCCCAAGGAAGAGAAGGCTAACTCCGCACGAATGATGAACATGCATCCGCATTTGTTGAATGACACGACTTTTGAAGTGACAGTAGACAATGATATGGTGGAAAAATATATGGTACAATTGATACCATCGGTTCAGAATCACTTACGCGAACGTCTGCACAACCGGAAAATCACCATGACGGTACGTGTCAGTGCCCCTACCGAGAACATCCGTGCTTACAGCCACGTGGAACGTTTCCAGATGATGAGCAAGAAAAACCCGAATCTGCTGAAATTAAAAGAAGCACTGGGATTGGAGTTATCATAAAACCTATTAAAATAAAAAAACACCGGGAAATCCTTCAAATCCTTCATATTTACACAATACATTGTTTTTCAATGTGTTGTTGTGAAGGATTTTGAAAGGGATCCTTCATAAATGATTCATTGAGCGTAAGCGTCTCCGCGATTCTATCTTGTCGCCCATTTTTCATTCTTATATTTTTGCCATGTATAAAAAATGAATCATTATGGATTTAGCAGAAAAATCGATTTTGGAAAAACCTGGAAACCATTTCCTTAGAAGTTCATTTGAAAAGTTAGTACTAACAATTGTTCTTTAGCCTGTATTGCTTTGCCGTTGACTCAGCATACCACTCTTGGAGGTATGAGTTCCTGGATGTCCAGACGGGGTTATAGCGTTAAACAAGCCAAGGCGGATGTGGTCCGTGATTATTATGGCGGCGTTGAACCCTCCCGACCGACAACTTCCTCTCCTTCGTTCACTCAAATAGCCCCCGTCATGTTGTCGGAAGAAGAGTTTAGTCTTTCCGGGATCACAATCACCTTTAACAGCGGAACGACCATTTCGGTCAAACGGGCACTCCCGGGGGTATTATTAAAATGTTACGCGATTACGAAAGAAAGGAGGGGGATCCATGTATTCTCTAACATCAGCCAATCGCTACTATCTGTACCAGGGCTTTGTCCGTATGAACCTTGGCATTGACGGTTTATTCAAAATCATACGCTCTCAAATGAAGGAGCTGTCCCCCATTTCCGGAGATATATTTTTATTCTTTGGCAAAACCGGCAGAGTGTAAAAATACTGCGTTGGGATGGTGATGGCTTTCTCCTGTACTACAAGCGTCTGGAAGGTGGAAGTTTTGAGTTGCCGACATTTAACCCCCATACAGGCAATTATGAGATCTCTTATCAGGTTTTGTCTTTTATCTTAAATGGAGTGTCATTGAAGTCTGTACGGTTGCGAAAAACGTTTTAGGATTTAATGTAATATACTGTATATTAACTGTTTGATTTTAAATTACCATCCGATTATTTTTGGCCGACTCATTGATTTTTTTGTATCTTTACGCCATGAAAAAGGATGAGGTCATAGAGTTATTGAAGGAGCAAATCAAGGAGTTGCGGGATGATAACAACAGACTCCTGGACCAGATAGATGATTTGATAAAGGAGGTTTCTTCCCTTAAAGAGGCACTCCTTCAAAAAGGCGAATCTCTTGGCAAGCAACAGCGTCTTACTAAGGGGATCGCCAAACTTGTATCAAACACATCCGAACAGCAACAACCCCCTCAACCTGCATTGCCGGAGGAAGAGCGGCAGAAGAGAGAAGCAGAAAAAGCAGATAAGCGTAAAGCCAGAAAGAACAATGGGGCCAAACGTGACATGCATTATGAGATGGAGCAGGAGGAACATGACGTTTATCCCGACGATCCTGATTTTGACATCAATAAAGCCCGGCTGGTTACCACCGCTCCCAGAATATGTGTCCGCTATGAATGTGTACCCATGCGCTTCATCAAGCACGTCTACAAGATACACACCTACGCGCAAGACGGTTGTCTCTTTGAGGGAAAAACACCGGTCTCGGCTTTCTTGAATTCCAGCTATGACGGCTCATTCATTGCCGGGCTGATGGAATTGCGTTATATACAATCGCTACCGGTTGAAAGAATCATCAACTACTTCGAAAGTCATGGCTTTACGCTGAAGAAACCTACGGCTCATAAGTTGATGGAAAAAGCCTCAAGCCTCTTTGAAAATCTTTATAAGTGTATCCGGCAGACAGCTTTGAGTGATCCTTATAAGGCAGCCGACGAAACCTATTACAAAATACTCGTCCCGGAAAAGAACAGCAAGGGAAAAGGAGTCCGCAAGGGATACCTCTGGGTGGTTGTGGGCATAAACACCAGGATGATATACCTGCTCTATGATGACGGCTCCCGCTCTGAAAAAGTTATTCTTAACGAATTAGGCGGTTGCAAAGGTATCATACAAAGCGACGGATACTCACCTTACCGGAAACTCGAAAGCGATGCTTATCCCCATATCACACGCATTCCGTGCCTGCAACATATAAAACGGAAATTTATAGATTGCGGTGAGGATGACCCGGATGCAAAAAGAATCGTGGAGATGATAAACACACTTTATCAAAATGAACATAAGCATAAGATCGGGGTTGACGGATGGACGGTAGAACAGAATCTTGTCCATCGGAAAAAGTATGCGCCGGACATACTCGGAGAAATAAAAGATGTGCTTGATGATATAGAAGAACGGGGAGATTTGTTGCCTAAGAGCGAACTGAAGGAAGCTATCACCTATCTTCGCAATGAGTGGAATGCCGTGGTGGACATCTTTAATTATGGTGACACTTACCTGGACAACAATATAGTTGAACAGATGAACCGCTACATATCCTTATCAAGAAAAAACTCATTGTTCTTCGGCAGCCATAAGAGAGCCGAACGGGGCGCCATACTCTACACGATAGCACTTACTTGTAGGATGAATAAAGTGAATCTGTTTGAGTATCTCACGGATATCATAAACAGAACTGCCGAATGGCAACCGAATACACCACTGGAAAAATACAGGCAACTGCTTCCTGACAGATGGGAAAAGGCTAATGACTAAAAAGGGATCATTAGACTTTTTACTTTTAATATACTATATAGAATCGCGGAGACGCTTACTTTTGTTCCTACCTGTTAGATGAGAGGTGTGTCCGTCATGCCTGTATTTTAAAAAATACTTAGCTGTCTTTTCTTGGAGCATATCCTTTATCTTCCTTGTTATGCATCCAGTTGCTTCCTGATAAGTTTATCGTTTCACTAAAGTGATGAAACCTTATCACCCTAGTGATGAGCTTGTACCACTTGGGTGATGAAACTTCATCACTTAAGTTGAAACACTGTACTTGTCAAGAGGAGAACACGAACTTGTCCTGATGAAAACCCTTTTACATAAGGATGTTTACGCTTAGTCACTTTTCATCCCGAAACGCCGGAAAGCCCTTGACAAAGGCTTTTCAATGTGCTATCTTTGTGGAAACAACAACTAAAAAAAACAATAAAATCATGATGAAAGAAATGATTCGGAAGGTGATGGAATGGTGCAAGTTATGGAACGGTGAAACTGCAACGGCGAAACAGGCGGACCCTTCTTCGGATAAAAGGGAAAAAGAACAGGCTGCGGATAACCGGGAGGTGCAAGACCGTCTGGAGAACTACTTGTGGAAACACTATGAGTTCCGTTTCAACGTGTTGACGGAACAACCCGAATATTGCGCGAAGGGGCAAGGGACGGACACACCTTATAAGATAGTGACTCAGCGTACCTTGAACACCTTGTGCCTGGAAGCGCACCGTCATCGCATCAATTGCTGGGATAAGGATGTGAGCCGCCTGCTCCATTCGGAACGCTTGGAAGACTATCACCCTTTCCTTACTTATATGGATACACTGCCCCAATGGGACGGGGTGGATCGCGTCACTCCGCTGGCGCAGCGCATCTCGAAAAAAGCCTTCTGGATAAACGGCTTCCACCGCTGGATGCTGGGAATGGCCGCCCAGTGGGCAGGACGCATGGACCGTTGCGCCAATGCAGTGGCCCCTATGTTGGTGAGCCGTATGCAGGGCAAGTGTAAATCTACTTTTTGTCAGTTGTTGATGCCCGACGGGTTGAGAGATTATTACACGGACAGTTTTGAGTTGACGGGGCCAGTCGGGCTGTGAACAGAAAACTGGCGCAGTTCGGGCTGATTAATCTGGATGAGTATGACCGTCTTTCTCCTCAAAAACTGCCGTTGCTCAAGACACTGATGCAGATGAAGAAGTTGGATTTCCGTAAGTCTCACCGTTCATCCTACAGTCACCTGCCCCGTATGGCCTCGTTTATAGGAACCAGTAATCATAAGGATTTGCTGACCGACCCTACGGGCAGCCGCCGTTATCTTTGTGCCGAGGTGAAAGAGAAAATAGACTGCACGCCACTGGAGCACAAGCAATTGTTTGCCCAATTGAAGGCGGAGCTGGAGGGTGGCGAGCGTTATTGGTTTTCGGCCGAAGAGGAAGCGGAACTGCAATTGCGCAACCGCGAGTTCTATGCCATGCCCGTAGAGCAGGAGGTGTTCTACCGTTGCTTCCGTCTGCCCGAAGCAGGAGAGGAGTTCAAACTCTATTCGGCCTCGGTCATTTTCACCATTTTGCAGAGCCGTTATCCTGCGGCTATGCGCGGCATGACGGTGGTGCGTTTCGGCAAGATGATGAGCGCCATGGGGGCGGAACGGATGCATACGGAGAAAGGAAATCTGTACAAGGTGGTGCTGGCGGCATAATTCCCGTCCATCAGGCCGGCTGAAAGGACTGACAGGAGGCTGAAGGGGCTTCTGTCAGTCTTATTTGTTGTGTGACAGTGTGTTAACCGTGCTGAATGGACTGAAGGCGGGGTGCATGAATGCCAAAAAACATACTATAAGAATCTTTTTAAAGAGCCGTTTTCTCAAGAATTTGTACTAAGTTTGCAACCAAACTACATAATTAAAAAAACTATGATTAACAGATTTGTATTGAACGAAGTATCTTACTTCGGTCCGGGTGCGCGTGAAGTGCTTCCACAAGAGATTAACGTTTGGGCTTGCATAAGGCGTTTGTTGCTACAGACAAGGATTTGATTAAATTCGGTGTGGCTGATAAAAGTGTTGAAAGTATTGGAGAATGCAGGTATTCCATACGAAATATTCAGTGAAATCAAACCGAATCCTACCGTAAGTAATGTAAAGGCAGGAGTTGAAGCTTTTGCAAAATCAGGAGCGGACTTTATTCTGGCTATCGGCGGCGGTTCGTCTATCGATACTTCGAAAGCGATTGGTATCATCACTAATAATCCAGACTTCAGTGATGTGGTGTCACTGGAAGGTGTGGCTCCTACAAGGAAAAAGTCAGTGCCTATCATTGCACTGCCCACTACCGCCGGTACTGCCGCCGAGGTGACTATCAACTATGTCATCACGGATGAGGAAAACCATAAGAAGATGGTTTGTGTAGACCCGAACGATATTCCCGCCATCGCTATTGTGGATGCGGAACTGATGTACACTCTGCCTAAAGGGCTGACTGCTTCTACCGGTTTGGACGCACTGACCCACGCCATCGAAGGGTTGATAACCAAAGGCGCTTGGGAAATGAGCGATATGTTCGAGATCAAGGCGATCGAAATGATTGCCCGTTATCTGGAAACCGCTGTCTTCGAGCCTACCAATGCGGAAGCCCGTAACGGTATGGCCGTGGCACAGTACATTGCAGGTATGGCGTTCTCTAATGTAGGCTTGGGCGTGGTTCACGGTATGGCTCATCCGTTGGGAGCTATCTTCGATATTCCTCACGGTGTGGCTAATGCACTGTTGCTGCCTGTCATCATGGAGTTCAATGCTCCGGCTGCTTTGTCCAAATATGTAGATATCGCCAAGGCAATGAATGTGTACAAGGATGGCATGAGCCGGGAAGAGGCTGCGAAGGCTGCTGTTGAGGCGGTGAAGGCATTGTCTGTCAAGGTAGGTATCCCTCAGCATTTGTCTGAACTGGGTATTAAGGAAGAAGACTTGCCTCGTCTGGCCGCTTCGGCTATTACCGATGTGTGTACGCCGGGCAATCCTCGTGAAGTGACGGAAGAAATTATTCTGGAACTTTACAAGAAGGCTTTCTAAGCGTAATTCTTTTGTAATAAAAGCATAGGTGGTGTGTGGATGTGCAGGGCATATCCACACACTTTTTTTTATCTCCTTTCTGTTTTTTGAATTGTTATGTGAGTTTCATCTTTTTGTATTTGGATTGAAATGTGCAGTTCGTTTCTTTGCGGCAGAAAACAATAAACTTAAAGTTATTGAAAAAGAAGTTCATTTTAACCGTTGCTTTTTTGAGTATCAGTTTGTTTGCCCAACAGATGTGGGCTATGCCGTTTTATCCGGTACGTGATAAAAAAGAGAATGTGAAAACGGATGCATCTTCGGCTAAGGTGGAAACATGGGAGTTTTACTCTACTGTTGAAACCCCTTCTTCCGAAGAGCTGGCTGCATTGGTTTCTAATCATAAATTAGGTAAGAAGGTAGCCTTCCTGTATGATTCATTTAAAGATACTTATGTGGTGAAGGAAGAGGTGGTACCCGGAGATCCGACGCGTCGTACGGTGATTCGTAAGCCGGAAATCTACAATGCAGTACGTACCATTGAAAAAGAACTGAACCGTCAGGTAAGGAAAGACCTGCTGCCGCAGGATAAGGCGGAGCAGGAGTTTACAGGGGTGCTGAAAGTGGCGTTGGCCGCTATCGACTCGGATACGGAGTCTTTTGAGACTGCTTTACAAGAGAATAAAAAGGACGTATCTCATTTGTTGGGTGTATTCCGCCGTGTCAGCCTTAAAAGTATCTATTGAATTCTTTCTTTTCAGGATAAACTAACAATTATATATAAATGAAAACTAAACAGTGCTTGGTCATTGTTATGACCTTGCTATGCCTTTGCGTGAAGGCGCAGAATCTCAGAGTGACCGGTGTGGTGCGGGATAAGTCGGATGTGATTATCGGTGCCAGCGTAATGGTTAAAAACTCAACAGTGGGTACGGTGACAGATATGGATGGGCGTTATTCAGTGGAAGTGCCCGCCAATGGTGTATTGATTTTTTTCTTATATCGGATATACTCCGGTAGAGAAACAAGTAGATGGACAAACGGTGATTAACGTGACGATGAATGACGATGTGCAGGCCATTGACGAAGTAGTGGTAACTGCTATCGGTATCAAGCAGCAGAAAAAGAAGTTGGGATATACTACCCAACAAGTCAATACCGAGGCTTTAGACCAGCCGGGTACGGTGAATGTTGGTAATGCCTTGTCGGGTCAGGTAGCCGGTTTGACGGTAAATAATCCTACCGGTATTTTTCAGGCTCCTTCGTTTTCCTTACGTGGAAAGACTCCGTTGATGGTGATTGACGGTGTGCCTGTGGAGTCGGATCTTTTTGACGTATCTCCCGAAAATATAGAAAGTATTAATGTTTTGAAGGAACTGCCGCCGCTGCTTTGTATGGTTCGCGGGGTAAAGACGGTGCTATTTTGATCACTACCAAACTGGCGAAAGAGGATGGATTGACTGTTACGGCCGGATTGTCCAGTATGGTTTCTGCCGGATTTACGGTCTTTCCTGAAACTCAGACAGAGTTTGGTTCGGGCTCTAATGGTCAGTATGCCTTTTGGGATGGAGCAGATGGTGGTATCTCGGATGGAGACATGACCTGGGGACCTCGTTTTGCCGGGCAGAAAATAGCACAGTGGAATAGTCCTATCCGTAATAAAGAAACAGGAGAAACGATTCCTTGGTGGGGGGATGTTTCCGGTACGATTTATGATGACCAGTCTAAGTACGAACGGGTGCCCATCGCATGGGAGCCTCATGATAACCTGAGGGACTTTTTACGTACCGGAATTATTACAAAAGCGACTTTTTCAGTGGCAAGCAAAAGTAAAAAAGCTAACTATAATTTTAACGGTGATTTCTCCAATCAGCGCGGACAGGTTCCCAATACTTCGGTTTATACGGGGGGATTGAACTTTAACAGTATGTATAACCTTAGTAACTCGGTTACTTTATCAGCCAATCTTTCTTATAACAAGGTATATTCTCCCCAATTATCCACGTTATGGATATGGACCGAAAAAATCATATGTATACCATTTTTGTTATGGATGGGAAATGATGTAAATGGAAAGGAGTTGGCCGAGCATTATTATCGTCCGGACTCTGAAGGTACACGTCAGGCCAACTACAACTATGCGTGGTATAATAATCCTTACTTTGCTGCCAATGAACTGACGCAAAAGCATGACCGTAATACAATGAATGGACAACTGAAACTGAACTGGGATGTAATACCGGGGCTGAGTTTGCAAGGACGGGCTGCGGGACGTTTGGAAAGCACATTTGAAGATATGTCTGTTCCTAAGTCTTATATGAACTATGGTGATTCGCGGAATGGCGACTACAAAAACGTGGAATACTGATCAGCTGGACATCAATGCGGATTTTCTTGCTACTTACACACGTGCTTTCAGCAGGAATTTTACGTTGACTGTCAATGCCGGTACTTCACTGTATTACCGTCAGATTCGGAAGCAAAGCCAGTCTACAGACGGACTGATTGTGGCGAAAGTATACAATTTGGGTAATAGCCTGAATCCTGTAAGCGCTACCAACTCGATGAACGAAAAAGCTATCGAGAGTGTTTATGGTTCTGTGAATGTAGATTTGTTTGAGTCTTTGTTTCTTACATTTACCGGGCGTAATGACTGGTCTTCTACTTTGGCAAAAGGGAATAACTCCTATTTCTATCCTTCTGTGTCATTAAGTACATTGGTTAATGAATATGTGAAACTGCCTTCATGGATGGATTATCTGAAAGTAAATGGTGCATGGGCGCAAGTTTCCAGTGACCTTGATCCTTATTCTTTGTATGCTACTTATTCCAATGGCACACTGTATGGCAGTATTCCGTCCGTGACTTATCCGGGTACGTTACTCAATGCGAATATATTGCCGCAAAAAACAACCTCGTATGAGGTGGGGGTTTCTACTTCGTTTTTGCATAATCGCATTGGAATTGATCTGACCTACTATCATATGCTGGATGAGAACAGTATTATAGAACTGCCCATATCATCTGCCTCGGCATTTACCAAAACGTTATGTGAATGGTAACGAATACACAACAAACGGTTTCGAGCTGATTGTTTCCGCCACTCCGGTAAAAAACAAAAAACTTTACCTGGAATGTAGCTACCAATTGGAGTAGTAATATTCGTAAGCTGACCGGGATTTATGGAGACCAGGAGAAGTTCGGCGATTTGAAAAAAAGGTGACCGGGCTGATGCTATGTATGCTACCGAGTGGGAAAAGACACCGGATGGCCGGTTGATATTGGATGCGAATACGGGTTTGCCCACTCAGAGCGCTTTTAAGACCAAAGTAGGAAACCAGTCTCCTGATGTTCGTTTCGGATTGCAGAATACTTTCAAGATAAAGGATTTTACTGTCAATATAGATATGGACGGAGCTATCGGAGGAACGTTGATATCTACTACCACGCAGAAAATGTGGTGGGGAGGAAGCATCCCAAATCTACCATGTATCGTCAGGAAGAATATGATAATGGTGGCAAGCCTGTTTATGTGCCCGAAGGTGTCAATATAGTAAGCGGTGAGGTGACTTATGACGTGAATGGGAATATTGTTTCCGATACCCGTGTCTATAAAAAGAATGAAACAGCGGTAAACATACAGACTTGGGCCCAGAATTATCCTTATCGTGCCGTGGTGCGTACAGAAGAAAGCGAGTTGTTTGCTAATACGTTCAGCCGTTCTTTCCTAAAACTGAGACGTGTTGCAGTGACGTATGATTTGACTAAGTTCATTCAGTCACAGTTTATAAAAGGGCTGGATGTCACAGTGTTTGGAAACAATCTGGCCGTGCTGAAAAAGACTCCTTATTTGGATCCGGACTTTGGTGCCAGTGATGGAGATTTGCAGGATCCGTCGGCCCGTTATGTAGGAGTGAGTGCTAACATTAAATTTTAACGTTTATTCAAAATATGATGAAGAAGTATATCAAATACATGGCATCTCTTCTTGCCGTATCCTTTGCAATGAGTGCTTGCATTGATTTGGAAGAGATGAATGTGGATCCTAATAATGCCACTACTACCAATCCTTCCCTGTTGTTGACCGGAGTTGCTTATAGTGCTTTTAATCAAACCAGTTCGGATGCTTGCCATGCAGCCAAGATGCTGATTCTGACTTCGGGAGAAAGCAAGTATCAGGTTTATAAATGGACGCGTGGGGATTTTGATTATTATAGCAATTTGCGTGATGTGACCAAAATGTCAGAAGAGGCCGGAGAAGGAAGTGCTTATCAGGCTTTGGCTCATTTCTTCCGTGCCAATTATTTCTATCAGTTGACTCTGGACTTTGGAAATATCCCCTATACGGATGCGCTTAAGGCAGAAACAGATGCGAATTACCAGCCGGCATACGATTCGCAGGAAGTTGTGCTGGCCGGCATTTTGAAGGAACTGGAAGAGGCCGATAAAATGCTTGAAGGCAGTGATGAGATTATTTCGGGAGATATTATCTACAATGGCAACTTGGTTAATTGGAGAAAATTGATTAATGCTTACCGCTTACGTATTTTGATGTCTTTGTCGGGAAAAGAGAAGGTAGGTGATATAGATGTTAAATCGGAGTTTTCAAAGATTGTAGCCGACGGACCTTTTAATGGAAAGCTTGTCGATAACGGGCAGTTGATCTATCTTGACCAGCAGGATAACCGTTATCCGTATTTTAATGACAGCGATTTCGGTTCGGGGGCGTTTTTATGGATTCCACTTATATTGCTGCATTGGCTACACGGCAGGATCCGCGTTTATTTGCTGTTGCCACGCAAACTCCGAATGCTGAAAAAGCCGGAAAAGCGATTAATGATTTCAGCTCTTATGACGGGGGTGACCCGGCTGTTCCTTATAGTTTGGTTAATGATAAGGCGGTGGCTGGAAACTGTTCCAAGCCTGCTCCCCGTTATTACCAGACTCCGACCAATGAGCCTATGGTCTTGTTAGGTTACGTTGAACAGCAGCTTATATTGGCTGAGGCTGTAGTAAGAGGATGGATTCAGGGAGATGACAAGATTTATTATGAATCGGCCGTCAAGGCGTCTTTTGAGTTTTATCAGAAATATGCTGTGTCGGTAGCTGATTATCTCACTCAGGATGCAGCGGCAGAATACCTTCGAAATGACAAGGTGGCTTATTCCTCTTCCCTTTCTACTGATGAGAAGATAGAGCGTATTATTATGCAAAAGTATTTGCCGACATTTTTGCAGGGAAGTGTATGGCTACCCTACTATGAGGCGCTTCGTACGGGGTATCCCGATTTCCGCCGTGCCGCAGGAGTTAGTCTGCCTTATCGCTGGATGTATCCGCAGGATGAATATAATAACAATGCCACTCATGTGGAGGCTGCTTTGAATGAGCAGTTTGGTGGAAGTGATAAAACCTCGGATAAGCCTTGGTGGTTGCAGTAATCAGTTTAAATAAATTTTTAGGATGATGAAAAAGATAAAAACATTATGTGGTGTGTTGGCTCTGCTTTGTGTAGGGATGATGCCGGTAAGCGCGCAAAATGTGCTGAAATTCAATGCAGACAAGAAGTTTAAGATTGTTCAGTTCACTGATGTTCATTGGGTACCGGGAGACTCTGCCTCGGAAGAAGCGGCGGAGCGAATGAATGAGGTCTTGGATGTTGAGAAACCGGATTTGGTGATTTATACAGGTGATTTGGTGTTTGGCAAGCCGGCGAGCGAGGCATTGTCTAAAGCTTTGGAACCTGTTGTTTCCCGCCGTTTGCCTTTTGCCGTGACTTGGGGAAACCATGATGATGAGCAAGATATGACCCGTATTGAGTTACTGGAATATATCAAAGATATGCCGGGTAATCTGACCTCTACCACGGCAGGGATTTCGGGAGTTACTAATTATGTACTTCCTTTGAAGTCGGAAGACGGAAAGAAGGATGCAGCTGTGCTTTATGTCTTCGATAGCAATGCGTATTCGTCTTTGAAACAGGTAAAAGGGTATGATTGGATAAAGCCGGATCAGATAAATTGGTATGTTGAGAGCAGTGTGGGATATACGGAACGTAATGGTGGCAAGCCACTGCCCTCGTTGGCTTTCTTTCATATTCCTTTTCCGGAATATAATGAAGCGGCGCAAGATGAAAATGCGTTATTGATAGGAACACGTAAGGAAAAGGCTTGTGCTCCGTTGATTAATACAGGTTTGTATGCTGCTATGCTGAATGCAGGAGACATAATGGCTACATTTGTGGGGCACGACCATGTGAATGATTATGTAGTTGATTGGAAAGGGATTTTGTTGTGCTATGGACGGTTTACCGGAGGGAATACCGTTTATCACGATATTCCGGGAGGAAATGGGGCACGGGTCATTGAACTGACACAAGGAGTGCGCTCTTTCAAGACATGGGAGCGTTTGGAGGGAGGAAAGATTATTAATGAAGTAAATTATCCGTCTGATTTCCAAAGAGAATAATAGTCAGTTGGGCAGGATAGAGGTATTCTCAGTACCTGTCCTTCCGGTGACAAGACTGTTTCGTCATTTGTTATACATAAATTATTGTCACAGCTTCATACATCCCTGTCGGCATTCTATGGATATAGTTAATAATGGCCGGCAGGGTGATAGAATATTATGACCGTTTCAGATATTCGTACCCTATCCGGCAATACAGGCATTTTTTCTTATCGCAATATTCTTTCTTTAATTGTATCAAAGCTTGGCTGTCGGCGGCATTGGAGGCTTTCATTCCGCATTGTTCCCACATGCGGGTGATATAATTGTTCTCCGCTTTCAATTCTTCCAGAAAACTGCCGGCACGTGCACAAAGTACACGATTCCCTTTATGCAGTCCGTAAGCATAGAGAAATGTCACTACCGTGTTGATAATGAGTAAATCCAGTGAGGTGTTACTTAGAGTCTTCGGACGGGAAGGGGAAGAACCGCCAAATGTATAATGAGTGAGCCAGTATTCTGACGTTCCTCCTTTCAGAATATCTCTGACACCTTGTAGTGTCTCCGTTTCCATGATGCGAGAGAGCAGTCCGTAGGCACGATGATAAAGACATGCCAACTGTGCAATCCGTATATGCGGAAAATTAGCAGGACGTAGCCGGAGAAAACGCCATAGGGAAGCATCCATCGGGATAAGTCCGAATTTATGCTGTAGATAGGTGTACTCTTTTTTTAGCCGGAGATAGTATCCGTCTCCATCAGAATCTTCCAGAATGCCGGCTTGTCCAAAGAAGATGGCTTCTATCTGGAAAAGGTCGTTCCGATGCTTGTCTACCGCCCGGAAGGGAAGCCGATGAGCCCAGGTTTCGAAAGCGTCTCCGTTCAGCCCGAAACCGAAATTACGTGCCAGTGTGATAAAAAAAGCATCTTCCCAATTGCCTTGACAACGTTTTAACCGTTCATTCAATAAGGTCGCTTTTTTGCTCGAATCTTTCCATCTGTAAGGCAGTCATCCATGAGTGGGCGGTGAAGGGGGAGTGAGGATGATGCGGTAACAAGGGGGGTAGCTGTCTGTTTCCAACAGTTCCTTGTAGTTGGTGCGGACCGCTTCCGGGCAGATGAGTTGTATTTGGGGGATTCTTTCTCCATTGCTCCTGCTGATTTCCGTATCTATTTCGGAGGCTATATGCAGAATGACAGAGTTGTAACCGGCATCTGCATGATGTCCGTGTTTGAACCAGTCTGAAGATCTTTCATGTATCTCGATATTGCCTATCCAAAGCACACCGTCCAGCTTGAGCTTGGCATTAAAAAAATCGGGACCGGCGTCGGTATTCGCCAGTCCCGTATCTATAACTTCCACTTGTTGGCCGGTTGTTGTTTTCAGTTTCTTTGAGAGGAAATATTTTTATGTTTCCATACATAGTGTAATAGTTGTTCCATGTTAATGAGGTGTAAAATGTTAGGCAAATGTAATGGTTTACAACGAAAAAACGCTATCTTTGTGGCTGAAATAACATTCGTAATTATGAAAATAGCATTAATAGGATACGGAAAGATGGGCAAGGAGATTGAAAAGGTTGCAGTTGCCCGCGGACATGAGATTGTGAGTATTATAGATGTTGATAATCAAGATGATTTTAATTCGGAAGCATTTAAATCAGCAGATGTGGCTATTGAGTTTACTAACCCGATGGTGGCATATGACAACTATATGAAAACTTTTTGCTGCCGGTGTCAAATTGGTATCGGGCAGTACCGGATGGATGGACAAACATGGTGATGAGGTGAAAGAATTATGCACGAAAGGTGGAAAAACCTTGTTCTGGTCGTCTAATTTCAGTCTGGGTGTCGCTATATTCTCTGCTGTAAATAAATACTTGGCTAAAATAATGAATAACTTTCCCGCTTACGAGGTTTCCATGACCGAAACTCATCATATTCATAAACTGGATGCGCCCAGCGGAACAGCCATCACGCTGGCCGAAGGAATTCTGGAAAATATGAACCGCAAGAGTAAATGGGTGAAAGGGACCATGGTGGCACCGGATGGAACCGTGTCGGGAACATCGGAATGTGCGAGAATGAGTTTCCTGTAAATTCGATCCGTGAAGGGGAGGTGTTTGGTATTCATACTATCCGCTATGACTCTGAGGCGGACAGCATCTCAATTACCCATGATGCAAAGAATCGGAAGGGGTTTGCCTTGGGAGCTGTTTTGGCGGCGGAATATACATCCAGGCATGAAGGATTATTAGGAATGAGTGATTTATTTCAGTTTTAAGATATGATAAAAGCAACACGTACACAGTGGATTAAGTTTGCCGTTGTTCTGGCGCTTTACCTGATATTTCTTGTCTGGTTGAGAAGCTGGCTGGGATTGGTGGTTGTACCGTTTATCTTCGATGCGTATATCACAAAGAAGATTCCATGGACTTGGTGGAGAGAGTCCAAGAACCGTCATGTAGTGACTGTCATGGGATGGGTGGATGCTATTGTATTCGCACTGGTGGCGGTATACTTTGTCAACCTCTATTTCTTCCAGAACTATGTGATTCCTTCTTCTTCGCTGGAAAAATCATTGCTGACGGGTGATTATCTGTTTGTGAGTAAAATGAGTTATGGGCCCCGTGTGCCTCAGACTCCGCTGCACATGCCGTTGGCACAACACACACTGCCGTTTTTTAATTGTAAATCATACCTTGAGCATCCACAATGGGATTATAAACGGGTGAAAGGTTTGGGGGATGTACAGTTGAATGATATCGTTGTCTTTAACTTTCCGGCCGGAGATACAGTTGCCACCGGTGTGCCCAATGATGATATTTACCGTCTGAGTTATGGCGCAGGCAAGGAGCTGGCAAAACCGGTGGATTTGGCTTCCATGACTCCGGAGCAGCAACGGGTGGTCTATGATTATTATTATCAGTTGGGACGGGAGTACCTGAAAGAGAATCCACAGAACTTCGGTGAGATAATCAGCCGTCCGGTAGACCGCCGTGAGAACTACGTGAAGCGGTGTGTGGGTTTGCCCGGACAAACGTTGGAGATAAAGGATCGTATTATTTATTTGGATGGTAAAGCTAATAAAGAGCCTGATAATGTGCAGTATCGTTATCTGGTGAAAACCAAGCGCCCTATTCCCGATGACCTGGCTCATGAACTGGGTATCAGCAAGGAGGATATGATGATGTATTATACGGATGCTTCTGTTTATAATATGCCTCTGACGGAAAAAGCGAAAGCTGGTTTGTTGGCGCGTAAGGATATTGTAGTCAGTATTGAGAATACACCGGCTGATGATGCGGGGGGCTTGTACCCGCTGAATATGTATAAGAACTGGACTACGGATAACTACGGACCTGTATGGATTCCCAAAAAGGGAGAGACGGTGAAACTCACGATAGAGAATCTTCCTGTTTATGAGCGTCCTATTCATGTTTACGAGGGTAATGAACTGGCGGTGAAAGATGGAAAGATTTATATTAACGGCAAGGAAACCGATGAGTATACTTTCAAGATGGATTATTACTGGATGATGGGAGATAACCGTCATAATTCGGCTGACTCCCGCTTTTGGGGATTTGTTCCTGAAGATCATGTGGTGGGAAAACCTATCTTTATCTGGTTGTCATTGGATAATGACCGTGGCTGGCTGGATGGAAAAATACGTTGGAACCGATTGTTTACCTTTGTAGATAACATTAAATAAATTGCGCATACCCTGTATTCCTGTATGGATAAAAGCAATGCTTACTGCTGTCATTCTGGTACTGTTGGTAAAGACATTTGCTTTCACCTCCTGCACCATTCCCTCTACCGGTATGGAGAATAGCCTTTATCAAGGGGAAAGGGTTTTGGTGAATAAGTGGAGTTATGGGTTTCGTGTGCCTTTTTCTATCTGGCGGTGGCTGGGAAAAACTGCCGGGAAAGGGGATATTGTGTTGTTCAACAATCCTAATCCACGGTCTCCTCAGACGTCGGTGGGCAATCGGGAAGTGTTTATAAGCCGTGTGGTAGGAGTACCCGGAGATACGTTGATGTTGAATGATGAACTGTGGGTGACCGACGAACAAGTGTTGAGCCCGGATAGTAAATCTTTGTATGTCTATTCTCATACGGAAGAAGAAACGATGCAGGCTGCCATGCAGCAAGTGAACATTCAGGGAAACAGGTTGGTGGGGTATGCCGAGGGGAAGTATATACGTACCTTCAGTCATTATGAATATTACCTGTTAAAACAAAAAAACTGGCGGGAAAAGTGGATTTGATTCCTCTTTATCATAAGGATATAAGCAAGAGCCATCCCTTTGTGATCCCGGAAAAAGGGAAACCTGTCAAGGTATATCCTTGGAATGTGACCTTGTTGTGCAATACTATTGTCCGCCATGAAGGGAGAGTGGCTTCTGTCAGGGGAGATACCCTGTATGTGGGGGGAAAACCTGTAGAAGCCTATACATTTAATAAAAATTATTACTGGATGGCATCCAATAATCCGGTGAATCTGTGTGATTCGCGTTTTATTCGGCCTGGTGCCCGATGACCATTTGATCGGTAAAGCTTGGCGCATTTGGTTTTCATCCAGAAAAGGGCGCATTTTTCAACGAGTGCAATAATGGAGAATACGATATATTTAAGTTCGGCCTATCTGGCCCCGGTGGAATATTATACAAAACTGTTTGCCTGTGAGAAGGCCTATGTGGAACAGTATGACAATTATGTGAAACAGACTTATCGCAACCGTTGTGTCATTGCGGCAGCCGACGGTCCGCTGGCACTGACTATCCCTACGGAAAAAAGCGGTACACCTAAATGCCTGATGAAGGATGTCCGCATTTCGGATCATGGCAATTGGCGTCATATACATTGGAATGCTTTGGTGGCTGCATATAGAAACAGTCCTTTCTTTGAGTACTATGCTGATGATTTCCACGTCTTTTTATGAAAAGAAATATGCCTTCTTGTGGGATTATAATCAGGAAATTTGTTCTTTAGTATGCGATTTGATCGATATTCATCCCCATATGGAAGGAACAACGGAATATTGCATGGAATTTGTTTCGGGTGAGGTTGATTTTCGTGAGACTATTCATCCGAAGCGTGACTGGCGTGAGGCGGATACTGACTTTTGCCCTAAACCTTACTATCAAGTTTTTGATGCCAAATACGGTTTTCTGCCGAATTTGAGTATCGCCGATCTTTTGTTTAATATGGGGCCGGAGAGCCTGATTGTTTTGCGAGATAGTGTTAAAGGTATAAACCATAAAGAATAATATCATGAATAATTTGTTTAGTGTAAAAGACCAGGTGGTGGTAATCACCGGTGGAACAGGGGTTTTGGGAAAGGCTATTGCCGCCCATTTGGCAGAAGAAGGTGCCAAGGTTGTTATATTAGGCCGTAAGGCAGAAGTAGGAAATGCCATTGTAAACGAAATCAAGGCCAAAGGCGGGGAAGCCATGTTTCTTGTAACGAATGTGTTGGATGAGGCTATATTGGAGCAGAATCTGAAGGATATTCTCGCAGCATATGGTCGTGTAGATGCATTGTTGAATGCAGCAGGAGGTAATATGCCGGGTGCTACGATTGCTCCTACAGGAAATTTCTTTGATTTGAAAGTCGATGAGTTTCAGAAAGTGCTTAATCTGAATCTTACCGGAACCGTTCTGCCTACACAGGTATTTTTGAAGCCGATGGTGGAACAGAAGAAAGGGGCTATTGTGAACTTCTCTTCTATGGCGGCATTCCGTCCGATGACTCGTGTATGTGGTTATGCGGCTGCAAAGGCGGGAATCTCTAATTTCACTGCGTTCATGGCCAATGAAGTGGCTACAAAATTTGGTGAAGGCATCCGCGTGAATGCCATTGCTCCGGGATTCTTCCTGACCGAACAGAACCGTACTTTGTTGACAAACGAAGATGGTACATATACTCAGCGTGGTAATGATGTGATTCGCCAGACTCCGTTCAAACGTTTTCGGTAAAGCAGAGGAACTGTGTGGAACCATCCAGTATCTCATCAGCGATGCCAGCAGCTTTGTAACCGGTACAGTAGCCGTAGTAGATGGTGGCTTCAATGCATTTGCCATGTAACAAGTCTTTAGTCTTTAATTCTCAATTTTTTTTTATTTGATATGATTTTATGTGAGCAAACATGGCGCTGGTACGGACCGAATGATCCCGTATCATTGTGGGACATCAAACAAGCCGGAGCAACCGGTATTGTCAATGCCTTACATCATATTCCCAACGGTGAAGTATGGACGGTAGAGGAAATAATGAAGCGCAAGAAATTGATTGAAGAAGCAGGATTAACTTGGAGTGTCGTAGAATCCGTGCCCGTACACGAACATATTAAGACACAGACAGGAGATTATCTGAGATATATCGAGAACTATAAACAGAGTTTGCGTAATCTGGCAGCATGTGGTATCTATATTGTGACTTATAATTTCATGCCTGTACTGGATTGGACCCGTACGGACCTGGCATATACGTTGCCCGATGGTTCCAAGGCATTGCGTTTTGAGCGGGCTGCTTTTGTAGCGTTCGATCTGTTCATCTTGAAACGTCCGGGAGCCGAAAAGGAATACTCGGCCGAAGAGATAGAAAAGGCAAAAGCGCGTCTGGCACAAATGGATGAGGAAGAAATTCATCGTCTGACACGAAATATGATTGCAGGATTGCCCGGTTCGGAGGAAAGTTTTACATTGGAGCAATTCCAAAAAGAACTGGACCGTTACAAGGATATTGATGCGGACAAGCTCCGCAATAATTTGATTTTCTTCTTGAAAGAAATTTGTCCGGTAGCCGATGAAATGGGAGTAAAGCTGGTTATTCATCCGGATGATCCGCCTATGTCTATTCTGGGCTTGCCGCGCATTATGAGTACGGAAGCGGATTTCAAGCTGTTGGTGGAAGCTGTACCTAATCCGTCAAACGGACTTTGTCTGTGCTGTGGTTCATTTGGCGTATCTGCACAGAATGATTTGCGGGTATCATGGAACGTTGGGGAGACCGTATCAATTTTGTTCATTTGCGCAGTACCCAACGTGATGCTGAAGGGAACTTTTATGAGGCGAATCATCTGGAGGGTGATGTGGACATGTATCATGTAGTTAAGAACCTGTTGAAAGTGCAGCAACGTCGTGGAATATCTATTCCTATGCGTCCGGATCATGGTCATCAGATGATAGATGATTTGAACAAGAAAAACAAATCCGGGCTATTTCTTGTTTGGGACGTATGCGTGGCCTTGCCGAGCTTCGTGGCTTGGAAAAAGGAATAGCGATGAGTATGGTGCAGAGTAACTTCTTTTTTAACATATAAAAATAAGACCTGAATGTCTTCCGGTAT
>ENA-OQAR01000098-OQAR01000098.1-human-gut-metagenome-genome-assembly--contig:-NODE-98-length-21345-cov-1.938354_pt1 | contig 21345 bp, 23 predicted proteins | sample MGYA00242738_ERZ504533 | MGnify/ENA primary metagenome ERZ504533 (study PRJEB26092, sample SAMD00036276) | human gut metagenome | host: Homo sapiens | study: EMG produced TPA metagenomics assembly of... | reverse complement strand
CTTCCAGACAGGGACAGTGGCTGTGTCATAACTTCTCCATCCAAGGCGGAAGGAAGTACTTACATACAGATACAGATGTCCTTTTTCGATTTCCAGAACAGGCGTTGAATTAGAATCATCCAATGTATCCTGAACCCATACCAGCTGAAGAGTGTTCAGATCCAGACACATAAGATTTCCCCCATTATCGGTCATAAATATATAGCCTTTATAGATTGCCGCACTGTCTTCCATTCCAAGCCAGAAAGACTCTGTACTGCTTCTTGTTCCATAGTAGCGCCATTTTACAGTTCTGCCCGGATCAATGGATAAAGTCCCACTGTTCAGATCATATTTTGTATTCAGCCTGATCAGATACAGGATTCCGTTCTCTCCCGGATAGATCAGGGTATCTGTCTCTGCATCCACAAGTGCTGATCCGTCAAAAAAGCTCAGACTTCCTCTGAGTGAAAACTCATCATTGTCTCCAAAAGTATACATAACACTACAATCCAGCAAGTTTACTACAAATACCTTTGCAGTTCCTTCGTTGCTGTTATATCCGGCGCCAACATACATAATCGGATATCCTCTCGGATCAAGGGCACCCGCACCCCTTAAAAAGTATATCCCAGATATAATGGGTCACGTGTCTTTTCTCCCGTTCTCAAATCCAGAAAAATACACATACCCATCCATACAGGCATAAATCACCTCAACCAGTTCATCATCTGCCTTTGCTTTCTCTGTCATATTCATATGTGCTTTGACCTCTTTTGGCCATTTCATCATAAGCGGCTGTCCTGTCCAGCCACTTCCTGTCCAGACGCACTGCCCGAAGAAAGAGAACCTGTATCTGCAGACCATAGTTTGTTCAGCCTGAAATCAGTCATATCTGCATAACCATGGGAAGGGGTATCACGAAAACTATTTCCGCGAAATGTGACGATCCCATCCACATCTGTATAATCCTGTCCTATATTAAAGGAAATATCACCATCAGCCTTATAATTTCCAATATTTTCAAGTACGTTTCCATCCACCTCAATATTAGTATAGCTGATCAGATTTTCCGGTTTTGTAGAATCCACACAATGAGGCTGAAAATTAATCTCTTTAGTCTTTTGCATTTCAACCACATCTTTGGTTTCTTTAATTTCTTTAGTTTTTTTAGTTTTTTCGTATTATCCTCGCCTTCTTTTTCCTCATCTGCACCTGAAGCTGATACGGCCTTCACCTTCCCGCTGTCTGTTTTGCTGACAGACAGGAAAAACTTGTTTCCTGCAAACCCAAGCAGAAGTACAAAAATTATAATCCCCCCAGTCTTTATGAGGGTTTTGGGGAAAAAACTTTTCCACTGCGTTTTCCTGAACTTTTCTGTGATATTGTTTTCTGAATGTAATCCGGTCTTGCAGACTTTCTCCCAGAATCCACGTTTCTCTTCTTGTTCATACCTTTCCTCCTAAAAAATATATCATGTGAACTTCATCTTCTGCCTGGCTGTATCCGGCACATCGATCAGCCCAAAGCGGTAGAATATTCCATATATATAACTCACTCCGCGGATGTCGCCCAGAGCTTTGGGTCTGTCAACCACGCTCCCACCTTCTTTATGTTTCTCAATGCCAGCAGCACTGAACTTAACGCCAGACTCTTACTGTTCTCCCTACGGTCGATCCACAATTCCCTTGTGTATCTCCATTCCGACCCTTTCTTACTTCATAAGTGAACGGAAGCCCTGTATAGGTTTTGAAACTCTCACCTGCATAGAGTAAAATAACCTCCCACAGATACTTCTCGTCCAGTGTTTCTCTCAGCTTCTCTACTGCCTGATATCCTTGTCTTTGCTGCATCTCTGATCTTTCCTGCATTCCTTCCTTTTGATTTCACTCCTGCTCTTTCGATTTGCACTTACAACTTGTCAGCACGCCCCAATTTTATCTTCCTGATTCGAGCAGATATATTTATACTCATTTCTGTTTATACTCATTTCTGAGCAACGCAATTTCATGAGTCCATCCCTCATCATCATTTGGTGTCTCCAGAATAAACGGAATTCCCTCTGTGCAGGATGATTGATCACGCGGACAAGTGCCTCCAGTCCTATTTCACCTTCTCCGATTCTGGCATGGCGGTCTTTATGGCTGCAAGGGGATTCATGCTGTCATTTAAATGGATGGCTTTTAGTCTGTCCAGACCTATTATCCGGTCAAATTCTTCAAATACGCTGTCAAGATCGTTTACAATATCATATCCACCATCCCAGACATGACAGGTATCCAGGCAAACACCTAATTTATCTTTTAACTCCACCCTGTCAATGATCTGACGAAGTTCTTCGAAATTTCTTCCTACTTCTGTGCCCTTTCCTGACATAGTTTCCAGAAGTACAATCGTACTCTGATCTTTTGTCAGCACTTCATTGAGAATTTCTGCAATTTTACTGATTCCTACTTCTGCACCCTGTCCTACATGACTGCCCGGATGAAAATTGTAATAATTTCCCGGTGTCATTTCCAGACGTCTCAGATCATCTGCCATGATTTCCCTGGCAAAATCCCTGAGGTTTTCTTTGGCAGCACAGCAGTTCATAGTGTAAGGCGCATGAGCCACCAGCTTTCCAAAATGATTCTCCTCTGCCAGCTGCCCAAATGCCTGCACATCCTGCGGATCAATGTCTTTGGCTTTCCCTCCTCTTGGATTTCTGGTAAAAAATGCAAATGTGTTACCGCCATTTGCCAGCATCTGCTTCCCCATTGCAAGGTAGCCCCGGGATGAGCTTGTGTGATTTCCTATATATAACATCTTTTTACTCCTCTTCTGTCGTATTTTCACAGTACCAGTTTATAGTAATCCTTTTATCATACATTATGGATTTTCTCAAGATTATCTTTTTCATATCTGCATTATAGCATTTTAACAGATTTTGTTAAACATTTTTACTGTTATAAACAATTTTACGTCAAAAAGGCATTGCTGTGAACGGAGTCAATTGTTCCAAAATTTTTCAGGTTGCGCTTATGAACTATCTTCATGTCAGCGAAAACAATAAATAGGCGCACAAATGAAAGCCGCCCCTGCTGATAGCAGGGACGGTTTTCAAAATGCTTCACAAAAACTGTTAAGTTTTGAACGTGACCTTCCTGAAATCGCAATTCAAGATGACTTGTCAGTTTTTCATCTGGTCCTGCCCTTTACTTTCCATGTACCAACCTTAACATCCTATTCCCCAACAAGACCCCAGCATACATCCCAAACTATTATGAATAATATCGTCAAACTCAAACAACCCTCTGCAAAGCAGCAGCTGACTAATCTCGATAGCAGATGATACCGCAATTCCCACAAGCAATCCCATCCACCATTTCAGTTTTCTGCCTGTCACCCCCGGCAATAAAATCCCTGCCGGAAAAAGTAGCAGAATATTCAACAGATTCTCCTGCAGTAAACCATCTCCCGTAGTACTTCCCAGTCTGCCACATGTACCAATCCCCAGGATTTCCTTCCATGACCAGAATACCTCCGGCTGATACTGCCTGATCCCCGGAGTCCTCGTAAAAACAGTAGAACCAAATACAATTGAAAGAAACGTCAGAAGCAACAGTCCACAGACTGCCTGAATGATCACTATTTTATGCAGCCTTAATAATACTGCTGCCAGAAAAACGGCCATCAGGAAAACCACTGCAAAAGCAATAATTTCCCTGATCGTCCAGCTTCGATTATGTGTAATAATAATCTGATAAATGTCCACTATCTATCTCTCCCCATCTCATGAATCCTGATTTTAACTGCCTGTCAATCGGATATTCGCAGTTTATCAGAAGGAGCTTACAATCCTCCTGATACAAGCAAGTTCCCACCCACTGCTTATCGCTTTTTGCAACCTCCGCAGAGGACTTACCTGATTCGGTTATATTTTCATTTACAATGAATTATACCAAAACTACCTGATTCTTACAAAGCACTTTTATCAATATCCTTCATATAAATCCCCGGGTATTTCATGGGTCGAGTAGACGCACCCCTTGCGGTCGTACGCCCCTCACAGAATCCGGACTTGCGGCTTTCCCGCATCCGGCTCTTTGCGAAACGAATCGTTCACATTTATCAATTATATACACTGACATATATTCGGGGTCTTACCAATGGATAGCTGTTATCTATCATATTCAGAAATTCTACCCAGTTGTAGCTTTTCTTTTGACTCCTCCGATTTAGACAGTAGAATAAACTTTTCATTACGTGGTATCGAAATGCTGTTATTCTTTCTGTATTGTCTGTGATTCCATAGTAATGGTAATAACCAGTCAGTATCTGATTGAGTTTAGCAGTAATCTCTTTCAGTTTCCATGTTTTCATGTGTCCCATCAGTTGATTTATTTCTCTGCATTTCTTCGCAAACTTCTTCTTACTGGTTTTCCTCTTCACTCTGAATCTACCATTCTTGCTTTTGGAACAGTAGTGTGTAAAACCTAGGAAAGTAAAGGTACCTGGCTTCGTTCCACTTTTACTGCATCTTTCCTTTGCGTATCGTCCGAACTCTATCAGCCTGCTCTTTTCTTCTTCAAGGCTTAATCCAAAGTGTCCCATTCTATGTTTTAAGTGTTCATAGAACCATACTGCATCTGATTTGTATTGGAATGTCACCACAAAGTAGGTAGACCCAAGGAACCTCCCCTTGAGTCCCCATCAGAACCGTACGTGAGCCTCTCGACTCATACGGCTCCCTCTCCAACAGATGGTAATATTCCAAATTTCCAGTGTGCAAACAAGTTTCTGTCTCTTCTGGCTACTGCACCAAGCCAGTGCTCGGCTCTTGCTTCTCGTGTTTTTTCTTTTTATAACTTCGTCGTACCCATTTAATCAGACATTGATTGATATAACGCAACACCTCATAAAATTCTGACTTATAATAGTGTGTGTAGTAGTTAATCCATCCTTGCACTACTTTGTTTATCATGTTCCCAATATCTTTTTAATGAGAGATCCGCCTTTAACTGTATCTTCCATTCTCTGATCTTTCTGTTTCATAGCAGTTTTTGGCTTTTTCACTGACCGCAGGCGTAAAGCTACAAAGAACTTTCCTTCTTTATTCTTATTTAGCCTTGGTCTGAACGTATATCCCAGAAAAGTGAATTGGGTACAACTATAGTTTTGTGGCCTCGGTTATCCTTGCAGTAGACAATACGTGTCTTTTCTTTATTCAGTTCCAATCCAAACTGCTGAAAACGTTCTTCCAGTTTCTGCTTTATAAATGCAGCCTGCTTGTACGATTGGCAGTGCAGTACTCCATCATCAGCATATCTTTCCCACCAGATGTTCGGATATGCTTTTGTCATAAAGTCATCAAATACATAGTGAAGAAATAGATTTGCAAGCACAGGACTGATAACTCCACCCTGAGGTGTTCCTGACCTGCGTTCAGCAACCGAGCCATCACTCATGATGAACGGCACTGTAAGCCAACGTTTTATATAAAGTATCAGCCATTTTATTTGCGTATGTTTCTCAACCATGTACATCAGATATCCATGTTTGATGTTATCAAAGAGCCCTTTGATATCTAATTCCAATACCCAGTCTCTTTTAAAACATCTTTCCCTTGCTTGTCCTACTGCCTGAATTGCAGATTTGTTCGGACGGTATCCATATGAGTCATTGTAAAACATTGGTTCAACCAGCGGTTCAAAGTACATCTTCGCAACCATTTGTGCGATTCTGTCTTCTACTGTTGGAATTCCCAAAATTCTGATTCCACCATTTTTCTTGGGTATTGCTACTGCCCTTACAGGCTTCGGGAAATAACTTCCTGATGCCATCCGGTTCCATAGTTTATACAGGTTGTTATTAAGATGCTCCTCAAACTCTTTTATGGTTTGTTCATCTGCCCCGTAACTTCCTGCGTTTTCCTTTACCGCCTGAAAAGCTGCAATTACAGCCTTCTTTGAAATATCAAACTGTTTTGCTTCGCTCATAAGCTCCTCCTTATTCCTAAGTTGACTTATTTACTCTGCTTGGATACTGTGGCTTCTTCGCTCTGTTTTCTTTTCAGAAACCCTCTTCACTACTACAAGCCACTCTGCCCCTATGACTGTATCAGTACTCTGTACCTTGCGGTTCGTCCACTTGGCACTCTCCCTTAACACCAGCCCGTAGGTTCCCACGTTCCATATGAATGCCTGAACAGTGTTCATGCCACCTTTACGCCGTCCACCGCATAACCAGTAAATAGGCTCCCGTTATGCTTATCCCAGGTTAAACGACTGACCCCCTGGTTTTGATGGAGTCTCTACGCTTTCGACGTTTTCGTAAGTGGTTCACAGCTTCGTTCATCTCCACTGTCCACACCTGACTGTTTTGTACAGCCTTTTCTCTGACGCTCAGTACCATAGCTTTTGACTACAGCACCTCAGAGTGATTTGAAACCTCCACCTATATAGCGGTTCCGATGGGCCTGCCATCATCATTCACACAGCATGGCTATACTTGTTTGACATCATGTCACAAGTTTCCGCCTTCGTGGCGCACAATCATCAGCATAGACCACCAGACCTGCATATCCCTTTAACATCGGCGTTACCACCTCTCTGAACCACCATATCAGCACATAGTGCATATAGATACAGGAAATTATCGGAGAGCAGACGGAACCTTGTCCACTTCCTTCCTCTGTTGCTTCAAATTCATAGTTATTCATAATTCCTGCTTTCAGCATTCGTCTGACAAGGCGGATGATATTCGGGTCTTTGATCCTTGATTCTATAAAACGCACAATCCATTCATGGTCAAGATGCTGGAAGAATCCTTTTTATATCCGCATCCAGAACATAATTCGTCGGTTTCCTTTCCAGCATTATGTTTAGTTTGCGGATTGCTTTATGGCAGCCCCTGTTGGGTCTGAATCCCATCATCTCATCATAAAACATTGGCTCGAATACTGCTTCCAGTATCCTGCGCAGTGCTTCCTGTACCAGCTTGTCTTCATAACAGTAGATACTAAGTGGCCGCATCTTCCCATTATCCTTTGGTATTTCTACCAGTCTTGCTGGTTTAGGCTTATAGGATTTCTTCTTCAGACTTTCTATAAGGGCTTCTAGATTTTTCTTCCAGATTTCTTCCGTATTCTTCTTTGGTAACTCCATCTATTCCTACGGCTTTCGTTCCATCCATCTGGACATGACAGTTCTCAAGCATCTCCTTATTGATAAGATGCCCCAGTGATGTAAAGACCATGTCTGGGTTTCTTTTGATAATTGTGATATTCTCGCCAATTTCGTTTCCATTAGTTCCCCTATCTCTGTGTATAGCTAATGTTTCCTCTTTGATATAGTTTCGCAGGCCAGAACTGTGAGGAACAGTTCTCTCTCGACTTCCCTCCAGTATTTATTTTGTTCATACCTTCACCGGTACTGTTCGGGCCTCCGACTACCTGCACTTCGTTTGTCTTTCTTCTTTTGGTTGGCGGACATACTTTTCATTTACACACTCTGAAAAGAAAATGCAGGTCCTCTCCAGTTGACATATAGTCCCTGTCTGACATGAATAGTTTCAACAACACCGCAGAGGCATGCAAAATCTCACCATAACGATAAGTGCATATATTGTCTTCCACCCAGACCACGGTGTCGACCCTCTGATACTTTGGGATTTCGGTGCTCCATAGCTATCCCTGCTATCTTGCTGTCTACGCTTAGCCTGCACGTTACCGTAACAGACTCAAGACTCGCTTCAAATGCTGTGGTTAACAGCTTATTTGATGGGGCTTCCACCCACCGGACTATATACCCTTTGCTGGACGCACAGTCTGACCCCAATGTGGTCAACTTAAGCCCAGAATGCTGAAAATTCAACGATTCTGGGCTTATATTCTGGATTTTTTTATATAAATATCTTGACATATCCTCCTAAATATGTGGTTTATAGATTAAGCAATATTACGTTACCAGCGAAATATTTATCTATTCCAATACGTAGGAGGTATGCCATATGAGTCGAACTAATATTTGTAAAAATATCGTCCAATCCATTAAAGATTATATCACAGATCAAGTTAAACTGGAACCCCATCGGGTGGAAAAACATTTTGTACGGCGAAGAAAACTTTCACTTTTGCAAGTTATTATTATCTGTTCTTCTCTTCAAAAGCTTCCATGTTCCAGAATCTTTCACAGATCAGAGAAGAACTGGGCACGCTTTCTTTTCCGGATGTTTCAAAACAGGCACTTTCCAAAGCCAGACAGTTCATTAATCCTTCACTGTTCAAGGAACTTTATTACCTTTCTGTTGATCTGTTTTACAGCCAGATCCCTTCAAGAAAGCTGTGGCAGGGTTATCATCTTTTTGCAGTAGATGGTTCCAGGATCGAACTTCCGAATTCAAAATCAACTTTTGATTTCTTTGGCGAAATGTCCAGCTATCCTGATCCAAACCGACGTTATACCATGGGACTGGCTTCAATAATTTATGATGTTCTGGATGATTATATCCTTCATGCATCTATCCATAAATTTCTTTCCTCTGAACGAGCAGCTGCATTAGAACATCTTAAAGTTCTTGAAGATATGGGACTATATAACAACAGTATTATTATTTTTGACAGAGGTTATTATTCAGAAGATATGTTCCGCTACTGTGTAGAGCATGGGCATCTCTGTGTTATGAGACTGAAAGAGGGAATCAATTTATCTAAAAAATGCAATGGTGATATGATTTCCATTCTTCAGGGAACTTCAAAAGAAGGTACTTCCGATGTACCTATACGTGTCCTTGAGATTCCGCTTGATGATGGCACAAAAGAATATCTTGCAACAAACCTGTTTGATCCTGCTGTTACAAAAGATATGTTCCAGGAACTTTACTTCTACAGATGGCCTGTAGAACTTAAGTACAAAGAATTAAAAAGCCGCTTTGCCATGGAAGAGTTTTCCGGTGCTACTGCAGTGTCTATACAGCAGGAATTTTTATATAAATATGCTTTTATCGAATCTGGCCTCCCTTATAAAAAAATGAAGCAGATGAGGAAATACAGATTTCTGCCAAAAGCACAAATAAGTTCCGTTATCAGGCCAATCGTGCATTTATCATTGGACGGATCAAAAGTATTGTTCCCAAAATACTCTGCGGACTGTTTGAGCTTTCAATTATTGAACAGTTATATACAGATGCTGTACGCTGCAGATCACAGCTCCTGCCCGGCAGGTCGTTTCCAAGGAAGAAATTGAAATCCAAGGGACGTCCACATTTCCGAAATAAAAAAAGCTTCTTTTTTAAAAATAGAGCCAGCATTCATCAATAGGCTTATTTAAGTGCGGCAATTTTTTATGAATCTTCTGGTTTCCAGCAAAACAGCAACTGTTTTCTGTCATAAACCGATTAATTTTGTAGTTTGCATTAGAGGATATTCGCTAATATGCCCCTAAGTTGACGCTAGGTTGACCACATTGGTGTCAGACCCCAATGCTACAAATGTGTTGCCTCACCTTCTTTCAAGCAAATTCTAGTTCTTTACGCTTTTATTCAAAAGATCATCTAAGCGAAGTAACATTTTTAACAAATTACCATTTTCTATTTCTGCTGCAACATTACCATCACCGAAACGTTCACTCCTTTGAATCAAGGTGAGTCTTGTATTAATCTGCTCTACAGACATCTCACTTGGTACTATGTTTCTCGGCTGTTGTTCCATATGTTTTCCATAATCTCTATCCGGCTTCATAAGGTTAAACACCTGCCAAATCCCCTCTGGATAGATTGGAAAGGGAAAATAATTCAATCCATTTTTTGATGGCGGTGTTTTCCATTCAATTTTCCGTATTTTACACAACAGCTCTATACACTGCCACAGCTTTTCTTTATCAATAGATACCAACAATGAATCACCTGTATAATCGAACATAGCATGATATATTTCCTGTCCCATAGCAAGCATCGTATCATCTAATACAGCAAAATAGACTTCCATATCCACAAAAGAATCAAGAGAATCTGCAACTGCCCTTAGTGCCACTTGCCACGCTTCTTTCTTTGGATAACCATATATACCAGAGGAAATTAGAGGAAATCCTATAGATTTACATCCATTATCCCGTGCTAAAAGCAATGCCGTTTGATAGCATTTTCGAAGCAAATGTTCTTTATTATGACTGCCACCATGCCACTGTGGTCCAACAGCGTGAATAATATATTTGGCTTTCAACTGAAACCCTGGTGTGATCACAGCATTTCCTGTATCGCAATGACCTATCTTCGTGCAAGCATCTGTCAATTCATTATATCCGGCTTCTTTGAAAATAGCTCCGCATACTCCACCGCCTGCCCACAATCCTTCATTGGCAGCATTAACCACACAATCGACATCTAACTTTGTTACACTTTTTTTTAACAATATGTATGCGTTCCATAGATTTTCCTCCCCTATGTGTATGATACTTTTATACAACTACATATTTGATTCTTTTTACTAGATATTTTCCAAAGTCTATATTGGATTGCTTATCAATGAACGGCTCTTTTTTTATTTCAGTTGTACTTCATAGGGTCAGACTCAGACATTCTTGCATGGCTGTTCGCTGATACTCCGAAGGAGCATTTGCAAATGGAGTATTATATACACTGGTGGAAAGCGCCAGAGCGAATGAACTGGATGTCTATGAGTATCTGAAATATCTGCTCACTGAAACGCCAAACAATCATCATCTGGAAGATCCATCCGTTATCGACAGTCTTCTGCCCTGGTCAAAAGAACTGCCAGAGCAAGTGCCTTTTAAAAAGGAACAGAAAAAAAGTGCCTCAAACATTGATGTAGGTATTATAGCAGGAACTCTGGCTTTTTTTTTCTCTCTTTCCACTCTATTTCCGATTTTTATACTTCTTTTTATAGATCTTTTAACTCTGCTTTATCCTTTTTAGTTGTACTTCGCAAAGTCAGACCCAGACATTCTCTACAACCCCAACAATCCTGTGTGCCATAGCAAAAGAGATCGGTGGTTTCGACAAGATAAGCAATCTTTATTACGACGGGAACTGGAGCGAACACTGGTATGCCCGTGTGACTATTGGGAACCAGACAAAAGATTACACGTTTTGTCCGGATGTGAGTACTGGAGACATTGGAGAAATTCGGAAAATAAAATTTTATGGACACTTCCAAAAATGACAAAAAAATTTATTAACCAAACAAATGAGCAGAAACAGCATTTAAAAACTGTTTTCTGCCCCTGTTGTTATAAAATCTATATTATCCATTTTTGTATTACCACTCTGGCGGTAGAATTTTCATATATTTTCCGCTTGTATCCAGAGTACTCCGATTCCACCCTGGCGGTATATGTCTGCTTTACTTTTTAATTTGACGTATCCTTTGTACAATTTTAATGTTCCAGTGCCGGAATTGCCCCATGTATCTTTCCACTTAAAAAGAAACTGTGTTTCCTTTACGCTTTGCTGTAATGGGAGCAGTCGCATAGATAGGCGAACCATTGACTCCCAGTTTTTCAAGCTGAAGCCTGACTTTGGTACTGGTAACCTTATTTACAATGACGGAATAGCTCGGCTTGATGGTGACCGTCATATTGCTTGAAACAGACCATGTTTTTGTGTAGGTCCCGGTGTATTTACCGGAAGCTGCTTGGGCTGGCTGGTAAAACGTAACAGTAATCATGATAGTCAGCATTAAGAATAGTAATCTGGAAAACCTTTTTCTCTTCATGGTAATCAAATCCTCCTTTATGTTTATAAACATATTGTACTACTGGATTTATATGGAAACAAGGACGAAATACGGATTTGGAAGTTTTAAAAACCTTGACCAGGGCGAATATGAAATCACAGAAATTAAGACTAAGCCTGCAGAAGTACAGGCATTTTGCTATTATCAAACCAGTCACAGAACCCTGCCATGTACAGCACAGAGGAATCCAGTCTGGTAAAGATACTCTTTTCTTTCAGGGAATTCCATTCGTAGAAACCGCCTGCCGGAATCAACAGCCGGTGATATAAGATCCCGTTTTGAAAAGAAGGTTTATCCAAAACAGTTTCTACCCTTGCATTGATGACCAGACCCTTGCTTTTGACAGGGGATATCCCCATCCTGCATATACCCAGTTCCAGTCCGTGTTCTGACTGTCCAATGACTGGTGCGACATCGGTCGGACGGGTATCTCCTTGTGCCAGCCAGATCCTCCCATCTATGTTCTGTACCACTCTGGAAATATCTTCCGTCATACCGGGATCAATGTAATATCTGCTGCACATAGTTCTCTCCTATTTAAGAATTCATGTACTGACAGTACGTTAGACTTGGATGATTTTCCTTAGGGTACTATATTTTGATTTATCTCTGCAGTCAGATCCTACGTACTGAAAAAAAGGAGTCCAAATGACTCCTTTTTTCTAATGCATATCAAATTATTTTTAAAATATCGTATATCCGCCATCTACAGCCAAAGCTGCTCCATGGATGAAACTAGCTTCGTCTGATGCAAGGAATGCAATGGCCTGTGCTACTTCGATAGGTTCTCCAGGACGTTTTTGCCGGACTCATTCCAATCTTCATTGTTACCGGATGCTGTGGAATTGCAAGCACACGTGCAATCATATCTGTTGCAATCGGTCCTGGAAGAACAGCATTTATACGCACTCCTGTACGTCCATGATCCAATGACATCTGACGGGTGAGTCCAAGAAGGCCATGTTTAGCAGAAGTGTAAGCAAGCCCTCCGCGGCCAGCTGCGGTTGCTGCCATGGAGCTACATTGACGATGGTTCCAGCTCCTTGTTTTTCCATAATAGGGATTAGTTTCTTGCAAAGAACAAATGGTGCTGTGAGATTTGTTGCAAGAACAGTGTTCCATTCATCCATTGTGATCTGATCCATATTGGCAGTTGTTCCGCCTACTCCTGCATTATTAACGAGAATGTCTATTTTTTCCGTAGCGTCCAGAGCTGTTTTTAACCAGGTTATCAAAGACTTTCATCAGATGTCACGTCTGTTTTACAGAAAAATTGCTTCTCCTCCGGCTGCCTTGATTTCATTCACACAGCTTTTCTCCCAGTTCTTCCTTTGTTCCAACAACTATGACTTTTTGCTCCTTCTTTTGCAAAGAGTTCTGCGGTTGCTCTTCCGATTCCTCTTGTTGAACCGGTAATGATTGCTACTTTGTTTTCAAACTTCATGGCAATGCCCTCCTTATCTTCTTCCTGTTTCCATGAATGCTGTTCTGTCATACCGTGCGGTAAGCAGATACGGTGCCAGAACATCTGCGTCAATCTCTTCACATAAATTCAGTTTATGAACCATCAGATCATTTGAGGAATACGCACCTCCAATGACTGTTCTGATTGGAAGTTCTCCCCATGGATCATCAATGGACGATTGTAATTTAATCGCTGCAAAACCAGGCTCCCATGAATGGTAATTGTATTCACAGAGATTCTGAAGCAGAGCACCATTCTGGAAATGTGATTTTCCTTCTTTATCCGGTTCGCGGTCAAGGTGGAAGTAGAAACCACCGCCATATGTCTTTTTACCGGCTTCTGGGAACTGATACAGCATTCCGGTCATTGCGTTATTATATTCACCAATCTTGAGATCAATATTTACAAGTTCAGTACCACGACGGCAGACTTGAGCGGTCACATGATCATTGTTTCGACGGATTACAAATTCAGATCCCAGTTTCTTTGGAATTGATCCATTGTCACGTCCACACTGAACTGCCATTTCTGCACCGGTTCCCCCAAGTACAAGTCCTATTGGATATAATCCAAGCTGTGTTCCATATGTACAGTAAACACCAAGGATTGCTTCATAATAATCATCAGCAAAGGTAGGCTCCTTAACATGGCACACAGATACCGTAACTACAGGCACGGAAAATGGTTTTAACGGTGCAGGCAGAACCTTTGCAATCGCCGCAGGATCGGTGAGGTATGCAAGATATATTCCCTCCTGATTTTTCATAAGAGATATCTTACCGAAATTAGGCATTTCCTCCGGAGCGGTGATAAAGCTTGGAGTTTTGACAGATGTCTTAAACAATTTCCTTGCTGCTTCAAAACCACTTCTGGATGCAGGAGCAATCGTACCGTCTTTCACAGCATTTCCGATAGCCTGAGCATGGATTCCTTTTTCTTTTAATTCTTCAACAAGATGGTTGTCCGGACGGAAACCAAGGGAAAGAACAACAGCATCTGCAGCAACTTCCACATTTATCTTATCGTTCAGTCTTTCAAGTACAACTCCATCTTTTTTGATCTCTTTAAGAGCATATGCCATCATGAACTGGGCATTGTATTCTTTCAATCTTCCACATACATCTGCAACATTTGTATGATTTGCATTAGGAGCAACTTTGTCAAGCATATCCGCAAGTACAACGGTATTTCCTTCGTGACAGAGATATTCTGCTGTTTCAAGTCCCGTAACACCTGCTCCGATGATCATTACTTTTTTATTCTTCAGTCCGGCTTTTCCGGAAAGAATATCTTCGATTGTATATACATTTTCTCCGGTTATTCCGGGAATAGATCCTGGAATGACAGATTTAGAACCTGTTGCTACAAGTACCGCGTCCGGATTCATTTCTGCAATTTTATCCGCAGTCGCTTCCATATCAAGTTTTAATTCAACTCCAAGTTTCTCAAATTCAACATTATAATAATCAGCAATCCAGCCCATACGTTCTTTGAAAGGAGGCTTCTTTGCAAGGTTTATCGTACCTCCAAGCTCACTCTGGCGGTCAACCAATGTTACCTTCATGCCGCGTTCAGCAAGTGTTTTAGCAGCGATCATACCACATGGTCCGCCACCCACAACTACTACCTTATGTTCCTGAGTGTCATATTCTGCATTTCCATAAAGATGTTCGCGGCATGCACGTGGATTAACTGCACATTCCGCAGGAATACCCGCGCCCATCCATGCATTCAGGCTCTCAAAGCAACGCAGACAGTTGATACATTTACAAATTTCATTCTCTCTTCCTTCAAGGACCTTGAGTCCCCACTGTTCGTCTGCGAGCCAGCTTCTTCCCATGGAGACAAAATCAACAATACCTCCTTCCAGAAAACTCTCAGCTACCTGTGGTTCACGTATGCAGGAAACTCCTATCACTGGAATAGAAACGTGATCTTTTACTGCCTTGATCAGATCTTTTCTCCAACCCTGGGGGAAGGAGATCGGCTCTACACATACACTTCCTGTCTCGTATAAACCAACAGACACATCAATAAAATCAATCCCGCATTTCTCAAGCGCCATTGCAATCTTAACTCCATCCTGGATATGGATATAATCCTCTGTCACTCCTGTTTTATCCAGAAATTCTTCAACGCTTAAACGGACACCGATCGGAAAGTCCGGTCCACACTGTACACGGATTCCATTTTATGATCTCGGTGATCATACGAAGTCTGTTTTCAAAGGAACCACCATACTCATCTTCGCGTTTTATTTGTGTAAGGGGAAAGAAACTGTTGTAATAAATACCCATGAGCCGCATGAAGCTCTACTCCATCGCAACCCGCTTTTTTTACCCGTACAGCACCTGAGATAAACTGTTGGATCAAAGCTTTTACTTCTTCTGTTGAAAGAGCCCTTGTTTCTTGCTGAAGATATTTGCACGGTATTGCTGAAGCAGATACTACCGGACCGCCTGTAAGAGCAGTTACTGTTTCACGTCCAGGGTGATGCAGCTGGATGAATATCTTTGTCCCATATTTATGTACTGTTTCTGCAAGCTTTGCAAGACCTTCGATATGTCTGTCTTTTGAAACAGACAGCTGACGCATCATCCCTGCACCATGCAGATCGTTTACCCTTGCAATCTCCGGAATAATAAGCGCTGCGCCACCAATTGCACGTGCCTCATAGAATGCAATCATGTCTTCCGATGGAGACCCATCCATCTCCGCCAGGCTTGTACCCATCGGTGACATTACAAGCCGGTTTTTAAGTGTAATATTTCCAATTTTTCCCTGTTTAAATATTTCCTGATACATGTACACCCTCCTTTACTTGTGTCTCTTGATTATTATCGGCTTAAAAATAACATTTTTCATTGTTAAAAAAAACAACGGCATAAAATATAAAAAAGACATTGTGCATTTATGCACAATGCACTATAATTAATAATAATCTGCAAAACACTGTGCATTTTTCACAAATAATTGTAAAGAGGAGTATGAAGATGCTGTTTTCCGATCTTAATTGATTATTTAAAAAATGAAAAAACTTTTAACATAATACTAGATTGTTCTACTGATCTTCATGAAATACGAGATGTAGAGCTGCTGGATGGCACTCAAACAGGATACGCCACAGATATTGTCTATTTTGGTTATCCAGATGTCTTGTCTCCTGATATGCAGCCTTCTCAATGTATCCTTGTTCGTGGAGAAAACTATCTTTTTCCTTATTCCTGCACGGATCGTGCAACAGTACAGGCAAAAAGAGCTTTTTTGCGGTTTTTAAATGCAGCAAAAACAGTTTTCTTCAGACACATGAACAGGTTTAGTTTATATGAAGAACTGGTTCGAAAAAGGCCACTCTTCCCATAGCCTGGATGAAGTGATTAACTCTGCATCCATCAAATTAGGATATTCTTTGGTATTTTGCGACAAGAAATTCCGTATCCTGTCATTTTCTACATCAATTCCGGTTACGGATAAGTTATGGAAAGAAAATATCGAACGTGGATATTGTACATATGATTTCATTAAAAATGTAATGTCATTGGAAGCTGTCCAGGGGGCTTCAGCCAGCATTGAAGCTGTTGAAGTATCCTGTCCGGAATCACCATATCGTAAATGTAGTTCGAAAGTGTTTTTAAACGGTGTTCAGGTTGGTTTTGTTCTGATGATAGAAAACAATATCCCTTTTACCGCAGAACACTTAGCAGCTATGAGTGATGTAAGCCGGGCGATCAGCTCTGTAGTTGGCCATTATCATCCTGAACTGTTTCAGTACACCAGTGCGGATCAGCAGCTTCTTGAAGCTCTGCTGATCGGAACTCCGCTGATATATTGGCAGAATCCATTTCTCATCTTCGAGTATCTGATGCAAATGTATGCACTTTTGTATCCAAACCGAAGAACATTTTTGAAGGAAAATGAATTAAAGCAGCAGCTTTATCCTGTGATCCGGCATATCTTTCCGGAAGCATATATGACTGTCCACGACAATGCATTAGTCCTTCTTGTACCAGATCAGAGTTCTGTTATATTTGTAGATACTCAAAAAGTAATGCTCAAAACGATGGCAGAGTATCATCTGGATGTCGGATCTCCTTGGTTTTTCAAAAATGGATGAATTTTACAGAGCTTATCAGCAGGCACGGACAGTTCTTGAATGGAAATCACAGAATCCCTGATAACATTAAGAAGGAAATATCATGGGATCAAAGGTATCCGATGGAGCATCAAATTCATCGGTATTCTGAAATTGAGTCTACGAAATGATGAACAAGATCAAAGAACCAGAAAAACTTGCAGATTATATCCACCCTGCCCTTTACAGACTGAATAAATATGACCAGAGAACGGGAAATGAACTTTACCATACACTTGAGGTATATCTACAGTGTTTCCAATAAACAATAAGGAAACAGCTAACATTTTGTGTATTCACAGGAATTCGCTGGCTTATCGAATGGAAAAAATCATTGAAATAGGTAAAGCCGATTTAAACGATCCCATGACAGAGTTTCTGTTGAGAATGTCTTTTAAGCCTGTGGAATATTTGAAGATAAGAGACCTCGATCTCCCCTGATATTTAAAATTGTAGCTTTTCATAACATTATAACGAAATGCTGTAACTCTCTCTGAATTGTCAGTGATGCCATAGTAATGGAGATAACCAGTCAGTATCTCATTAAGCTTCTCTCTGTTGACTGTGAGTTTCAGCTTCTCTTCAAGATATTTCGTACTGCTTTCCAGAAGTCTCTCCGATGCCCGTTTGCTCTTCGCAATTGAAGCAGGGGACTTACTTGATTTGGTTAAAAAGGCATATGTCAAAAAATGTTATTGACATATGCCCTTTATAGAACTATTATATTATAACAAGAAAGGAGCAGTTTATGCCAAGACCAATAAAATGCAGAAAAGTCTGCCATTTTCCCAATGTTTTAGAATTTCTTCCGGCAGATGATACGGAGAAAAAAAGCCCCCCATTATTCTGACGGTAGATGAGTATGAAACAATTCGTCTTTTGGACAAGAAAGGTTACAGTCAGGTGCAGTGTGCAGTATCTATGCAGATCGCAAGAACAACAGTTCAACGAATTTACGAGATTGCCAGGAAGAAAATAGCAGATGCACTTATTGATGGACATCCGCTTAGAATTGAGGGCGGGGATTTCAGAATCTGCGATGGTCAAAGTAGCGACTGCAACCTTGGAGGATGTTACAAGCAGGAGCTTTATCAAAAATATGCAGTGGAAAAAGGAGAAGGTATTATGAGAATAGCAGTAACATATGAAAACGGACAGATTTTCCAGCACTTTGGACACACAGAAACATTTAAGATTTATGATGTAGAAGAAGGGAAAGTGGTACATTCAGAGGTAGTAGATACCAACGGAAGCGGACATGGCGCATTGGCAGGAGTTCTTAATGCATTGAATGCAGATGTTTTGATCTGTGGCGGAATCGGAGGCGGCGCACAGACAGCGTTAGCGGCAGCCGGCATTAAGCTTTTCGGAGGAGTTTCCGGAGATGCAGATGAAGCGGTAGAAGCCTTTATCAATGAAACACTTGCGTATAATCCAAATAGTGAAGTGTTCTCATCATGAGCACAGCCACGGGGAAGGACATACATGTGGCGAGCATGGATGCGTAAGCCATAGCTGTCATTAAGAAGAATGGTTCGCCTAAGAGCGGCTACTGGGAGATTGTAGATAAATATCTATACTTTATAGGGCCGTACTTCATAGGGTCGAACCATGACATTCTTTACTAACAGTAAAAAATATGCCAAAAAGATTAAGAAGGCAGAGAAATGTGTGGTATATGAAAATACAGTCAGAGAACTGTTTAGCTGTGAGCAGTTCAAAAAAGGTGCAGAAGCAAAAGGACATCAGGTGAACATGGTACAGAGCCTGCGACGGCTGTATGAGAAATGGCGGTACCTGTGTATTAAAAGATGACATGGCTGAAATACTCGGAATGTTTCGGAAAGCAGATGTACTTGTACTGGCTACTCCGGTTTATTTTTATGGAATCAGTGCCCAGATGAAGACCTTTATTGACCGCACTTATCCTATCTGGCAGCATCTTGGTAAAAAAGAAGTTTACTATATTATATCGGCTGGTCTGGGCGAGGACATCATTGAAAGACCGCTTGGTGATCTGGATGGTTTTGTAGAACATCTGGAAGAATACAAGATTGCAGGAAAGATATATGCAGCAAACGTGATGGATGCCGGATTAGTCAGAAATCAAAGTGTTTTCAAAAAAGCCTATGATATGGGATATTCCGTTCAAAAATGCTGAGAAAATTTGAGAGTTGGCGAATAAAGCTTATAAAAAACAAAGGGATAATTATAGATGTCATAAAAGCAAAAAAATTCAAAGTAGTTATTTTTGCCCCGAATGTTAGCTGGCAGTAGATAAGCAAATTAGTTTCTTATCACTGTTAAGCCAAGGATTCCGGGGATTTTTTTGTTTTCTACGTTCCCTTGTTATTTATGCTGCTGACACACCATTTTCACCTGTGCGTGTCCTGTTTTCTACGCCGGAACGGCGGATTCCTGCAAAGATGGAGCCTGCAATATTATGCCATACACTGAAAATAGCACCTGGAAGAGTTGCCAGTGGATTGGCTACAAAGTTAGCTGCTGCCAGAGAAACTGCCAGTCCGCTGTTTTGCATGCCCACTTCAATAGCTATAGCTGTTGCCCGTGTATATTCTACATGGAAAATTTTTGCTGCAAGGAGCCCAAGCATCATACCACAGAAATTGTGGATCGCAACAACGCCAAGGACCAGAACTCCGCAGCTTAAGATTTTCTCTGCATTAATTGCCACGATTCCGCCAATGATCATAACAATGGCTACAACAGAGATCAATGGCATAACATCTGAAACTTTATCTACATGATCTCCTGCAAGTGTACGGAGAAGGATTCCAAGAAGTACAGGAACCAGAATTACTTTTACAACAGAAAGTACCATTGCCCAGAAGGATACTTCCACCCAGGCACCTGCCAGAATGTACACAAGAAATGGAGTCATAACAGGAGCAGCCAGAGTGGAAACGATGGTCATTCCTACTGAAAGTGCAACATCACCGCCTGCAATATAGGTGATCACATTGCTGGCTGTTCCACCAGGACAGCATCCCACAAGAATCACACCCAGAGCCAGATCTGCGGGAAGATTCATAATTTTACACAATACCCAGGCTACGACTGGCATGATCGTATACTGTGCAACTGCGCCAATGATCACTTCCTTTGGTCTGGAAAAAAATTGCCCGGAAGTCTTCCAGACGTATGGTCAGTCCCATACCAAACATGATCACGCCCAGAAAAACAGATGTATAATTTGTCATCCATGCAAATCCATCCCTCCAGAAAAAGGCAAGGCATGAAAAGGCAATGATGATGATTCCAATATATCTGGATGCAAAACTGCTGATTTTTCCTATTTTCTTTAAAATATTTTCCATATATTATACCTCGTAGCTGAAGTTATCGATCAGTCTTGTTTTGCCAATATAGACAGCCATTGCTACGAGAACATTATGATCAGCTTTTTCCACAGGCTGCATGGTAAGTGCATCTACCATGGAAACGTAATCGATTTTTGCCAGAGGCTCTGCCTCGATCACTGCACGCATTTTGCCGAGAAGTTCTTCTGCGGAAATGCCTGCGTGAATGATTTCCTGTCCGAGTTTTACGGATCTGGACAGACAGAGAGCAGCCTTTCTCTCTTCATCGCTTAAATATGTATTTCTGGAGGATTTTGCCAGTCCGTCCTCTTCACGGACAATCGGGCAGCCTACGATTTCTATATCAAAATTCAGATCCTGGACCATTTTGCGGATGATGGCCAGCTGCTGAGCATCCTTCTGTCCGAAATATGCTCTGTCCGGGGCTACAATATGGAACAGCTTGGTTACAACTGTGCACACACCTTTGAAATGGATAGGACGTGTTTTTCCACAAAGTGTCTCAGATAATGTATCGATACTTACAAATGCATGGGGATCATGATACATTTCAGAAGGTTCAGGGCAGAAGATCAGGTCTGTGCCAAGACTTTCACAGAGTTTGCTGTCGCGTTCGAAATCTCTTGGATATGCCTCAAGATCCTCTGTCGGACCAAACTGTGTTGGATTGACAAAGTCAGACACAACTACAATGTCG
>ENA-OQAR01000097-OQAR01000097.1-human-gut-metagenome-genome-assembly--contig:-NODE-97-length-21488-cov-2.413230_pt1 | contig 21488 bp, 32 predicted proteins | sample MGYA00242738_ERZ504533 | MGnify/ENA primary metagenome ERZ504533 (study PRJEB26092, sample SAMD00036276) | human gut metagenome | host: Homo sapiens | study: EMG produced TPA metagenomics assembly of... | reverse complement strand
CGCAGGCACGGATCAGCCCGGCACCGCCGCGCGGGATCAGCAGATCCACATAGCCTACAGCGGTCATCAGAGCGTTGGCAGAAGCGTGGGTGGTGTCCTCGATCAGGCAGACCGCTGTCTCGGGCAGACCGGCTTTTTTCAGGCCCTGCCGCAGGGCTGTGACGATGGCATGAGCACTGCGCCATGCCTCCTTGCCGCAGCGCAGGATGCAGGCGTTGCCGCTTTTGATGGCAAGGGCAGCGGCATCGCTGGTCACGTTGGGACGGCTCTCGTAGATAATGGCGATCACACCCATGGGTACAGCCGTCTTTTCAATGACAAGCCCGTTGGGGCGCTCTACCCGATTCAGCACCCGGCCCACCGGGTCGGGCAGAGCGGCAACCTCGCGGATGCCCTGCGCCATGGCTTCGATGCGCGGAACGGTCAGGGCCAGACGATCCAGCATCACATCGCTGATGTGCCCTTTGGCAGCAGCCATGTCCTCGGCGTGGCGGCAAGGATGGCAGACTGGTTCTGCGCATCGCATAAAGCGTCCGCCATGCCCAGCAGGGCCGCGTTGCGGGCGGTGTTATCGGCCAGCGCAAGGGCACTTTTGGCGCTGCGGGCGGCTTCCAGAATTTCCTGTGTGGTCATGTGTTCAGTCCTCCTTGCGGGCCGCAAAGCGGGTGCTGCGGATCTGCCTGCGGCAATGTCGTACAAAAGCTCCGGGTGTGCGCCGTTGGCAATGACCATATCGGCACCGCTGCCCGTTACCATGCGGGCAGCGCGCAGCTTGGTGGCCATGCCGCCGGTGCCAAGGGCCGAACCGGCACCATCGGCCAGAGCCATCACCTCGGGGGTGATCTCCTCCACCAGCGGGATGAGCTTTGCATCCGTGTGGGTGTGGGGATTGGCGGTGTACAGGCCGTCGATGTCACTCAGCAGCACCAACATGTCAGCCTTGGCGCAGCAGGCCACGATGGCCGCCAGCGTGTCGTTGTCGCCAATGGAGGTGATCTCATCGGTGGCAACGGTGTCGTTTTCGTTGATGATGGGCAGGGCACCCAGCTCCAGCAGGCGGGACAGGGTGTTCTGAAAGTTCACGCGGCGTTCGGTGTGCTCCACGTCCACGCCGGTGAGCAGGATCTGCGCCACGGTGTGATTGTAGGCGTTGAACAGCCGGTCGTAGGTGTACATCAGCTCACACTGGCCCACAGCGGCGCAGGCCTGCTTGGTGGTGGTGTCCTTTGGGCGGGTTGGCAGTGAGAGCTTGCCCACGCCCATGCCAATGGCACCGGAGGACACCAGAATGACCTCATGGCCCTCGTTTTTCAGGTCGCTGAGCACCTTGACCAGCTGTTCCGTGTGGCGGATGTTCAGCCGTCCGGTGGCGTATGCCAGAGTAGAAGTGCCTACTTTTACAACGATGCGCATGATATCCTTAACCCTTTCCCATTTCCTTTGTCTTATTGTACGAGGCGATCACGGCATCCATCACCGCACCGCGCAGGCCGTGCTCTTCCAGCACGCGCACGCCCTGAATGGTGCTGCCGCCGGGGCTGCACACAGCATCCTTGAGTTCGCCGGGATGCTTTCCGCTTTCCAGCACCAGCTTTGCGCTGCCCAGAACCATCTGCGCGGCATATTCCTGCGCTTTGGCGCGGGGCAGGCCGCAGGCCACGCCGCCGTCGGCCAGAGCCTCAATAAACTGGTACACCCATGCCGGGCCGCAGCCGGAAACGCAGCTGGCGGCATCGATCAGACTTTCCGGCACGGCATCCAGACGGCCCGCAGGAGCCATGATCCTGAGGAAGGCTTCTTCTTCCTCAGCGGTGACATTGCTGGAACAGTACTGGATCATACCCTCGCCCACCGAAGCCGGGGTGTTGGGCATGATGCGGATCACAGGAAAGTCCTCACCGGCCATCTCCTGAATACGGGCGATCGAAAGGCCCGCTGCCATGCTGCACAGCACAAAACGGCTGGGGCGCTCGTCAAAGGTGAACTTGAGCGGCTGGAGCAGAGCTCCATCATCTGGGGCTTTACCGCCAGAAAGATCAGGTCGCAGTCACCGGCCACCTCAGCATTGGTGGCTGTTTTGCAGCCCAGTTCTTTGGCCAGTGCCTGTGCCTTGGCCGCAGTGCGGTTTGCCAGAAAACTTTCTTAGGGTCAACAGCTTTGCAAACGGCACGGGCGATAGCTCCACCCATGTTGCCGCAGCCCAGAAAACCAATGGTATCCATCATAGTTTGTACCCTCCCTCAAAACGGCACTTCAATCACAGCCGTCTGCTCCCATTCTAAGCGCAGAGGAATATAAAATCAAGGGCCTTTTCCGCTTTTTTGCCGGAAGAAGCCGCTTTTGCAGGCATTTCACACCGCCGGAAGGGGTTTGGGGGATGAGAAACGGCTCTTGAAGCGAGAAACTGCCGGAGTGAAAACGCAGAAGGCATTCTTTGTTTACAAAATGGACAGAATCAATGCTTGCAATCGGAACGCTTTTGCGGTATTATAATGTACGAAGCTGCCAATCGCCGTACGCAGCGGGAAAAAATTTCTACGGTTGGGAAAGGAAGGTTTTTGTGTCACAAACAACGAAGCGGGCACTGGAAGCATCGCTGAAAAAGCTGCTGCTGGAAAAGCCCCTCAATAAGATCACGATCAACGATATCACCGAGGACTGCGGCGTGAACCGCATGACCTTTTACTACCACTTCAAGGATATTTACGATCTGGTGGACTGGATCCTGATGGAAGATGCGGCCAAGACGATGGAAGGCCGCCAGAGCTTTGATACATGGACCGAAGCATTTCTGGACATCCTGCACCAGATCCGGGATAACAAAGCACTGGTACTGAACGTATACCGCTCTGTGGGTCGTGAACAGGTGGAGCAGTATCTGTACAAACTTCTGGACTCCATGCTGAAGGAATTTGCGGATCGCGAATGCCGCGACATCACCGTGCAGGACGATGACAAGCAGTTTGTGGTGGATTTTTACAAATATGCGCTGGTGGGCGTGGTGCTGGAATGGATCCGCCGGGATATGAAGACCGAGCCCGCTGTGATGGTAGAACGTATGGGACGGATGCTGCAGGGCGATCTGCGCCGCGCGTTATGCCGCCTTGCCAGCAATAAGATCCATCTGGAACAGGACGGTTGAACCGGAAGAACGACAAAATTTTATCATAATCCGCGCCGTGATGGGTTTTCTATCACGGCGCTTTTTCTGTTTATGGAAACTTGTGGGATAGAATGGTAGAGTAATGGCATAGAAATAGAAAAAGAGATTTCCGAAAAATACCGTTTGGAGGAAAAGGATAATGAATACTTCTGTTGAGAGCCTGACTCATAAAATGCAGCGTGCTGCCGTTGGTAAAATGGTGGACGTGGTGCTTTCTCATGCCGATAAAGATCGTCAGAAAACCGTGGGACAGCTGGTGGATGTTGCAAAGCAGTTCTATGGCAGTTCGTTCAGCGATGAAGCCTACGAACACGCCAGACAGACCCTGACCGACCCCGACAGCAAGTGGTCCAAGCTCATCAACTGTGTGCTGGATCAGACCGACCCCAACGTGGCCCGCACCATGGCGCTGAATCTGGGCTACGAGGCTTTCTTCCGCGGCACCAAGACCATCCGCGAGAACCGCGTGAAGTATCAGTGCAACATCCCCCTGGCTGATCCTGTTCGACCCCACTTCCGCCTGCAACATGCATTGCGTGGGCTGCTGGGCTGGCGAGTATGGCAACAAGAACAACCTCAGCTTTGAGGATATGGACAAGATCGTTACCGAGGGCAAGGAGCTGGGCGTGTACCTGTACATGCTGACCGGCGGCGAGCCGCTGGTGCGTAAGGCTGATATCCTGAAGCTGGCCGAGAAGCACAACGATGTGCAGTTTGCCATCTACACAAACTCCACCCTCATCGATGACGCCCTTCTGCAAAGAGGTGGTGCGTCTGGGCAACATTGCCTTCATGCTGTCCATCGAGGGCACCCCGGAGACCAACGATGCCCGCCGCGGTGAGGGGCACTATGCCGCTGTTATGCATGCTATGGATCTGCTCAAGGAGCACGGCATCGTGTTCGGCACGTCCATCTGCTACACCCGCGATAATATCGAAGCTGTTACCAACGATGAGTTCATGCGTTTCCTGTGCGAGAAGGGCGCACACTTCGGCTTCTACTTCCACTACATGCCCGTGGGCAACGAGGCAGCACCGGAACTGATGCCTACCCCGGAGCAGCGCAAATATATGATCGACCGCATCCGCTATCTGCGCTCGGAAGAGTGCGATATCCCGTTCTACCCGATGGATTTCCAGAACGATGGCGAGTTCGTGGGCGGCTGCATTGCCGGCGGACGCAACTACTTCCACATCAACTCTGCCGGTGACGCAGAGCCGTGCGTGTTCATCCACTACTCCAATGCAAACATCCACGACCAGAGCATTCTGGAAATTCTGCACAGCCCGCTGTTCATGGCTTATCACAACGGCCAGCCCTTCAACAAGAACCATCTGCGTCCCTGCCCGATGCTGGAAACCCCGAACTGCTGCAGAAGATGGTGCACGAGACCGGTGCCCACAGCACCGACCTGCAGTCGCCGGAGAGCGTGGAGCACCTGTGCGAGAAGTGCAAGAACTATGCGGCCAACTGGCAGCCCACGGCGGACGAGATCTGGTCCCACACCAAGATCCGCGAGAGCCGCTACGAGAACTACAAGGACTGGAAGCCCTCGCAGCCCATTGAAAAGTAACGAAGGCAGACATCATAATGCAAACAAAAGCCCAGGCGTTCCATTGAAGTGCGCTCCGTCAGGTAGACAGAGAAATAATATAAGTTTTTGTTCGCCGTTTCCACAAGGAGACGGCGAATTTTTTGTGCAAAAGTGATTGTTCTTTCTTGACATAAAAATACCCCCAGAGTACGCAGAGTTTTTGTTTTACTCTGTCTACTCTAGGGGGAGCATATCACACTCAGAGAGGGTCTTACTGTTTCATGAAAGAGTGGTTTTGAAAATTACCAGAACCAGTAGCGCTTTTTCAGCACAACATATGCAATGCCGATCAGAACCACTACAACACCACCGGCAATGAAGAAGGTCCAGTTGATATTGGCAAATTTCAGGTTCTGGTTGGTCAGCAGATAACGGCCTGCAGTATCGGCAGTGATGATGCCGTCGGTGTAGCTGTTCAGATACTGCCACTTGTTGGAGACGGTGTTGTACAGATACAGGCGGGTATAGGTGCTCACATCCAGATCGATGCGCACCGAGCAGGGAAGAGCCTTGCCCTTGTCCAGCTCAAACTCGATGCCCTGATCGGACTCAGTCAGGATGAGCATGGTGTCCAGCTCACTGGTGGTGCTCTTGACACCGCTGCCTGCAATCTGCATGGTGTAGCCATCGCCCACCACGCACAGGGTCTTGCCGGTGGTGCGCAGCGCATTGAGGATATCACCGGTCACGGTAGGCACCTCAGCCTGTGTGAAAACGATCTCGTTGTCCTCACTGTCCTGAATGGCCTGCACAACGGGATCGATCTCGATAGGAGCATCGTTATCCGATTCGGTGGAGCTGCTGTCCGAAGAATTATCGGAAGAAGATGCAGCCGAACGGTTGACGATGACCGTGACCATGGCGGATGCAGTGCCGTTGGAAACGGTAATGGAAGTAGCGCCGGTGCCCACAGCCGTGATCACGCCGCTGGGGCTGACCGTGGCAATGTTGCTGTTGGCGGACTTATAGGTGAACTTCTGGGAAGCGGAAGAAGGCTTGACACTGGCGGTCAGGGTGCGGGTGGCACCGGGCTTGAGCACAACGTAGGAAGGATTCACCGTGACGACCTGACCGCTGTTGGAAGAACCAGTGCTGGCGGTGCCGGTGCTGGAGTTGGGAATACTCATGACCGTGACATTGGTGGTAGCAGTCACCGAACCGCAGGTAGCGGTAATGGTGGCGGTGCCGGGGGCAATGCCGGTAACACGGCCGAAATTGTTCACCGTGGCGACCTTCTCATTGGAAGAGGTCAGGGCGACGGTGGCATAGTTGGAAGCCGAAGTAGGCCGCACCTGCAGCTGTGCCGAGACCGAGTTGCCAACATAGATGGTGTTGGAGGAAAGGGAAAGGTCCATCTCGGTAACGATCATGGAAGAATCCATGGAGACAACGATGGTGTAGGCACAGATCTGGTTGCCTGCGGCAGCGGTGATGCGGGTGGTGCCTACGCCCACAGCCTGCACGACACCGGAGTTGCTCACAGTCAGAATGGAAGTATCGTCCGAGATAAAGACAACCGAGTCGGTAGAGTTGCGCGGACGCACCACAGGAGACAGCTGCTGAGAGGAACCCAGCAGCATGTTGGCGGTATAGCTGCCGGCCTCAATGCTTTCGGCAGGCACGTCCTGATCCCACGGCATGGCAACGCCGCTCAGGGCAAGGCCGGAGACAGGGCTTGCTGCGGCCGCAGACACAGCTGTGCCGCAGGCCAGCAGGCAGAGCGCTGCCGCACAGACGGCCAGTTTTTTTGCGGTTGATTTCATAGTAAGTGTACCTCTTTGGGTGATATAACGGCGGCTGGCAGTCAGCACAGCTCCGGTTTAGCGGAACAGAACGCCCAGGGCTTCCATTGCGTACTCGAAATAGGTGACCTGATCGTACTCCACGCGGGCAGTAACGCTCATGCCGTTGGAAAGATCCACCTTGTCGCCGCTGCGGCTCACCACATAAGTGGCATCGGGCTTAATGGTCATCTTATAGTAGGAAGCGTTGGAGCTGGCCGTCACGTCACTGTCAATGGCCGTTACAGTGCCGGTCAGGGTGCCATAGGAATACTCCGAAAGGCCGGTAATGGCGATCTTGCACGGGTCACCCACATGAAGCAGCGGGCGGTCATTCACGGTGACCATGGCAACGATCTCCAGACGTCGTTCTCGCTGGCAACAGTGGCCAGCGGGGAGCCTGCGCTCAGCACCATGCCCTCTTTGTAAGGAGTATCCATGTGGATCACACCGGAGGTGGGGGCGTAGATGTAGTAATCGTTGGCACCGGTGTTCAAGGCATCGAGCTGAGCCTGAACGTTGTCCACGTTGCTCTGTGCGCTGGTAATGCTCTGGGAGATGGACTGCATGGTGGAGTAGTACAGAGCTTCTACTTCGCTCTGGCTCTGCTCCATCATGGTCTTGATCTGAGCATCGGAGTAACCGGCAGCCTGATAGGCCGTGGCATCAAAGGTCTTCTGAGAGACCTGGCTCTTGTAGGTCTCGTACTGATAGTAGTAGGGCTGATCTTCGGGGTTTGTCTCGCTGAAGTAGTTGGTATCATCCTGCACGCACTGCAGCAGCTTGTTGTACTGGTCCAGCTGGGTCTGGTAGATCTTGAGCTGGCTTTCCAGGTTATCCTGCTGCATGTCGATATCCGTGCTCTTGATGTGGGCCACGAGGTCGCCCTCGTTCACATAGCTGCCCTCCGAAATATACATCTCGGTAATGGAGCCGGAATAACTGGACATGATATAGGTTTTTATTGCTGGCCTGCACGGTGCCTGCGTTCTGGCTGACATAAATGCGGTTGGTATGGGTGCTCCACACCACCAGAAACAGCATGAAGATGCCCACCAGAATGACAAAAGCGTAGCCATAAGGTGGCAGCTTTTTTTCCATCATGATGCGGCGGTCCTGCAGATCCGAAAGGTTCTGAACTTTAATCGTCATAATTACTTGGTCTCCATAAAGACATCGACCACGGCATCATCCTCATCCTGATTGACATAGATGGTATAGGAGGTGCCGGTCAGTTTCTGCTCATTCTCAAAAGCGTGGACCTGCAGCTTGTAGGAAGCCAGCTGGCTTTCGGGCATGGGGCCGGTGTAGTGGGCATACAGGCAGTTCTTCACGCGCAGAACAGCATCCATATGGTAGTCCTGCTCCATCTGGCCGATGAACTGGGTAGCCTGCTGCATCATGTACAGGTGCATCTGACGGTCCTCACCAACCACCATGGCCTGCACAATGGGGCCAATGGGCTGTGCGTTGTTGCTCTTGATAAAGTTGTGCATCTGGGTCAGCACCACGGGCAGACTGGCCATCTCTTCCGGATGGATCTCACGGGAGAGCACATTGGTGAGCTTCAGGGTCTTGTTCTCGGCTACTTTGATCTCTTTCATGTTGAATACCTCGGTTCCTTTTCAGATTTACCTCAGAAGAGGCAGTAATAGGCAATCGAGAAAGGGGAGAAAACCGCTGCAGAGAGCAGCTTCCTCTCCGCTCCCGATCGCCTACTACTTATAAAAGTAATAGGGATCTTGCAAATAAAATGTGCCCGGAGGCATTTTGCCTCCGGGGCACACCATAGTGAGGCATAGTTACCTGAGCAGGCGGGGCCTGTTCGGGATAACACCATCTACTTCTACTAAAACAGAAAGTCTTTCTAGCTCTTTTTTATCTGACACAGCAAAACTATGTCAAATCAAGCTATCCATCATGAATGACTCCCTTTCATATGAACCGGGTATGCACCCGGCTGCAAACACATCAATAGGTGATCGACTCACGTCGTCATCCTCTTCCACCACGGCCTGCATGACAGACTGCTTGGGCTCTGCCTTTTTTGCTGCGGTAGATACCCTGCTGCATGTTCCACAGCTCGTAGTACTTGCCTTCCTTGGCAAGCAGCTCATCGTGCGTGCCGCGTTCCACGATCTTGCCGTGGTCCATCACAAGGATCAGATCACAGTCACGAACGGTGGACAGGCGGTGAGCTACGATCAGCATGGAACGATCTGCAAGCTGATCGTAGATCATGTTGAAGATCAGATTTTCCGTAGCAAAGTCCAGATTACTGGTGGATTCATCCAGAATGTAGAGGTTGGAATCTTTCAGGAAAGCGCGTGCCAGCGCAATGCGCTGTTTTTCACCGCCGGACAGACCGTTGCCTGCTTCTTCCAGATAGGTGTTATACTGCAGGGGCAGATGACGGATAAAGTCGTGAGCATCTGCCTTCTTGGCAGCTTCCTTGACTTCGTCCATCGTAGCGTCCATACGGGAAACGCGGATGTTATCATAAATGGTCTTGCTGAACAGCTCAACGTTCTGCGGCACATAAGAAATTGCGCGGCGGACAGAGTCATTGGTGTATTCAGCCAGATTCACACCGTTCAAGTCAATCTCGCCATCTTCCGGCTCATAATACTTAAGCAGAAGCTTGGTGATCGTGGATTTGCCGCTGCCGCTGCTGCCCACCAGCGCGACCTTTTTACCGGCCGGAATGGTAAAGCTGATGTGATCCAGTGCAGGAGCACGGTTGCCATAACGGAAAGTGACATCCTTGAACTCGATATCGCCCTCCACCTTGTCCAGATCGGTGCGGTCTTCGTCGCCGACCGTCTCGGAGGGATAATCCATGATCTCGCCCAGACGCTTCATGGAAATGCTGGCCTCCTGAATCTGCATCTGCAGACCGATCAGGTTGCTCAGCGGGGAAGTAAAGTAAGAGGACAGCGTGCTGAAGGCCATGAATCCGCCCAGTGTCATCTCCCCCTTCAGAACCTGACTGATACCCACATAGGTGGTCAGCATGCTGAAACCGGTGGAAATGAAGGAGGAAATCAGGCCCTGCGTGGTGCTGATCTTGCTGGAGCGCAGGCTGATCTTCAGGCTCTTGATGTACTCACGCTCGAGGTTCTCCATTTCGGTATCCTCGTTGGCGTTGCACTTGACCGTCTCAATGCCGCGCAGGCTTTCGATCATCTGGCTGTTCAGTGCAGCGGACTGCACCATGGTCTCTTCGTTGATCTTTTTGTAAGGCTGCTTGTAGATCAGCACCAGCAGAATGCTGACCAGAGCCATGAACAGCGAGATCGAGAAGAGCATCGCATTCATGCGGAACAGGATGATACCGGTGATAATGGCCATCGAGATATCATGATCAGGCTCAGCGCAATGCTGGTGAAGATGGATTTGATGGTGTTTGCATCCGAATAACGGGTGGTGATATCACCAGTCTTGCGGGTGGCAAAGAACTTCATGGGCAGACGGAAGATATGCCCGAAGTAACCCAGCATCAGCGGAATATCGATCTTGATGGATAGGTGGATCAGAACCCACTGCCGGACAAAGCCCACCAGCGTATTGGTGATGCTGACCATGCTGAACACAAGGATCAGCGTGACCAGCAGATTGTCTAGGCCATATGGCAAGACCTCGTCCATCAGGATCTTGTTGAACATGGAGGAGGCAATGCCCAGGATCGTAACGATCAGAGAACTCAGGATCGCATAGGCAAAGAGCTTTTTCTGGGGCAGCAACAGGTCGACGTAACGCTTGAACATGCCGCCCTTTTCGATCTTACCGCCCTTGAACTCCGAGGTGGGGTTCATCAGCAGCAGAACACCGGTAAAGTTCTTGTAGAACTCATCCAGACTGATCTTTTTCAGCTCACTGCCGGGGTCGCCGATCACGACATAATCCTTGCACTTGTGTTTTTTGCCGTTCTTCTCATCTTCCTTGGCGGCTTCGGCTTCTTTCAGCATGTGCCGACGACGCTCACCGTCATCTTTGATGGTGGTCTTTTTAAAGACGACCACAAAGTGGGCCAGACCCTGATCGGTGATGACCTGCGCAATGCAGGGCAGCGAGAAATCGCTGAGGAAATTTTCACGGTCTACGCGAACCGCTGCAGTGGTGAAACCCAACTCATTAGCGGCTTTCTGCAAACCAACAAGGTTCGTGCCTTTCAGGTCGGTACCCATCATATCGCGCAGGCGGGTGATGGTAACTTCCTTTTTGTAATGGAGGCACACCATTGCGAGGCAGGCAGCCGCACAGTCAGTGGTGTCGTGCTGCCGGACATAGGTATAACGCATAGATGCTTCCTTTGATCATATACAAATTTATTCAAACAGCGGCAGGCGTTTTGAAGAAGCGGCCTGCCGCAGATCTGACAACGTGAAAAGAGCCGGAGCCTGAAACAACAGCACAGAGACCGGTGCTTTGTCCTGTCCTGCGGAGAACCATGACAAAACACCGGTCGGCTGCTATCAAAAGAAGGGAGCACCTACCCTTTGATCTGTGTGCCGGACTTTGGAAAAACAGATACAAATTCCCAAAGCTTATAAGCAGTATACCACAATGTGACATCTTCTTCAAGTAGTCAAATTTTAAGAAATCATTATGCTTGATGCTTTTTTCGCATGAATGCTGTGTTTTTGGGACAGAGAAGCCCAAAAACAGAGGAGAAACACGACTGCATGGCTGTACAGAAAAAGGGTGTAGTATGGGACAAACAAAAAAGGCAATGTTCTGTGGAACATTGCCTTTTCTTCTGGCGCCTCTTGCCTGACTCGAACAGGCGACACCCTGATTAACAGTCAGGTGCTCTAACCGACTGAGCTAAAGAGGCAGATCACATTTGTGACTGCGAGAGATATTATACCGCATAAGAATGCCTTTTTGCAAGTCCATTTTTTTAAAAAATGAATCATTTTTGGCAAAATAAAACCGTCCTGCAGTGTTTTGAAACGCTGCAGGACGGTAAAGTACATATTATAAAAGAAGGAAAGGCTTATTTCAGCTTGCTCTTGGCCTTCATGCGCTGCTCGTGGTTCAGGATCTGCTTGCGGATGCGCAGATTTTCAGGAGTGACCTCCAGCAGCTCGTCCTGTGCCAAGAATTCCAGGCAGCCTTCCAGGCTGAGCTTGCTAATGGGGATCAGGCGCAGAGCATCGTCACTGCCGGATGCACGGGTGTTGGTCAGGTGCTTGGTCTTGCAGACGTTGACATCCACGTCCTCGCCGGAAGCGGTGTAGCCAATGACCATGCCCTCGTAGACCTTTTCACCAGCGCCCACCAGAAGGGTGCCGCGCTGCTGAGCATTGAACAGACCGTAGGTGACAGCCTCGCCGGTCTCAAAGCTGACCAGAGAACCGGTGGAGCGGTTGGCAATCATGCCAGCCCAGACATCGTAACCGTCGAAGATCTGGTTGATGATGCCTTCGCCGTGGGTATCGGTCAGGAACTGGTTGCGGTAGCCGAACAGGCCGCGGCTGGGCATACGGAACTCCAGACGCACGCGGTCGGTGCCCAGAGATTCCATCTGCTGCAGGATAGCCTTGCGCTGGCCCAGACCGGTCATGACAGCGCCCTGATACTGGGTGGGCACATCGATGACGACATGCTCCATAGGCTCATAGGTCTTGCCGTCGATGACCTTGGTCAGAACGTGCGGGGGAGAGACCTGCAGCTCATAACCTTCACGGCGCATGGTCTCGATCAGGATGGACAGGTGCATCTCACCACGGCCCATAACGCGGAAGGAATCGGTGGTGGCGGAATCCTCCACCTTCAAAGCGACATCCTTCAGCAGCTCCTTCTGCAAACGGTCACGGATCTGGCGGCTGGTGACGTACTTGCCCTCGCGGCCGGCCAGCGGGCTGTCGTTGACGGAGAAGGTCATTTCAACGGTAGGATCGTTGATCTTCACGAAGGGCAGCGGCTCTACATTGGAGGGCTGCACAGGGTATTGCCGATGGTCACGTCGGGCAGGCCGGAGAATGCCACGATATCGCCGGCGGTGATGTTATCGCACGGCTGACGGCCATTGGCCTGGAAGTCGTACAGCTTGGTCAGACGGCCGCGCATCTTCAGATCCTGATTGTGCCAGTCACAGACGACAACTTCCTCGCCCACCTTGGCAACGCCGTTCTGGATGCGGCCAATGCCGATGCGGCCCACAAAGTCGTTGTAGTCCACAGAGGACACCAGCATCTGGAAGGGAGCCTCGGGGTCGCCCTCAGGCGGCTTGATGGTGCTCAGCAGAGTATCGAACAGAGGGATCAGTCGGTGCCGGGCACATCCGGGTCCAGGCTTGCGGTGCCATCACGGCCGCAGCAGAACAGCATGGGGCAGTCCAGCTGCTCATCGGTAGCGCCCAGATCCATCAGCAGGTACAGAACTTCGTCGATGACTTCCTTGATGCGGGCATCGGGGCGGTCGATCTTGTTGATGGCCACCACCAGACTCAGGTTCTGCTGCAGAGCCTTCTGCAGCACAAAACGGGTCTGGGGCATGCAGCCCTCGGCAGCGTCCACCAGCAGCAGAACGCCGTTGACCATCTTCAGCACGCGCTCCACCTCGCCGCCAAAGTCGGCATGGCCCGGAGTATCGACAATATTGATCTTGACACCCTTGTAGGTGCAGGAGCAGTTCTTGGCCAAATGGTAATGCCACGCTCACGCTCGATATCGCCGCTGTCCATGACGCGCTCAGCCACGACCTGATTATCGCGGAATGCGCCGCTCTGACGCAGCATTGCGTCCACCAGGGTGGTCTTGCCGTGGTCAACGTGAGCGATAATGGCAACGTTGCGCAAATCGTTACGAACCATAAAATTCAACCTCTCTATTATTAAAACTCATAAAATACGAACGAACGTCATACAAGTTTAAGTTTATAACAGAAAGGGGTGGTTTGTCAAGATTGTATAAAAAATTTTCAACCTTTCGGCAAAATGCCTGAGAAAAGCCATGCGATTTGTGCGGCGTGTACCTTTAGAATATGCTATACTAAGGGTACAGAAGAAATAAAGCCGGAGGTGTTTTTATGAAGATCACATTTCTGGGCGCGAACCATGAGGTCACCGGCAGCTGCACTTTGATCGAAGCGGCTGGGCAGCGCTTTTTGATCGACTGCGGCATGGAGCAGGGCAAGGACGTATACGAGAACCAGCCCATCCCGGTGGCACCCGGCGAGATCGACTGGGTGCTGGCCACCCATGCACACATCGACCATACCGGTATGCTGCCGCTGCTGGTGCGCAACGGCTTCCGCGGCAAGATCTATGCCACGAACCCCACGGTGGAGCTGTGCGGCATCATGCTGCGGGACTCGGCCCATATTCAGGAATTTGAAGCGGAGTGGAAAAACCGCAAGGGCCAGCGCTCCGGGCGCAGAACCGGTGGAACCGATGTATACTGTGCAGGATGCTGAAGCAGCCATGAAGCTGTTTGTGGGCAAGGCCTATGAGCAGCGCTTCCAGCTTGCACCGGGCATTGAAGCCCGCTTTGTGGATGTGGGCCATCTGCTTGGCTCGGCCAGCATAGAGCTTTGGATCACCGAGGGTGAGACCACGACCAAGCTGGTATTCTCCGGTGATATCGGCAATCTGGATCAGCCCATCATCAAGGATCCTGCTTACATCAAAGAGGCGGACTACGCCTTTATGGAATCTACCTACGCGACCGCAGCCACGGCCCGAAGCCGGACTATGTGAGCGAACTGACGAAGATCCTGCAGCGCACCTTTGACCGGGGCGGCAATGTGGTCATTCCCAGCTTTGCGGTGGGCCGCACGCAGGAGATGCTCTACTTTATCCGTGAGATCAAGGAAAAGGGCCTTGTGAAGGGACACGGCAACTTCCCGGTGTACATTGACAGCCCGCTCGCCATCGAGGCGACCCGCATCTTTAAAGATACCGACCCGGACTGCTTTGATGCGGACACCCGCGCTCTGCTGGAAAAGGCATTGATCCGATCACCTTCCCGGGGCTGCGCGTCACGGTGACCAGTGATGAATCCCGCATGATCAATGCAGACCGCGTGCCAAAGGTCATCCTCTCGGCCAGCGGTATGTGCGAGGCAGGCCGCATCCGCCACCACCTCAAGCACAATCTGTGGCGGCCGGAGTGCACCATTCTGTTCGTGGGCTATCAGGCGGTGGGCACGCTGGGCCGCACCCTGCTGGAAGGTGCCACGACGGTAAAACTGTTCGGTGAACCTATTGAGGTGCAGGCAGAACTGTGCCAGCTCACCGGCATGTCCGGCCATGCGGACAGAGAAGGTCTGCTGCGGTGGGTGAACTCCTTTGAGCAGAAACCAAAGCGTGTGTTCGTGATGCACGGCGAAGATGAGACCGAGGACCACTTTGTGCAGACCTTGACGGAACAGGGCTTCACTGCCTGCGCACCCTACAACGGCGCACAGTGGGCCATCGGAGCCGAGGGAGCCGTATGCTTGCAGGAGGGCATGCGCGTCCGCATTGAGCACAAGGCTAATGAAGGCCAGAGCCGTGCTGCCAGTGTGTTCCAGCGGCTGGTCAGCGCCGGCAAGCGCCTGCTGCGGGTCATCGAGCACAACGAGGGCGGCGCAAACAAAGACCTTGCCAAGTTTGCCGACCAGATCAATGCCCTGTGCGATAAGTGGGACCGATAAAGCAAAACAAAAGCACCGTGACCCAAAAGGCCACGGCGCTTTTTTGTATGGAGCGGGCAATGGGAATCGAACTAATAAACCACGTTCTAACGCTGTAAAACGTCAGATTTTATCCTCTTGCCAGCGCTATTTTTATCGTGAATCGTGTATCATTCTGTGCACTATACAAGAATGTTGGAAGCAACTGTGTGTTAAAAAGTGTGTTACAAATCAGCCGTTTTCCAGCAGCTTGAGGAAAGCAGCATTGACGGCCTGGGCGGTGTTTTCCGCGTTCCCCGGTGAGAGCGTGGGAGTACTGGCCGAGGGTGTCCATGTTCTGGCTGTGGCCTACCAGCTCTTTGATTTCGCCCTCCTGGCAGCGTCTTGACCACGCTGACAAAGGTGTGCCGCAGCTCATACACTGATATTCTGTCAATGCCGTTCGCCTTGCAATAGGCCTGCCAGCGCTTCCAGTAATACAGTTCGCTGCTGATTTCAAACACGCTTTCCCGTGTCCCTGTCACTGCCCGCTGCTGTTCCAGCACGGCACGGGGCAAGGCCAGACAGCACGAAAGACCGGATTGCATTCTGGTTTTTGCCTTGTGTTTCCTCACCGTGGATGTTGATAGATCGGCGCACATTCACCGTGTTGCCCTGCACGTCTGCCCAGCGCAGCCCCAACAGCTCCCCGGGCCGCAAGCCTGTAAGCGTCTGGAAGCGGTAGGCATGTATAAAGTCATCATGCACCCGTTTGCCCCTGTAAAGCGTTGTATCAATGCTGAACAGCTTTACCAGATCGGCAGGCTGCAACACGCTCTTGCCCTTATAACGGGCGCTGGCGGGTATCTGTACATCCTCCGGCAGGAACGTGGAGAGCTTTGCTTTGCGGCAGTATTTGCAGAATGCCCGGAGATCGCTGGCAATCAGCTGCAAGGTTTTGCGGCTCTTCCCGGCGGCAGCGGCCTTGTTGATGATGGTTTGCAAGTCCCGGTCTGTAAGGGTGTTGACCTTCTTTTTGCCGATGATCGGCAGCACCCAGGTGCGCCACCGGCTTTCTACGGGCTTCCAGTTGCCTGTGCTGGTGGTAAGTTTGAGATCATCTATCCATAGCTGATAGACGTTCTCGACCCGTCCGGCCTTGACTGCAATATCATTTTCCAGCCAAGCATCAGCCTTTGCATTGGCTTCCCGCTGCCCTGTCCTGCCCTGCGTGGAGCTGTAAAACTGCTTGCGCACGCCGTCTTTCTGCACGGCTATGCGCCAGCGCTGGTATTTTTCTTCCCATTGCGCGGTGTTCGTTCTCTTGTTCATCTGGCTGCACCCCCCTTTCTATGTCAATGATTGCCCGTCAGTGGGTGTCCTCATTTTTGAGGAGACCCCTTGACAGCCGATTTTTCGGCCACCACCCGCCGCCTGCTGTGCTCTGTGCAGCGGGCTTTATTTTTGCATCAGGGGAACCGCCAAACCGTGTTAAATATTTCATATCTACAGGAGCAATAGGAGCATTTGGATTGAAAAAATTTATCATTACTTACTAGCATATCGCCGTATTCAAGAAAGTTTTTTTACTCCCTCATCGGTTAAGCAATCAATAATTGTATCGGCTCTACTTTTTTGGACTTGCTAGATCCTCTAAAACTTCATTATATGCTATTAAATCATCTATTGGGCACCCAAGTGCATCCGCTATTTTTTTCAATGTTAATGTTTTAGGGGTTCGCTTGTCAGATTCATATTGTGCATAAGTGGCGCGCTTGACACCCATTTTTTTCGGCAACTTGTTCTTGTGTAAGCCCGGCACTCTTTCGCTTTTTTTGCATAAGCTGACCAAAAGTTTATCATTATATCACCTACCCAATTTATTTTACCATGTGGAAGAAGTGTTTACAATGTTTACGCAAACAAAAAAGAAAAAATGTTTACTATTGACATCACACAAAAAGTATGCTATGATTTATATGCAGTCAAACGTAAACAAAAAACCGGCTGTAAGGAGATGAACATAGTGCGATTCAATAAGCAAAAAGCGAAATGTGCACTCATCTGCACCGGCAAGACGCAGATTCAGCTTGCACAGGAAATGACGCTTTCCCGTCCGTGCCTTAGTAAAGCAATGAACGGCGGTAGCGTCAACGCCAACACGGCAAAGCGCATTGCTGCCGCGCTGGGCGTACCGCTGGAAGAACTGGTAGAAAGTGAGGGATGAACGATGTACCGCAAATTTCACAAACTGCGTGTGCGCTTCGCGGAGTGCGAGCTGACGCAGGCTGAAGCCGCCCGGCGGGCAGGCATCCCGCCCAGCACCCTGACAGCGCGAAATGACGGGCAGGCTGCCTTTTACCGCGCGGGATATTTCCGGCCTGTGCAAGGCTCTGGACATCCCTACAAGCGAAATTGGCTTGTATTTTTTGAGGACGAGCCAAACCGAGGCGGGTGATCTGCTATCCGTACCTTGATTTTGATACCAAGACCCAGCGTTTTACTGTTGCCACCTGTGGCAATGGAAGGGGGTGAACACATGAACGACATCAACCGCACCGGCTACATTGCCGCTATTACCAAGCTGCTGGAAAAGGCTGATCTGCGCAAACTGCGCCTGATCTGGGTCTATGTGGAGCGCATGACCCGCACCAACTAAGCCGACCCGGCCTAAACTGGCCGTGTTCATAATAATTTTTGTTTCGCCAGTAGTGGCGAAGAAAGGACGAAACCATGAACGAAATGAAGCATTTTTTCAACACCACCAGCGTTGACACCATCGGCGAGTGCCTGAACGGCGAGAAGCTGCTGAATGCATCCCGCAATGAGAAGGGCAACACCCTGTTGACCTTTGAAAGTGCCTACGAGGGCTACTCCGACCTGCTGACCATTACCCCGGACGGCTCTGTGATCGGCACGTTCATCTGTGACGAAGAACAGCAGCCCCAGACCGTCAACGATACCCAGTGCGCTGCCAATGAGATCGTTAAGATGGACGATCTTATCCGCTATGAGAACAGTGCAGAGTTTCACCGTGCATACGCCGACTTCTTGGACGCAGCGGAACTGCTGGCAGTTGATGGGCAGGCGGTGGTTACTCTGGCAGAGCTGGCACGGAAGTGTGCAGACGCGGCGCAGCTGAATGCCTATCGTTTGGCTACGCGCTACCCTTGTGATGGTGCGTGCAGCACTGGGACTGCCCGACATCAACTATACGCCCCGGCTTTTAACCCGGACGTTTGATCTTGACACCGATTCTATTTTCTTCGATGCTGCCCAAACTACTTCGGCCTGCTGAAGCCGCTGCATGAAGAAGATGGGTGCGACCCTAGCGAGGGCGTTGTTCTGCTGTTCCATGACAAGCCTAAACGCCAAAGAACCCCAGCGCAGAGCTGAAGATTGTTCCGATGGTGAACGCTGAAGGCGTGCCGGTTCTGTCTGTCAGGGTGAGCGACCTGCCCCAGCAGTAAGCCCAAGACCGCCGACAAACAGAAAGCCGCCTTTCCCTGCGCCAACAGGGACGGGCGGCAAATGGCGGGACAACGCATTGCAGTAATGTTTCCCGCCCTCATTTTAGCAGAAAGAAGAGGGATTTTCAATGTTTGGTTACACCGCTTATCAATTTTCTTGTGTCGCCCCTGTGGCGCTGATGTTCTTCGTGGGTGCGCTGTGATGTGGTTCAGCGGCATCCGGTAAGGGGGTGTGCAACATGACGAGAGAAGAATCTTTAGAAGCCTGTGCGTGGCTTTTGAGAAGCTGGACGAGGACGAACAGCGAGGGATGATCCGGCTTATTGAGCAGATGAAGCGTGCCCATACTTTTGGTCTGGACGTCCGTTTTGACGAGCACACTTTCACTTTCTTTATCGCAGATGCAGTGACCAACACCGTTGTTGCCCCGCCGCCGATGAATATTCCCACCGTGGAAGCATGGCTGGACGACTACGAGAAAGAAGAAGCCAAAGAATGACATTGTAAGGTGATATTCTTGCGGTTAAGTCCGTTTTATGGTACAATAGCAGCGTGATACGAACGCTCTTTTAGACCATTACAATGCGTAAAATTTAACGGTGATGCGTGGAGTACGGAGCACCACCCCCACCCCTGAGAGCGTGTGACGGCCCAGCAAGCCGCTGTGCGCTCTTTTTATTTGCCGGAGGTCATTCGATACCATGAAGAAAAGGCTCAAGAAATGCCCTGTCTGTGGGGCTGTGATGTACCAGTTTGCACCGGGAATCCGCTGTCTTGACTGCGAGATGAAGCAAGCCCAGGATGAACGGGGAGCGGAACCGCGTAAAAACTCTGGCATGGGCTGCATATCATCTGGAACACGGCGAACGGCTGTCACTGGGCGAAGTGGCCGCTATGGCTGACGCTATGGGCATGAGCTACGGCGCATACAGTTTACAGTTGTCCCAGCAGAAACACAATGTAGCAACAAATTGACATTTCATAGCATTATATTTGCATTTTACAACGCAATGTGGTATACTGAGCATAGCAGGCGGCTTATAGCGCCGTCCGGCTCCTGACTGCTCTTTGCTGCACGGTCTGGCTGTGGGTGTGCCATGACCCACGATCAGAGCGCCCAGCATTGCAGGAGCGGACATACCCCTTGCACCGGGCTTTTCCTTTCCCCGGTGCACCATGCGCGGCATAAGGTTTGCCGCCTGCTGCTTTTTACGTCTACTCATACGGAAAATGAGGTGCTATCAATGGAGAATCCCACACTACCCCAAGCGCGCCCAGCAGCCCGAAAATAACGGCTCTGAGCGGATGTTTACCCAATCCGAACTAAATACCATCGTTGCAGATCGGCTTGCCCCGTGAGCGCTCCAAAGAGTGCCGAGCGCGTGGGCGACCTTGACGCACGAGAAAAAAGACCTGAAAGCCCGCGAAGGAAGCGTTGGAAGCCAAGAGCCAGCGCTTCAACCAGTGGGAAGCCCGGGAAGCCTGCAAGCAGTATCTGACTGATAACCATATCAGCACGGCGCTGCTGGATAAGCTGGACACCAGCGACCCGGAAGCGTTCAAGACTGCTGTAAAGGCGGTGCAGAGCGTCACCGGCAACGGGTACACCGTCACCACCACGACCACCGGCGCAAAGGTGGACACCCCGCCGATGTGGCTTTCTCAGGGCAAAGACAAAGACGCTGAGTTAAAGCGGGCTTTCGGTCTGAACAACTGAAAGAGGATCTATAAATGGCTATTGAGTTAGCAACCCAGTTCCAGGCATATACAGACGAACAGTTTTACTCCGAGAGCAAGACCAGCCTTGTAACCAACAAGGATTTCAGCTTTGACGGTGCAAAGACCATCAAGCTGTATAAGGTCAAAACCACCGATATGGAGGACTTCAACCGCAACGGCCCCATTCTGGACGGCAACAAGTCCCAGTATGGCACGATCAGCACCCTGCAGGCCACCACCGAGACATTCACGATCAACAAAGATCGTTCTTTCACGTTCGAGGTGGACAAGATGGACACGGACGAAACCAAGATGCAGGTTGCAGCCGCCAGCGCTCTGGCACGGCAGCAGCGTGAGAAGGTGTTCCCGGAGATCGACTCCTATGTTTACAGCGTGATGGCAGCAAATGCAGGCATTAAGCCGGAAGCCGCAGCCCTGACCGCTGAAAACATCTATACCGAGATCATCACGCAAATGCCCAGATGGATGATGCAGAAGTGCCCGCATCTGACCGCGTGCTTATTCTGACCCCCACCGCCTACACGCTCCTGAAGCAGTCCAAGGCCACCTTTGACAATCAGGACATTGGTGCAGAACTGCGCAAGAAGGGCGTTATCGCCCAGCTGGACGGCCTGAACGTGGTCAAGATCGCGTCTAACCGCCTGCCCGAGAAGTTCGGCTTCATGATCGCGCATCCCGTGGCTACCGTGGCCCCGGTCAAGCTGGCAGAGTACAAGATTCACCTTGACCCGCCTTTCCTGTCCGGCAGTCTGGTAGAGGGCCGTATTTACTACGACGCGTTTGTTCTGGAAAACAAGGCAAAGGCTATCTATTATCAGGCAATCGCCTGATATGGCATCATCTGGGCGCATGGGGCAACCTGTGCGCCCTTTTTGTATCGAGGTGAGTATATTGAAGATCAAACTTTCAACTCCCGCAGAGGTACGCCGCACGCTGTCCAAGATCGCAAATATGCTGCTGAATAACCAGATCGACCCGCAGCGGGCAACAGCTATCACAAATTGCTGCAACAGCGTTCTAAACTGCATCCGCATTGACGAACAGCAGAAGAAGCTGGCAGAGCTGGAAAAGCTGCTGGACGAGGTGGAAGCGAATGGAGCTTGACCGACTGGAAAAGCGCATCCGGCGTGACAGCCCGG
>ENA-OQAR01000096-OQAR01000096.1-human-gut-metagenome-genome-assembly--contig:-NODE-96-length-21550-cov-5.508472_pt1 | contig 21550 bp, 26 predicted proteins | sample MGYA00242738_ERZ504533 | MGnify/ENA primary metagenome ERZ504533 (study PRJEB26092, sample SAMD00036276) | human gut metagenome | host: Homo sapiens | study: EMG produced TPA metagenomics assembly of... | reverse complement strand
GCAAAGGTGAGCGCCGCCAGTGGCGGAAACAGCGAACCGAAGCAGGGGCAGCGGTCGCAGAGTGCGAGGGGCTTTTGCCCCCCGAAGCACGATGCGGGTACCGCAACCCGACATTATCGAGCATTTTTGGCAACGCAGATGCCGTGCCGCAGCTGCCGGAGCGGTGCTTAAGCCGCAAGGCGGGAATTGTGCGGTGTTGCCCTGAATAAATGGCCGCCTTGCTGTAACAAACGGGCGGAAAAATCCGTTTATTTGGGTAAGAGGGCACCGTAAAACAGAAAATGACATTGCGGCCGGCCCTCCCCTATCCCGCAAATTTATGCTACAATGGATGCGAGGTGAACGTGATGACAAAAACTGAGGCACGCGCGCAGGCCAAGGCACTGCGCAAAATCTGGACCTGCACGCCATCGGCGCTGCCATGACTCAGCAGCTGTTTGCCCTGCCGGCATGGCGGCAGGCGGGCACGGTGTTCTGCTTTGTTTCCATGCGGGACGAACCGGACACCACCGCTATTTTGCAGCAGGCTCTGGTCAGCGGCAAGCGCCTGTGCGTGCCGCGCTGCCTGCCAGGCAATGACGGGCGGATGGAGCTTGTGGAAATCACCAGCCTGAACGACCTGCAGCCGGGGCGGTACGGGATTCTGGAGCCCTGCGGCGGCCGCACCATCGCCGCATTGGAGCCGGGCGCACTGGCCTTGATTCCCTGCCTTGCTGTGGACAAGCAGGGGGTGCGCCTTGGCCGCGGAGCCGGGTATTATGACCGGTTCCTTACCCGCTTTGGGCAGACCGGCCCCAAGCTTTTGCTCTGCCCGGAGGCACTGGTCTTTCCCGCGCTGCCCACGGACGAATGGGATGTTCCCTTTCCCCCCGGTGAAATATTGACGGAAAATGGGGTAAAATAAAAACAGTGGGGCATTTGCCGCACCCTGCCCCCCTGCTTGCTCCCGCTGCGCATTCCAACAACACAACCTACGCAGCCCTGCATCATACAGGGCCGCGCAAGATAAAGGAGATTTTTTATGAAAAAGCTGACATTATTTCTGGCTGCTGCCCTGCTGGCTGCCAGCTTTGCTGCGTGCGGAAATTCCGGCGCGTCTTCCTCCACAGCGCCGGAGCCAACGGCCATCCCGGATGACATCCTGAACGCCCCCGGCTACCAAGCCGGACCCGGACATGGAGATCGATCCCCGGTTTCGGTGTTGACCCGGAGGACAGCAGTGCTGCGCTCCAGCCGGAACCGGATGCCGAGCTGAGCGGCATTGTGGACCAGATCTATGCCGCACACCCGGTTGACCTGATGATGGTGGAAACGACCGCCGTGGACCTGACCAACGCCGAGTGGTATCCCTACCAGACCGGCCTGAACGAAGAGCAGATCACCAAGGTGGATGCCGCTGTAACCAGCGAGCCAGGTGTCGGCAGCCAGGCTTACTGCATGGTGCTGGTGCGCCTGAAAGACAAAGCCAATGGTGATGAGATTGCCGAAGCCATGCTGGACGGCATTGACATGCACAAGTGGGTCTGCGTGGCGGCCGACAAGGCCAGCGTTGCCACTTTTGACGACAAGGTTCTGTTCGTTATGGCTGACAGCGAACTGGTGGATGTAGACGCCCTGATGACGGATGCCGCCAACGCCCTTGGTGTGACTTTTGGTTACAATATGAGCAAGGAATCCGCTGAAGATTACGGCGAACTTCCGGATGAACTGCTGGCTACCCCCGCGGTTGTTGGCTGATTTTTTTACCGCTCTTTCAAAAATTTGCATAAAAAATGCGCCTGTGCTCAAAGCAAGCACAGGCGCATTTTATTGGCAATGCTGTAACTTATAATTACAGGAAGATGTACTTTAGGATGAACAGCACGGTCAGAACATACATCAGCGGGGTGATCTTCTTTTCCTTAGCCTTACCGGACAGCAGGTTAATCAGCGTCCAGGAAACAACGCCGATTGCAATGCCTTCGGAGATGCTGTAAGCCAGCGGCATGACCAGGATGGTCAGGAAAGCCGGGATGGCATCAGTCATATCATCGAAGTTGATCTTGGCAACAGCGCCCATCATGTAGAAACCAACAACGATCAGGGCCGGAGCAGTTGCAAAGGAAGGGATGGTCAGGAACAGGGGGCTGAAAATGCTGGCCAGCAGGAACAGCACAGCGGTGGTAGCTGCGGTCAGACCGGTGCGGCCGCCCTCGGTAACGCCGGAAGCACTTTCAACATAGGTAGTGGTGGTGGAAGTACCCAGCACAGCACCGGCGCTGGTTGCGATAGCGTCAGCCAGCAGGGCACCCTTGATGCGGGGCAACTTGCCCTCTTCGTCCAGCATATCGGCCTTGGAAGCAACACCAATCAGGGTGCCCAGGGTATCGAACAGGTCGACAAAGAGGAAAGCGAACATAACAACGATGAAGTTGCCAATATTAAAGTTGGTGAAATCCAGGTTGAACACCTGGCCGAAGGTATTGCCCAGGGAGCTGAAGTCAAAGCTGACGAATGCGGTGGGGATGACAGAGTACATGCCAGCTTCTGCATCCGGCACATAGATGCCGGTCAGTTCGCAGATGATGCCCAGCACCCAGGTCAGGATAATGCCGTACAGGATAGCGCCCTTGACGTTCTTGATGAGCATAACGGCGATCAGCAGCACGCCGACCAAAGTCAGCAGAGCACCGATGCCAACGCTGTGGAAGGTTTCGCCCTTGAAGTGCTGGTAGGTCAGCAGGGTGGAATCGCTGTTGACGATGAGCTTGGCGTTCTGCAGGCCGACAAAGGCAACAAACAGGCCAATGCCCACGCTGACAGCGGATTTCAGCGTCAGGGGGATGGCGTTGAAGATGGCCTCGCGCACATTGGTCAGGGACAGCACGATGAAGACGATGCCTTCAACAAAGACGGCCAGCAGAGCCATCTGCCAGCTGTAGCCCATGGAGAGCACAACGGTGTAGGCAAAGTAGGCGTTCAGGCCCATGCCGGGTGCCAGTGCAAAGGGGTAGTTTGCCAGGAACGCCATGAGCATGGTGCCGACAAATGCTGCCAGAGAAGTGGCAATCAGAACTGCCTTTGCATCCATACCGGCTGCGGACAGAATGTTGGGGTTGACCGCAAGAATGTAAGCCATCGTCATAAAGGTCGTGATACCGGCCATGACTTCGGTTTTTACATCCGTGTGGTTCTCTTTCAGGTGGAAGAGTTTTTCCATGATGTACCTCCGTTTTCAAAAACGTTCGATTCCGGGCACACCAACGCCCGCACAGCGGGATTTTTTAGCAGGCATGCCCGCCGCGCCGCAGGTTTCCGCAAACGACGCAACGTTTTTATTCTAGCTTATTCCTTTGCATTTGTAAACGATATTTGTGAAAATAATTGCAATTCTACGTCAAAACATTTATCTGCCGCTCTTCCCCGCCCTGCCGCCGGGCAGCAAAAAGGGCCGCACCCCTGCGGGTACGGCCCTTAAATGAGCAGCAGAAATTATGCCTTGGCGGCTTTGATCTCCTTGATCAGTTCGGGAACGACCTTGTACAGGTCGCCAACGATGCCATAGGAAGCAATGCCGAAGATGGGGGCATTCTCATTCTTGTTGATGGCGATGATGGTCTCGGAATCCTGCATGCCGGCAACGTGCTGGATGGCACCGGAGATGCCCAGAGCAACATAGATGCGGGGATGCACGGTCTTGCCGGTCTGGCCAACCTGATGGTCAGCAGACAGCCAGCCTTCATCGGTAACGGCACGGGAAGCACCGACAACGCCGCCCAGGGCACCAGCCAGCTCTTCAGCCAGGGCAATGCCCTTTTCGGGGTCAGAGCTGATACCACGGCCAACGGAAACAACCACATCAGCACCGATCAGATCAACCAGCTTCTTAGCGCTCTTCTTGATGTCCAGGATCTCAACATGGATATCGTCAGCAGTCAGAGCGGGGGTAACCTTCTCAACAACAACCTTGGCAGCACCAGCTTCGTCGAACGGCTGGGTCTGCATAACGCCAGGGCGCACGGTGGACATCTGCGGGCGGAAGCGCGGGCAGATGATGGTGGCCATCAGGTGGCCGCCGAATGCGGGACGGGTCATCTTCAGGTTGGTGTTCTCTTCAAACTTGGTGTTGTCCACATCAATGGTGGAGGTGGTGCGCAGGAAGTCCTTATACTTGGCGACATCCACATCCAAGTGGGTGCAGTCAGCAGTCAGGCCGGTGTGCAGGCGGGCTGCGCAGCGGGGGCCAAGGTCACGGCCCAGGTTGGTAGCGCCAATCAGCATAATTTCCGGCTTTTTCTCCATGATGAGGTCACACAGAACCTTGGCATAGCCATCGGTGGTGTAGTCCTTCAGCAGGGGGCTGTCGATATAGTAAAACGCGATCTGCGCCGTAGCCGCCGAGAGCCTTGAGGTAGTCCTCGTTGACCTCGCTGCCCATCACAACGCCGCACAGCTCAACGCCAAGGTCGTTGGCCAGCTTGCGGCCTTCACTCAGCAGCTGATAGCTGATGGCCTGTACCTGGCCTTCGCGCTGTTCGCAGAATACCCACACGCCCTTGAAGGCGGCGGTGTCCATTGCATTGAATTCAGCCATTGTACTTCTCTCCTCTCTCAAATCAGGTGCTTGTCGTTCAGGATGCCAACCAGCTGGGCAGCATCCTCAACCATCATGCCGGCGCCCTTGACCGGGGGAGCAAAAGACTTGTAAAACGTTCGTCGGGGAGCCCTTCAGGCCGATGGTGTCGGTCTCAATGAGGGGATCATCCTTCAGAGCATTGTAGTCGAACACTTCAACGGGCTTGTCATAGCACTCAAAAATGCCGGAAACGCTCATGTAACGCGGGGTGTTCAGCTCCTTGATGCAGGTCAGCAGGCAGGGGGTGTTCACCTTCAGCTCCATGTAGCCATCTTCAAGCTGGCGCTTGACGATCAGGGAGTTGCCGTCCTTCTTGATATCGGTAACATAGGTGACCTGGGGCAGGTGCAGCTTTTCAGCAATCTGCGGGCCAACCTGTGCAGTGTCGCCGTCGATAGCCTGACGGCCGCAGAAAACGATATCCTCCGGGCCAACGCCGATCTTGTTAACGGCAGCTGCCAGGATCTGGGAAGTTGCAAAGGTATCGGAACCGCCGAACTCACGGGCAGATACCAGCACGCCGCGGTCAGCACCGCGGGCAATCAGCTCACGAAGCATGCCTTCTGCCGGCGGCGGGCCCATGGTAACAACAACAACTTCGCAGCCGGTCTCATCTTTCAGCTGCAGGGCAGCCTCAACGGCGTTCAGGTCGTCGGGGTTGGTGATGGTTGCCATCGCAGCACGGTCCATGGTGCCGTCAGCCTTGACAGCAACCTTGCCCTGTGTATCGGGAACCTGTTTGACACAAACAATAGCTTTCATTGTACGTCTTGCCTCCTTACTTCAGCAGCGCGCCGGAGATGACCATCATCTGCACTTCGCTGGTGCCTTCGTAGATCTCGGTGATCTTGGCATCGCGCATCATGCGCTCGATGGGGTAGTCACGGGTGTAGCCGTAACCGCCGAACAGCTGCAGGCAGCGGCGGGTAACATCGCTGGCGGTGCGGGCTGCAATCAGCTTAGCCTCGGCAGCCTCAACGCTGTAACGGACCTTAGCGCCGTTCATGGCCTGCTGCTTTTTCAGGCCAGCCTTGTAAACCAGGTACTTGGCAGCGTCAACGCGGGCTTTCATCTCAGCCAGCTCGAACTGGGTGTTCTGGAACTGAGCGATGGAACGGCCAAACTGCTTGCGCTCCTTGACATAGGCAACAGTCTCGTCGATTGCGCCCTCTGCGATGCCCAGAGCCTGTGCGGCAATGCCGATACGACCGCCATCCAGGGTAGCCATAGCCAGCTGGAAGCCCTTGCCCTTAACGCCGAGCAGACGATCCTTGGGGATGATGCAGTCTTCCATGATCAGCTCGCAGGTGGAAGAACCACGAATGCCCATCTTATCTTCGGGCTTGCCGACCTTGAAGCCGGGGTCGGTGCGCTCCACGATGAACGCGGAGATTTCCTTCTGCTTGCGGCCGCGCTTGTCGGTCACAAAACCGGTAACAGCAATGATAATGAAGACATCAGCATAGCCAGCGTTGGTGATGAAGATCTTGGAGCCGTTCAGCTTCCAATGGTCGCCCTCGTCCACAGCAAAGGTCTGCTGGCCCTGTGCATCGGTGCCGCGCCGGGCTCAGTCAGGCCGAAAGCACCCAGCCATTCGCCGCTGCACAGCTTGGGCAGGTACTTTGCCTTCTGGTCTGCAGTGCCGTTCTCATAGATAGGAGCAGCACACAGGGAGGTATGGGCGGACAGGATAACACCTGTGGTGCCGCAAACCTTGCTCATTTCCTCAACAGCCATCACGTAGGAGAGCACATCGCCGCCTGCGCCGCCGACCTCTTTGGGGAAGTAAATGCCCATCATGCCCAGCTTTGCCATCTTTTCAACGGTCTCTTTGGGGAAATATTCCTCCGCGTCAACCTTTTTGGCAAGGGGTTTGACTTCGTTCTCAGCAAATTCTTTGTACATTTTCTGTACCATAGCCTGCTGCTTGGACAGAGTAAAATCCATAACGGTATCCTCCTTATCTAACAGTGCGCCCGCCGCCCCGCAGCCAAAGCCGCAAAGGCAGGTTTACAGGCGACTGAACAAATCAATCCTGACGGAGATTTTGCACTCCGTCAGGAGAGATTGTTTCAAATTTTACAGGGCATCAACAGCGGTCTTGGTGCGGTCTGCGTTGTAAACGTAGAAGCCCTTGCCGGTCTTGCAGCCCAGGTTGCCGCCGCGAACCATCTTACGGATGAGCGGGCAGGCGCGGTACTTGCTGTCGCCGGTCTCCTTGTACAGAACGTCCATGATGGCCAGGCAGATATCCAGGCCAATGAAGTCACCCAACTCCAGGGGGCCCATCGGATGGTTGGCACCCAACTTCATAGCGGTGTCGATGCCGGCAATGTCAGAAACGCCTTCCATCTTGATGAAAGCAGCTTCGTTGATCATGGGGATCAGGATGCGGTTGACAACAAAGCCAGCAGCCTCGTTGACCTGAACGGGGGTCTTGCCGATCTCAACGCTGATCTTTTTGATGGTCTCAACAGTCTCGGCGGGGGTGTTCACGCCTGCAATGACCTCGATGAGCTTCATACGGTCAGCGGGGTTGAAGAAGTGCATACCAACCAGGGGACGGGTCAGGCCCTTGCCGATCTCAGTGATGGACAGAGAAGAGGTGTTGGAAGCAAAGACGCACTCCGGCTTGCAGATCTTGTCCAGCTCGCCAAAGGTGGTCTGCTTGACCTTCATATCCTCAAAAGCAGCCTCAACGATCAGGTCGCAGTCAGCGCACAGATCTTCTTTCAGGCCAGCGGTGATGGCAGCCATACGGCGGTCAACTTCAGCCTGATCCAGCTTGCCCTTGGCAACCAGCTTTGCATAGCCAGCTGCGATCTTATCCTTGCCTTTATCGGCCCATTCCTGCTTGATATCACACAGGGCAACAGTGAAGCCCTCCGTCTGTGCAAATGCCTTAGCAATACCCTGGCCCATAGTGCCAGCGCCAATAACGCCAACTTTCATAGTTGTGCCTCCTGTTAAAAATAATAATGAATAGAGAAAAAGGAAGAATGAAGGTGTGCCGCAAGCGGCACGATTTTAATAATGAACTTTGGTGCAGCCACAGCGCCCGGCCTTTTTGAACAGCGCGCAGCGCTGTGATCCACCACCATTATTCATTATCCTTTATTCATTTTTCTTTCAAAATCAGTTGTTGGTAAACACTGCCTTGGGTTTCGGCTTTTCACGGCTCAGGAAGCACTGCATACCTTCCACCTGGTCGTGGGTTTCGAAGCAATCGCCAAACAGTTTTTCTTCAACCGCAACAGCCTCGTTGATGGGCTTGGAGATCCCTTCGTTGATGGCCTTCTTGCAGTGGCGGACTGCGATGGGAGCATTCTTGGCAATCTTATTTGCCAGCTTCATCACGTTCTCCATCAATTCAGCCTGCGGGTAAACAGCGTTGACCAGGCCGATACGCAGGGCTTCGTCTGCCTTGATGTTCAGGGCAGAGTAAACCAGCTGCTTTGCCATGCCCATGCCAACCAGGCGGGCCAGACGCTGGGTGCCGCCGAAGCCAGGGGTGATGCCCAGGCCAACTTCGGGCTGGCCGAAGACGGCGTTATCGGAGCAGATGCGGATATCGCAGCTCATGGCCAGCTCATTGCCGCCGCCAAGGGCAAAGCCGTTGACAGCTGCGATAACGGGCAGCGGGAAGCTTTCGATCTCCAGGAACACATCATTGCCCAGCTTACCGAAGGCCTCGCCTTCTGCCTTGGTCATGGTGGACATGGAGCCGATATCAGCACCGGCAACAAAGCTCTTGTTGCCTGCACCGGTCAGAACAACGCAGCGCACGGTGTTCTGGTCGATGGCTTCAAAAGCGGCCTTCAGGTCAGCCAGAACTTCGGGGTTCAGTGCATTCAGGGCTTTGGGACGGTCAATGGTGACGATCGCAACAGCGCCCTGAATTTCAGTCGTAACAAAGGACATTGTCAATTCCTCCGTAAATTACATTTCCACGATGGTGGCGCAGCCCATGCCGCCGCCGATGCACAGGGTAGCCAGGCCCTTGTGTGCGCCGCGATGCTTCATGGCGTACAGCAGGGTGACAAGGATACGAGCGCCGGAAGCGCCAACGGGATGGCCCAGAGCAATGGCGCCGCCGTTGACGTTCAGCTTTGCCTGGTCAAAGTGCAGAGCCTGGCCGACTGCAACAGACTGTGCAGCGAATGCTTCGTTGGCTTCGATGAGGTCCATATCATCAACAGTCAGGCCGGTCTTTGCCATAACCTTCTTGGTTGCGGCGATGGGGCCCAGACCCATGACTTCCGGCTCAACACCAGCCAGTGCACCGGCAACCCAGGTAGCCAGAGGCTCAACACCCAGCTCCTTGGCCTTTTCTTCGCTCATGATAACCAGAGCAGCTGCGCCATCGTTGATGGCGGAGGAGTTTGCAGCGGTAACGATACCATCCTTCTTGAAGCAGGGCTTCAGCTTGCCCAGAACTTCCATGGAGCTCATGCGGGGGCCTTCATCGGTATCAAACACGGTGTCACCCTTCTTGCCCTTGATGACAACGGGAACGATCTCATCCTTGAAAGCGCCGTCAGCGATAGCCTTGGCTGCCTTCTCCTGAGAATGGTAAGAGAACTCATCCAGCATCTCACGGGTGATGGGGCTGTAGCCGTACTTCTTCTGGTAGGTTTCGTTGGTGCAGACATTCTCGGCGGTCATGCCCATGTGCATGTTGCAGCCGGTTGCATCCCACAGAGCATCGTTGACCATGGTGTCCACCAGCTCGCTCTTGCCCATGGGGTAGCCCATGCGGTAGCCGTAACGGCCCTTCATCATAGCGAACGGAGCCATATCCATGTTTTCCATACCACCTGCAACAACGATGTCAGCATCGCCTGCTTCGATCATCTGGGCAGCCATGTTCACACAGTTCAGGCCAGAGCCGCAGACAACGTTGACGGTGACAGCGGGGGTCTCGATGGGCAGGCCGGCTTTCAGAGAAGCCTGGCGTGCAACGTTCTGGCCCAGACCAGCCTGGATAACACAGCCCATGTAAACGTGGTCAACCTGCTCCGGCTTGACATTGGCGCGGTTCAGGGCTTCCTTGATGACGATGGAGCCCAGCTCTACAGCAGGAACATTGGCCAGGGTGCCGCCGAACTTGCCGATAGCAGTACGGCATGCGGATGCGATAACGATTTTCTTCATAAGAAACAGCCTCCTAAAAATATGAATCTTATTTAGACGGTTGGGAATCCTTTGTATCTTTACAGGCCTTAGCGACCCGACAAAGCACGTTTTTGGGGGTCAAACTTTACCCTCACGGATTTTTTTCTTCAGGGCAGCTTCCACATTGGGGGTAACGAACTTGGAAACATCGTGGTTGTAATGGGCAGCCTCCCGCACAATGGTGGAGGAAAGGTAGCTCCATTTCAGGGACGTTGACAGAAACACGGTTTCGATCCCCGGGTAGAGCGCGTGATTGGTGTGCGCCAGCTGGATCTCGTTTTCAAAATCCGTTACGGCGCGCAGCCCCCGCACCATTACGGTGGCGTGCTGCTGTTGGGCAAAGTTGACTGTCAGGCCGTCAAAGCTCATCACCTTGACATTGGGGATATCCTTGCAGCATTCCCGCAGCATCTCTTCCCTTTCCTTCACGGTAAACAACGGGGTTTTGGCGCTGTTGTTTAGCACGGCAACGATCAGGGTATCAAACATGCGGGAACTGCGTTTGATAATATCCAGGTGGCCGCGTGTAACGGGGTCAAAGCTGCCGGGATACATTGCAATGGGCATAATCTTTAGTTCCTCTGCAGTGCCAAAGCTGTTAAAAATCTAACAGTCTTGGACGGAAATAAAAGCACCATGCGCGCCGCGCGTTTAATGGGCGGGCCTTAACCCCCGCCGCAGACCGTACCGCCTGCCTGGTGCTGCAAGTGAACTCCGGCTCCTATTTCAGGGTTCCGCTTAGCTCACACTTATAGTTTTACACTTTTGTTAAGCTTTTGTCAATGGCTTATCTGTTAAAAATCCGACAAAAGTTTCTGGACTGTTTCAGTGGAATGTACAAAATCCACCCGATTTGCACGTTTTGGGGGCGAAAAATGAACTTTATTGGTTGTACAAGCGTCAATATAATGTTAAAATAATATCAATGGTTGTAGTGCTGTGCCGCCACTCTTCCGGCGGGGCTCCCCCGCTGCGGGCAGCGCGCCACGCCACCGGGCGGCTGATTTTCAGGCATCCGCACTGTGCGTACCGCCAGAGCAGCGTACCGCCCCATAAACATTATATAAATAGGTAAGCAAATCCGCAAAGATTGCATAAGCAGTTTTTGCGGAATGAACAAAGGAGCTGTTTGTAGAAATGGATTTTAACACTGTTTATGCACAGAAACTGACAACGGCCGACCGCGTTGCCGCTTTGGTCAAGGATGACGATTGGGTCGATTACGGCTGGGCCATCGGCACCCCTGTCAGCTTTGACGCTGCTTTGGCCAAGCGCCTGCCGGAGCTGCACGGGATTAAATTCCGCGGCGGCATCCTGTGCCATGTGCCGGAAATCTTCAAGATTGAAAATCAGGCAGAGCACTTCTGCTGGAACAGCTGGCATATGGGCGGCATTGAGCGCAAGGCCGTTGCCGCCGGTTACGCTTACTATTCTCCCCTGCGCTACTCCGAGCTGCCGCGCTACTACCGCGAAAGCCCCGACCCGCTGAACATTGCGGTGTTTGTGGTTGCCCCCATGGATAGCCACGGCTACTTCAACCTCGGCCCCTGCGCCAGCCATCTGGCCGATGCTGCCCGCAAGGCCGACAAGGTGTTTGTGGAAGTGAACAAGAACATGCCGGTCTGCCTGGGCGGCTACGACAACTGCCTGCACATTTCCCAGGTTGACGGCATTATCGAGGGTGACAACCCGCCGATCGACCAGCTTGGCGGCGGCGGTGCCCCCACCGAAGTTGACCAGGCTGTTGCCCGCCTGGTGGTGGACCGCATCCCCAACGGCGCCTGCCTGCAGCTTGGCATCGGCGGCATGCCCAACGCCATCGGCGCCATGATTGCCGAGAGCGACCTGAAAGATTTGGGCGTACATACCGAGATGTATGTGGACTCTTTTGTAGATATGGCAAAGGCTGGCCGCATTACCGGCCGCTGTAAGAACATTGACAACGGCCGCCAGGTCTATGCGTTCGGTGCCGGCACCCAAAAGATGTACGACTACCTAGATAACAATCCGGAGTGTATGTCTGTACCCGTTGATTACACCAACGATGTGCGGGTGATCAGCAGCCTGGATAACTTTATCTCCATCAACAACGCCATTGACGTTGACCTGTATGGCCAGGTGAACGCCGAAAGCAGCGGCACCCGTGCCATTTCCGGTGCAGGCGGCCAGCTGGACTTTGTGCTGGGTGCCTATCTTTCCAAGGGTGGCAAGAGCTTCATCTGCCTGTCCTCCACCTTCTTTAACAAAAAGACCGGCCAAAACGAAAGCCGCATCCGTCCCACGCTGCACCCCGGCAGTGTTGTGACCGATACCCGCGCCAACACCGATTATCTGGTGACCGAGTACGGCGTTGCCCGCCTGAAGGGCCTGACCGCCTGGGAGCGTGCCGAAGCCCTGATCAACATTGCCCACCCAGATTTCCGTGAGCAGCTGATTGCCGACGCCGAAAAGATGGGCCTGTGGCGCAAGAGCAGCAAGCGCTGATCCGTTGTTTTTTTATTCTGTTTGTATCCGCCAAAAATTGGCTTGACAAACTGTGTGCCGGTGTGATACAGTAACAATAACGCAGGGCCGCTGACTGACGGAATCTGGTGGGTATGACCACCGGGGAAGCGGGCTATTCCCTGCATTAAGCCGACCGTCTGGGCTGCATACACTGATGTATGGTGTACGCAGCCCTTTATTTTTTGTAAACGGAGGAATGCCACATGCTGAGCGACATTGTAATTGCACAGGCAGCCAAAATGCTGCCCATTGCCAAAGTAGCTGAAAAACTGGGCCTTACGGACGAGGACCTGATTCCTTATGGCCGTTACAAAGCCAAGATCAACCACAAGCTGATCCACAGTGACCGCCCAGACGGCAAGCTGATCCTGATGACCGCCATCAGCCCCACCCCTGCTGGCGAGGGCAAAACCACCACCAGTGTTGGCCTGGCGGACGCCTGAACGCCATGGGTAAAAAGACGATGCTCTGCCTGCGTGAGCCCTCCCTTGGGCCCGTGTTCGGTGTAAAGGGCGGCGCTGCGGGCGGCGGTTACGCCCAGGTTGTGCCCATGGAAGATATCAACCTGCACTTTACCGGCGATATTCACGCCATTGGCACCGCAAACAACCTGTTGGCTGCCATGATCGACAACTCCATCCAGCAGGGCAACCCGCTGAACATTGACCCCCGCCGCATCGCCTGGAAGCGTTGCATGGACATGAATGACCGCCAGCTGCGCTTTATTGTGGACGGCCTGGGCGGCAAAGTGAACGGCACCCCGCGTGAGGACGGCTTTGACATCACCGTTGCCAGCGAGGTCATGGCGATCTTCTGCCTGGCCACCGACCTGGCCGACCTGAAAGACCGCCTGAGCCGCATCGTGTGTGCTTATACTTACGATGGCCAGCCGGTCACTGCGGGGCAGATCGGCGCAGCAGGCGCAATGGCGGCTTTGCTGAAAGATGCCATTGACCCCAACCTGGTCCAGACGCTGGAAAACAACCCCGCCATCATCCACGGCGGTCCCTTTGCCAACATTGCCCACGGCTGCAACAGCGTGACTGCCACCAAACTGAGCCTGAAGCTGGCCGATTACGTTGTGACTGAAGCAGGCTTTGGTGCCGACCTGGGCGCTGAAAAGTTCGTGGATATCAAGTGCCGCATGGCGGACCTGCACCCCTCTGCGGTGGTTCTGGTTGCCACCGTCCGTGCGCTGAAATCCCACGGCGCGTTGCCAAGCCGGACCTGAACAAGCCCAATGTGGAAGCCGTCCGCAAGGGTGCCGCCAATCTGGAGCGCCACATTGACAACATCAAAAACGGCTTTGGCCTACCCGTCTGCGTTGCCATCAACGCTTTCCCCACCGACACGCCGGAAGAGATGGCCGTAATCGAGGAAGTATGCGCCAAGGCGGGCGTCAAGTGCGCCCTGTCCGAAGTGTTCGCCAAGGGCGGCGAGGGCGGCAAAGCCCTGGCCGAGACCGTTCTTTCCATCATGCCGGAAGCCCCCCAGCCCATCCAGTACACCTACGATCTGGGCGCTTCGCTGCCGGAGAAGATCGAAGCAGTTGCCAAAAAATCTACCGTGCTGACGGCGTGACTTACACTCCCGCCGCCAAGAAGATGCTGGACGACCTGGCCGCCATGGGCTACGGCGAGCTGCCTGTCTGCATTGCCAAAACGCAGTATTCTTTCAGCGATAACGCCAAGCTGACCGGCGCCCCCACCGGCTTTAAAATGAATGTACGCGAAGTGCGCCTTTCCGCCGGTGCTGGGTTTGTGGTCGTCATCTGCGGCAGCATTATGACGATGCCCGGCCTTCCCAAGCACCCCGCCGCCATGGATATTGATGTGGACGCAGAAGGCCGCATTACCGGGTTGTTCTGATGGCGTTTTATCCCTGAAACAGCTTAAATTTACATAATATGCCAAAAAACTCCGCAGCAAAGGCAAATGCCCAGCTGCGGAGCTTTTGTTTTGGCTGATTTTTGTTTTTACAGCGCAGTGGCTTATTCTTCGCTCTCCCCTGCCGTATCCTGTTTTTCCATCTTCTCAATATCCGGTGCCTTGCGACCGCCGGGCATGGTTGCACCAAACGCCGGAACAAACAGGAACTTGCGCACAAAGAAGATGAGCGCAATGGATGCCACGCTGATAAAGTTTTCCACTGCCGATTCATGCCCAACGATCATATGGCGGGCAATGGCATACAGCAGCACTTCCAGCGCACTGCCGGGGCTGTGCTTGGCAAGCATCTTGATGAACTCGATGCCGATGACGATATCCAGCGCGCGCTGCAAAAACAGGCTGATTTCCACTTCATTGGTATCCACCAGCAGGCCGGGCAACATTTTGATCAGCGGCACCACCGCCAGCATCAACGCCACCACAACCAGCAGCGAAATGCCCACTTCCAGCAGGCCGGCCAACTCGGCCAGCTGGTCACGAAAGATGCGTTTTACGCGTTCTTCCCCGTTATGCAGCACCATGCGGGAAAAATGGGGGTGTTTGTTGTTTGTATTCATGTTTCTACTCCCTTGGGGTGTATCTTAAAAGCTGAAAATACAGCCCGTTTCTCTGTTTTCCGATACACCTGTTTTGCTTGTATTATAGCAGATAACCGCTGCCGCGTACTGCATAAAATTTTATATCAGGTGTTATGCAAAACGCCCGCCGCACAGCAACGTGCGGCAGGCGCTTTTTTGTCTGCTGTTTATTTTTATAATCCGGGCGTATTATCTGCCTCTAAAATGGCGTCGTTTTTCTTCTTTTATACTTGGCTGCGGTATCGCTGTCCAGCACATACACATTCACGGCAATCGCTGCATTATCAACGCTTTCGGAGTAAGTCTCGTAATACAGGTCAATAAATGCGCTCCCCGTCATCATGGCTGTGCCGGTATCTGCCGCATAAGCATAACCGTACACAAACCGGCCGTCTGCGGAGGTAATATACATCAGGCTGCCATAGGGAATCACATTGGGGTTGACCGCCACCGTACCATAGGTCAGCCGCCGCCCCGAAGATCCTTTTGCCGTCGGCGATGCCGAATACCCGGTGGAACGCTGTGCGGTATAAGTCGCCGCAATGCCCTCGCATGGTTTGCCGTCCACGATCTCGGGGCCCACGAAGGAGCTGACAGGTGCCTGCTCGTCATAGTGTTTTATAATGGTGGGCACCATTTCTATCACAGTTTCGCGGTTCGTTTCTGTTGTGTCAGTCAGTTCGCCATCCACATAGGTTTCCCGGTAGCTCACGCTGCACAGGCCGTCGCTGCCCTGCCGGATCAGCTGTTCTTTGCTCTGTTTGCGGTAGAACAGGCTGGTTTCCACATACTGGGTCTCAGTGGGAATCACTTCGTCCTGAGTGTATTCTTCATAGCGCACCCGCTGGATGGTCACCATGGTGTTTTCCTGGGCCGGGGTATCCAGCGCAGGCTCAATCCAGTCATCTGGGCCAAGGGTAATGCCGGCTTCCGCCAGAACATCTCCCACGGTGCCGCCGGTCACCACAACCTCCTGCACACCGCCGTCCACCGTGACAGGCACGGTGTAAGCGCGCAGGATGTGGATCTGGTCAAGGCCTGCATTCTCGGTAATTTCCAGCTCGTCCTCGGTATCGGGTGCCGCAATGCCGGCTTGCTGCATCAGCGTTTTGATATCATGCGCCGAGGTGATAGCCATGCCCTGTGCACCGTGGGTATCGGTAATTTTAACCACATGCAGCTGGCTGCCGGTGAAGGCCACACAGCCCGCCAGCGCCCCCAGGCTTGCCAGCAGAGTTCCCCACCGCGGCAACCAAAGCGCGGCACGGCGCCGGATATGCTCTTTTGTTTTTGTTGATAACATAAGTTCCCCTTCCACATCAAGTCCAACCGCCTGAACGGGCAGGCACTATGTTCCTGACTGTAACAGAAAACACGTCATAAAAAAATGTCGGCCCAAAATGAGCCGACATAATAAGAATCGGATTGAATAAATCAGCGCTTGCTGAACTGCGGTGCGCGACGAGCAGCTTTGAGGCCGTACTTCTTACGTTCCTTCATACGAGGATCGCGGGTCAGGAAGCCAGCCTTCTTCAGGGTGCTGCGCAGCTCGGGGTCGAACTGCAGCAGAGCGCGGGACAGGCCGTGGCGGATAGCGCCAGCCTGGCCGGAAGTACCGCCGCCGACAACGTTAATCACGATGTCGAACTTGCCATCGGTGTTGGTCAGAGCCAGCGGGCTGCGGACCATCAGCTTCAGGGTTTCCAGGCCAAAGTAATCGTCGATATCACGATTGTTGATGGTAATCTTGCCGGTGCCATTGTAGACGCGGACGCGGGCAACGGAATGCTTACGACGGCCAGTGCCGTAGAAATACTGTTTAGTTTCGTACATCTTCTATTGCCTCCTTATCAAAATTCCACAACTTCGGGCTTCTGGGCAGCATGTGCATGCTCAGCAGTCTTGTAGCAGTGCAGGCGGGTCATAGCCTTAGCGCCCAAGGTGTTGGAAGGAACCATGCCCTTAACAGCGTAGGTCATAGCCTTATCGCTGGCTTCAGCCATCAAGGTCTTATACTGGGTTTCCTTCAGGCCGCCGATCCAGCCAGATGGGTGCGATGATACTTCTTTTCCAGCTTCTTGCCAGTCAGAACAGCTTCGTCGCAGTTAATCACGATGACATGGTCACCGCAGTCAACATTGGGGGTAAAGGTAGTCTTGTTCTTACCACGCAGCAGGACAGCGGCCTGGGCAGCAACGCGGCCGAGCGGTTTGCCGGCAGCATCAATAACATACCACTTGCGGTCGACCATCTCAGCGGGCTTAGCGAGAGTAGTGCTCATGATTTGAATCCTCCATACTTTATAGTGACGCATCCGAATCATTTCGGTTTATTCAAAGCGCAATGCACAGCACGGCACTGCGCTGATTTCGCGCAAGTATGATTTTAGCAAATACGCGCTGTTTCGTCAAGGGATTTTGCAAATAAAATCATTTTATTCTCGTGTAGCTCTTGTTTTCTTGTGTTTTCTCTCGTTTTCTAACGTTTTCGCAAACGGCATTTTACTGTTTTGCCTTTTGCACCTGTTTTTGTGTACCCTGCAGCAAAGTGTTCTGCCCGCTTTGTGCAGTCTGCTGGTTTCCGGTTTTCTCCCCTGCCCTGCTTTGCCAGCCAAACTGCGGCGCGGGCGCGGCTTTGTTTTTGCAGCTCCTGTGCGGTGCTTTGATAAAATTCTTCCGATTTGGCTGCGGCTGTTGGCATTGGGCAGCAGGATGTGCTATAATAGCGATGTTTATAGTATCGTCTTAGAGTGTATAAAGGTAAGGTGGAACGGGCATGCAGCGCTTGGAGGGTCTGCTGCGCAAGGCAGTGCAGGATTACGAGATGATCGCACCGGCGACCGGGTATGCGTTGGTGTTTCCGGCGGGAAGGACAGCGTTGCGCTGACCGTGGCGCTGGGACACCTGCGGCGGTATCTCGGCGTTCCGTTTGAGGTCATGGCGGTCACGCTGGACCCGCGCTTTGGCGGGGTGGAAGCCGACTACCAGCCACTTGCGGACCTGTTTGCGCAGGAAGGCATTCCTTACGAAATACGGCGCACGGATATCGGCCCCGTGGTATTTGATTACCGCAAAGAGCCGAACCCCTGCGCGCTGTGTGCCAAAATGCGGCGCGGGGCACTGCACGCTGCCGCGCAGGAACTTGGCTGCAACAAAGTGGCGCTGGGGCACCACCTGGATGATGCCGTGGAGACTTTTTACATGAACCTTTGTCGGGAAGGCCGTATTGGGTGTTTTTCGCCCGTGACCTATCTGGACCAGCGCAACATTACGCTGATCCGGCCAATGATCTTTGCCACCGAAAGCGAGGTAAAAAGCGCGGTATACCACGCCGGGCTGCCCATCATCAAAAGCCGCTGCCCGGCTGATGGCGCCACAGTGCGCGAACAGACCAAATTGTTTGTGCAGCAGATGAGCCGGGACGACCCGGCTTTCCGTCAGAAAACACTGCACGCTTTGCAGCAAAGCGGCATTGACGGCTGGCGGCCGCTGCATACCGGGCGCACGCGGGGCTAGATTCCCCGTTGTGTTTTGTATCGAAATGGGGTGGATTGCAATGACGAACGAACTGTACGAAAAGCATTGTTGGGCATTGGTTGATCTGGATGCTATGCAGAGCAACCTGGCACTGATCAAAAAGACGGTGGGCGCGCCGGTGTGCTGCGTTGTCAAGGCGGACGCTTACGGCCACGGCGCCGCTGTGGCCGGGCCCTGGCTGGAAGAAAACGGTGCAGCCGCTTTTGCGGTCAGCTGCCTGGCCGAAGCGCGGCACCTGCGCCGCCACGGGATCAGTAAACCCATCTTGATTCTGGGCTACACCGACCCGCTGCAGGTGGATCAGCTGGCGTTCAACTGCATTACCCAGACCGTCTATTCTGAAGAGTATGCCAAGCGCTTTCCGCCGCCGCCCAAAATGCCGGCGTGGAGGTACACTGCCACTTTAAGGTTGATACCGGTATGGGACGCATTGGGTTCAGCGTGCGTTCTGACTTTGAGGTGGCAATCGCTGCCATGGAGCGCTGCGCCACCCTGCCCAAGCTGCACTTCAGCGGTATTTTCCAGCATTTTGCCGTGGCAGACAGCACCACGCCGGAAAACGAAGCCTACACCCAAGCCCAGCACGCCCTGTTTGAGCGCACCGTGCAGCGGCTGCAGGCGGACGGCGTTGCCCTGCACACCATCCACTGCGCCAACTCTGCCGCACAAATGCGCTACCCGGAATGGCACTACAGCCTGACCCGCGCAGGCATTATCCTGTATGGGCTGGACCCCAGCCCGGAAGTGCATTTTGACGGCCTGCGCCCCACCATGACGCTGAAAAGTGTTGTGGCATTTGTGAAGGACCTTTTACCCGGTGAGAGCGTGAGCTATGGCCGCACCTACACAGCCAACACACTCCGCAAGGTTGCCACCGTATGCGTTGGCTATGCGGACGGCTACCCCCGCGCGCTTTCCGGCAGCAATGGCAACCCCAATGCGGGGGTTATGAGCATCCGCGGAAAGCCCGCCCCGATAATCGGCCGGGTGTGCATGGATCAGACCCTGGTGGATGTGACCGATATCCCCGATGTTAAAATGAATGATGAAGTAACGGTATTCGGCCCTGAAAACGCTGCGATTGGCGCAGATACCGCCGACAGCATTGCAGCTAAGACCGGCACCATCAACTATGAAATTATCTGCGGCATCAGCCGCCGGGTTCCCCGTGTTTACCTGCGGGACGCGCGCCGGTGCGTATCTGGAACGATTTGGAGGAAACCTGATGGCACGCGACAATATTCGCAACTTTTGTATCATTGCCCACATTGACCACGGCAAGTCCACACTGTCGGACCGTATTCTGGAGCTGACCGACAGCGTGGACAAGCGCACCATGGAGGACCAGATTCTGGACGACATGGAGCTGGAACGCGAGCGCGGCATTACCATCAAAGCCCGCGCCGTTACCATGCACTACCACGCCGATGACGGCAAGGAATACGAGTTCAACCTGATCGACACGCCGGGCCACGTTGACTTTCAGTACGAAGTCAGCCGCAGCCTGGCTGCCTGTGAGGGTGCCATCCTGGTGGTGGATGCCAGCCAGGGCGTGGAAGCCCAGACGCTGGCCAACTGCTACCTGGCCATTGACCACAACCTGGAAGTTGTGCCCATCCTGAATAAGATTGACCTGCCCAGCGCTGACCCGGATGCCGCCGCCAAAGAGGTGGAGGATGTCATCGGTCTGCCCTGCATGGATGCCCCGCGCGTGAGCGCCAAGATGGGCATCAATATCCGCGAAGTGCTGGAACGCGTGGTGCAGGATGTTCCCGCCCCGCAGGGCGACCCCGATGCCCCGCTGAAAGCCCTGATCTTTGACTCCATTTACGACAGCTACAAGGGCGTTATCGTCTATGTGCGCGTGTTTGAAGGCACCGTGCGCCCCGGCGATACCATCAAGCTGATGAACACCGGCGCAACCTTCCAGCTGGTGGAAGTGGGCCACATGGGTGCTACTGCCCTGGCCCCCTGCGATAAGCTGGAGGCCGGTGAAGTCGGCTACCTGACGGCCTCCATCAAGACCGTGCGCGATACCCGCGTGGGCGATACCATCACCCTGGCCGAAACCCCCACGGCGGAAGCTCTGCCCGGTTTCCGCCAGGTAACGCCGATGGTGTTCTGCGGCATTTACCCCGCCGATGGCGCCGACTACCCTGATTTGAAAGATGCGCTGGAAAAGCTGCAGCTGAACGATGCCGCTTTGAGCTTTGAGCCGGAAACCAGTGCGGCCCTGGGCTTCGGCTTCCGCTGCGGGTTCCTTGGGCTGCTGCACATGGAAATCATCACCGAGCGGTTGGAGCGCGAGTTTGACCTTGACCTGATCACCACCGCCCCCGGTGTTCAGTACCGGCTGACCTTGACGGACGGCACGGTGGAAGTGATCGATAACCCCTCCGCCTATCCCGACCCGGCCCGCATTGCCAAGGCGGAAGAACCATTTGTGGATGCCCACATTTACACCCCCAACGATTATGTTGCCCGCTGATGGACCTGTGCCAGCAAAAGCGCGGCACCCTGATTGCGATGGATTACCTGGATGAGACTCGCGTGGACCTGCATTACCAGATTCCGCTGGGCGAGATTGTTTATGACTTCTTTGACGCCATCAAGAGCCGCAGCCGCGGTTACGCCAGCTATGACTATGCGTGGGAGGGCTGGCACCAGTCCGAGCTGGTCAAGCTAGACTTCCTGCTGAACGGCGAGATCGTGGATGCGCTTTCGATGATCGTATTTGCGGATAACGCTTACGCCAAGGGGCGCCGCATCTGCGAAAAGCTGAAGGAAAACATCCCGCGCGCTTTGTTTGAAATTCCCATTCAGGCGGCCGTGGGCGGCAAGATCATTGCCCGCGAAACAGTCAAGGCCGTGCGCAAGGATGTTTTGGCCAAGTGCTATGGTGGCGATATTACCCGTAAAAAGAAGCTGCTGGAAAAGCAGAAAGCCGGTAAAAAGAAGATGCGCAAACTGGGCAGCGTGACCCTGCCCAGCGAAGCCTTTACCGCCGTGTTGAAGCTGGATTCCGATACCTGATTGACTACAGCACCATAGATAGCAGCACCCGCCGGGGCGGCGCAGCACAACAGCTGCCTGCCCGGCGGTTGTTTTTGGCGCGGCGCATTTAGGCCAGTGGCCGAATATAAAACGACCACCCCCTGCCCTGCCGCACAAGGTTTTACCGTGCGGTCGGGG
>ENA-OQAR01000095-OQAR01000095.1-human-gut-metagenome-genome-assembly--contig:-NODE-95-length-21558-cov-5.397228_pt1 | contig 21558 bp, 26 predicted proteins | sample MGYA00242738_ERZ504533 | MGnify/ENA primary metagenome ERZ504533 (study PRJEB26092, sample SAMD00036276) | human gut metagenome | host: Homo sapiens | study: EMG produced TPA metagenomics assembly of... | reverse complement strand
CACCGCTCCGGCAGCTGCGGCACGGCATCTGCGTTGCCAAAATGCTCGATAATACATCCAGTATTATCTGCGCTTTTGGCTTGGCATCTGCCGCACCTCGCTCGCCGTATCGGCACTTAGAATTATGCGGTATTGCCCTTATTTTATGCCTTGCTCTTGTTCTTTTCCACGCACAGCCCCCACACCACGGTGATGAACATGGTGATGAGCATATCCGGCAGGGTATTGCCCAGCACAAAGTCAATGTTCATCAAGATGCGGTAGATCACAAAGCCCACCAGCCAGATGATCATGCGGGAAGCGGAAAGCTCCTTGGCGGAAGCATCCGAATGCAGGATAAAAGCATCGGCAATCTGCACGGCGATCATCGGGGCAAACACAGAGCCGATGAGGTACAGGAAATCGGTGATATCATCCATGGGGAAAACAATCGCGCCCACGGTGCCAATGACGGTCACGATCAAAGCGACCTGCTTGCCCTTGAACTTGGGGGCGATGGTCTCGGCAGAGATACCGGCGCTCCAAGCATCCAGGAAGGTGGTGGTGACGGTAGAGAACACCACGATCAGCAGGCCGACCACTCCAAGGCCAGCCTGCAGCAGGATCTGGGCGATATCGCTCTGGCCGGTATAGATGGCAGCGCCCATGCCAATGAGGTACATCCAGCAGGAAACAACGCCGTAAGTAACAGTGCTGGCCAGGGTAGCGGCAAAGGGCTTTTCGGCTTCGCGGGTGTAATCGCTGATGAGCGGCAGCCAGGACAGCGGCATGGCAACGGCCAGCTCCACGGCAGCGCCAAAGCTGAGGGAATCATCCTGCGCGGTCATGATACCGTTGCCGCCAAAGAAGATAACCTTGCACATGACAAGGGTCAGCACGAACAGCAGCACCATAACCACCTGGTTGATGCGGCCCAAGTCGGTCAGGCCGATCAGAATCCAGACCAAGATCAATGCGCCGATAACAAGGCACCACAGCCAGGCACCCACACCGGCAATGCGTTTGCCGCCAGTGCGCCGTCATAAATCATGATGGCTGTCCAGCGACCAGCTGCAGCACGTTGAGGGCGGCAAACCACAGGCTGCCCTTTTTGCCAAAGCTGAGCTTGGAGGTTTCCATGGCGGAAAGCCCGGTGCGCCCACCGATGAGACCGGCAAAGAACATCATGGTGCAGCCGATCAGATGGCCCAGCAGGATTGCGGCAAAGCCCTTGGCCATGCCGAGGGGGGCAAAGTAAGTGCCGGTCAGGATCTCAGCAATGGAAACACCAGCGCCGAACCAGATCAGGCTGTTTTGGAATACAGAAGTCTTTTTCATGCTTCGGCCTCCTTGCTCCACTCGTTATCCAATGCAAAGGCGTGGTTCATGGGGCCGGAGCCATGGCCCAGGTCCAGCATGGCGGCCAATGCGCCGGAAATATACGCCTTGGCGCGGCGCACAGCGGTTTCCAGATCATAGCCCTTTGCCAGGTTGGAGGCAATGGCGCTGGACAGGGTGCAGCCGGTGCCGTGGGTGTTGGGGTTATCAATGCGCTGGCCGTTGAACCAGGCGGCGCTGCCATCGGTCAGCACCAGCAGGTCGTTGGCATCGTTCAGGTTATGCCCGCCCTTGCACAGCACATTGCAGCCAAATTTCTGGCTAATCTCTTTAGCGGCGTTTTCCATATCGGCAGCCGTCTTAATGCTGTGGCCGCACAGGATCTCCGCTTCGGGGATGTTGGGGGTAATGACTTCCGCCAGGGGCAAAAGCTCAGTTTCCAGCGCGGTAACTGCATCCGGTTCCAGCAGGGCTGCGCCGGAGGTTGCCACCATCACGGGGTCCACCACGATATGCTTTGCGCCGTACTGCCGCAGCTTTTGGGCGATCACGCGGATCAGCTCCTGAGAGCTGACCATACCGATCTTGACAGCATCCGGGTAGATATCCGTAAACACGGCATCCAGCTGCTGCGCTAAAAATTCCGGCGTTGAATTCAGGATGCCGGTTACCCCGGTGGTGTTCTGGGCGGTCAGGGCGGTGATGGCGCTCATGGCAAACACGCCGTTCATCGTCATGGTTTTGATGTCGGCCTGAATTCCGGCGCCGCCGCTGGAGTCACTGCCAGCGATTGTCAATGCTGTTCTCATGTTTTTCCTCCTGTTGCCCGTATCGGGCGTGGTTCAGCATCAGGTAAAAATATCCGCCGTGCAAGGTGGTGCCCCCAATGCACAGCGCACCAACAGCGATAGGATGTATCGAACACCCCAAAGCTGCAAGGTCATATTATAACTGCCCGGCCAGGCGGTACAGTTCCCGGCTGGCAGCGCAGGGGTCGGCCTGGGCAAAAATGGCGCTGACAACGGCCACACCGGCCAGCCCCCTGCCCTGCAGCTGCAGCAGGTTGGCGGCGTCAATGCCGCCGATGGCTACAACGGGGATGTTGACCGCCGCCGTTACCGCGCGCATGGTTTCAGCAGTAACAGGGTGGGCGTCCAGCTTGGTGCCGGTCACAAAGGCCGCGCCGCAGCCAAGGTAGTCCGCGCCGTCGGCCTGGGCGGCCAGCGCTTCGGCAGCGTTATGGGCCGATACGCCCAAAATCTTATCCGGCCCCAGCAGGGCGCGGGCGCGCTTAGCGGCCATATCGCTCTGGCCCACATGCACGCCGTCCGCCCCGGCTGCCAAAGCAACCTCGACATTATCATCAATCACAAACGGCACATGGCGGAAGTGGCACAGGGCGGACAGTTCCTCGGCTTCGGCCAGCAGGTCGTGTTCGTCCAGGCATTTTTTCCCGCAGCTGCACAAAGGTTGCCCCGCCATCAATGGCCTGGGCCACTACATCGGCAAGGCGGCGGCCGTTCAGCCAGGTGCGGTCGGTCACAGCGTACAGGCGCAGCTGCTGCGGCAGAACTTTCATAAACAAAACCTCCAAAAAAGGCAAAACAAAAAACGGGCGCGCCGGAAAAAGGCGCACCCCGTTTTGTACACGAATGTTGCATTCTCCCTACGTTGGCATTACCCACATCAGGTTCATCGGGTCGGAACCGATTGTTCCCTCTCAGCCATAGTGGCTCCCCATAACGGGTACTATCATACCTCTTTTTGCGGATAAAAACAAGCCCTTGACAAAATTCCCGCAAGTGTTTATGATGGGTAACGAAATCAGGGGAGCCTTTTTGGCTGAGAGGAAGCGCTGCTTCGACCCTTAATACCTGATGTGGACCATGCCACCGTAGGAAGACTTTCAACTGTTTTGTTCTGTCTTTTTTGCAGGGGCTCCGCGTTGGGCCCCTGCTTTTTTGTATCATATCAGGGCCGGCCCGTTGGGCCGCCTTAGGGGAAAGGAAGGAAAACAGGCATTGTGCCCGAAGCTGCGGGGGAGCGCCCGGAGCTTTGTGATTCAGCGATGGGAAGCCGTGTTCCGGCGTGAGAGGAAGCCAGCAAGCTTCGACCGAACAGCGGGGAGAAGTGTTTGCCCGCTGCGCCCGTACAAGGCGGCTGACGGCAGATGCCTGCGGCAGCCTTCCGCTTTTTGTTATATTAAAAAAGGAGTACTCGATATGAAAAAGTCCAATACCAAAAAGCTGGCTCTGGCCGGTGTTCTGTGTGCCGTTGCTGTTGTTGGCAGCATGTTTTCTTTCCCTGTTTTTGGCAGCAAGTGCGCGCCGGTGCAGCACATGGTCAATGTACTGTGTGCCGTTCTGCTGGGACCCTGGTATGGCGTTGGTGCCGCATTTGTGGCCAGCCTGCTGCGCAACCTGCTGGGCCTTGGCAGCCTGATGGCGTTTCCCGGCAGCATGTGCGGCGCTTTGCTGTGCGGCATTGTCTACCACAAAACCCACAAGCTGCTGCCCACTTTGATCGGTGAGGTGTTCGGCACCGGCATCATCGGCGGTTTGCTGGCATGGCCGGTCGCTATCCTGTTTATGGGCAAGGCCGCCGGTGACATTGCGTTTTATGCCTACATTGTGCCGTTCCTGGTTTCCACCGTGGGCGGTTCCATCATTGCCGGCATCATCCTGTTTGCACTGGAAAAGAACGCACCCTGAAATCCATGCAGAACGCCCTGAACAAGTAACACGAGGTTTGTATTTATGTCCGTATCCGCACCGCTGGCTGCCATCCGGGCGCAGCACCCGCTTCTGCACTGCATTTCCAACATTGTTTCTGCCAACGACTGCGCCAACCTGGCGCTGGCCATCGGGGCAAGCCCCATCATGGCCCAGGCCCCGCAGGAAATGGCCGACATTGCCGCTTTGGCCGGCGCCGTTGTGCTGAACACCGGCACCCCGGACGAAGCCAAGTTCACCGCCGCCCGCACCGCCGGTGCCACGGCAAACCGCCGCAGCATCCCTGTTGTGCTGGACCCGGTGGGCGTGGGCGCAAGCCCCTGGCGGCTGGCAAACATCCAGAGCCTTTTGCAGCAGGTGCAGCCCGCCATTGTGCGGGTGAACGCCGGGGAGGCCGCCGCCCTGCTGGGCCTTGGCGGCAGCGAGCACGGGGTGGACAGTCTGACCGCCCCCAAAGCGCCCGCCGGGCTGGCCGCAGCTCTGGCGCAAAAGCTGGGGTGTGTGGTGCTGCTTTCCGGCACCGAGGACCTGATTGCCGATGGGCAGCAGCTCTGCACCGTGCGCGGCGGCAGCGACCGGATGCGCACCGTGACGGGGGCCGGGTGTATGCTTTCCGTTTTGTGTGGGGCGTTTGCCGCCGTACAGCCGGGGGATGCCTTTACCGCTGCCGTGCAGGCCGCACGGTTCTGGAAAGCCTGCGCCGAGCAGGCTGAGGACCATGCCGCCGGGGCGGGCAGCTTCCGCGTGGCGCTGTTTGACGCGGCGGGCAATATGACAGATGAAGTATTTGCCGGGGAATAATTTTTATGGTGGCAACTTAGTTGTACAAGTGCGTTTTCCACCCCCGTACCCTGCTAGTGACTGATAAAACCATTGACTTCTTTGTAGGGGCGGGGTCACTCGACCCCGCTGCTCCCCTGCCCTAACACAAACAAAAATCAGCAAGGCCCGATACCGGGGTGAATCTCACCGCACGGTATCGGCCTTGCTCTATATTTTATGTATTGCTTCCCCGCTTGCCTGCTTTACCCAATCAGGCCGCTGTTCTTGACAGCCTGGACGGCTTCGGTGATTTTTTCCACCGGCAGGGTCAGGGCAAAACGGACGTAGCCTTCACCGGACGGGCCAAAGCTGGAGCCGGGGGTGCAGATCACGCCGGCTTTTTCAATCATTTCCATGCAGAACTCCATGCTGGTGCCGTGGCTGCGGGACCGGTGCCCAGACGAACATGGAGCCGTGGCTGTCCGGCACATCCCAGCCGATGGAGCGGAAGCCCCCGCACAGGGCGTCGCGGCGGCGCTGGTATTCGGCACACTGGGCCTTGATGGGCTCCAGCGGGCCTGTCATAGCGGCAATGGCGGCTTTCTGCTCCGGGATGAACTTGCCGAAATCGATCTGGGTGCGCAGCTCTTGCATGCGGCAATCACATCGCGGCGGCCCACCAAAAAGCTGATGCGCGCGCCGGTCACGTTGAAGCTCTTGCTCAGGGAGAAGAACTCGACTGCGCAGGTCTCGCGCCGGGAATGTTGAAGATGCTGTGGCCCACGGCACCATCAAAGATGATATCGCTGTAGGCGTTATCATGGACGAGCAGAATCTTATGTGCATTGCAGAAATCCACGATCTCCTGGTACAGCTCCGGGCTGCCCACGCTGCCCACCGGGTTGGCCGGCAGGGATACGATCATCATCTTGGCCTTATCGGCCACATCGTCAGGGATCTCCTTCACATTGGGCAGGAAGTTATGCTCTTTGGTCAGGTGATAGTAGTACGGCACGCCGCCGCCCAGCTTGACACCGGTAATGAACACCGGGTAGCAGGGGTCCGGCAGCAGCACCACATCGCCGTCGTTCAGCAGGGCAAGGCCCATGTGGCCCATGCCGTCCTGGCTGCCGTTAAAGCTCATGATCTGGTCCGGGGTTATGCCGTCCACATCAAAGCGGCGCTTATAATAAGCGCACACGGTATCCAGCAGTTCCGGCAGGTCCCGCAGGGAATACTTCCAGTTTTCGCTCACCATGGCGGCATCGCACAATGCCTGCTTGATGTGCGGCATCGGCTCAAAGTCCGGGGTACCGACCGAAAGATTATACAGCTTTTTGCCCTGTGCTTCCAGGGCCACCTTTTTATCATTCAGGGCGGCAAAAATTTCCGCGCCGAACAGGTCCAGCCGTTTTGAAAATTCCACTTCAAATGCCATGATTTTCTATCTCCTCTCCCAAGCCGGGGGTTATCCTCTATCCGGCAATACCAAATCATTCTAAGGCAGTACCGCATAATTCTAAGTGCCGATACGGCGAGCGAGGTGCGGCAGATGCCAAGCCAAAAGCGCAGATAATACTGGATGTCTTATCGAGCATTTTGGCAACGCAGATGCCGTGCCGCAGCTGCCGGAGCGGTGCTTAAGCCGCAAGGCGGGAATTGTGCGGTGTTGCCATAAGCGCCGATACAGCGGGAATCATCTGGTATTGCTCTATCTCACTTTGCACGCTGAGCGCACAAATAGGCATCAATATCAAAGTCCAGCAGCTGCGTATCCTTTTTTAAGTACAGCGGGTGGTGCGGCTGGCCGGATTTTAACAGCGGGCCTGCCGTGTACCACTTTGCGCCTGCCGCTTTGCCGTCGGCGGCAAAATCCCGCATACAGTCCATCAGGTAATCCCGTTTCAGGATGATGTTCCCCCACGCTGCCCACACGGCAGGCTGGTCCGATAAAGACAGCAGATACCGGAACGCCTTGCGGTTTTCCGCGTGCAGGGCGGGGTTCAGCGCATGCTCCATATCATCGGGGCGGGTGGCGCGCTGGGCGTACACGTTGAACATCAAAAAACTGTCATACCCGTTAGCCAGGGCAATGCGCTGGGCGCTCTGCAAGGTGGGGTCCAGGGCATCCGGGGCCGCGGTGGATGGGTTGATGCCTACGCAGATCAGCGGCTTTTTGCCGCGGGTGCCCAAAATGTAACGGTACTCGGAGTAGGTATTGGGCACATACAGCCAGCGGGCCGCATCATAATCCGGGGAAGGCTGCAGCGCCGCCTGCAAAGCGGGTTCAAACAGCGCCAGTTCCAGCCCGGCGGTGGGGCCTTTTGGGATATGCATACAAGAAACCTCCTGAGGTACAGTTAAAAAGCTGCGTTTTGGACTGCATCGTAATTACTATACCACCGCCGCACACCTTGCGCAAGAGGGAACCGCGTGATATAATACCCTTTAACCTTTCAAGATTTTATGCAACAGACTTTCTCAAAAAGGACGTGTTAAGATGGAAAAGCGCCACAATTATGCGGCTGCCGGATTCCTGCTGCTGGGGATCGGCGCAGCGGGGCGGGCGTTCCTGGGTGTGCCGGAAGGCGTTACCATGGCGGAACTGAGCCTGACCGTGCTGCTGGTGATCGGTGCCCTGCTGCTGACACGGCAGGGGCTGGCTGCGCTTGTGTGCGGGTTGGCGGCCACGGCACTGGAGCTTGTTTTGTGCGGTTCCTGGGTGCAGGCCGGCGGGGCTTTGGCCGCTGCTGCGCCGTTTTTGCGGCTGGCTGACCTGTGGCTGCTGCTGGGCCTTGTGTGGGGCAGCCTGCCTGTGGCCCGCCGCGCTGTGGACGACCTGAAATACACCCGCTCCACCCGCATGATGCTGGTTGCCTGCGGGGTGCTGCTGGCTGCCCACACGGTGCTGCGCATTGCCAGCCTTGCCGCGCCTGCCAGCGTGCCGCTGGGCAAGGCTTCTTCCGGCAGCTTTGTGGTATTTTCGGTACTGCTGCTGTGGTACACCGTGCTGATGGTCAAAGCCTACAACGTTCAGCGCACCAAACATTGAGCATACGGCCGTTCTGCGCCCTTTGGGGCGCGGGATGGCCGTATTTTTATTCTATTATTTTGCGCGGAATCTCTTTACATCTTTAATGCATAAAAGTATAATAAATTCATCTATTCCCGCGTAACTTGGTGGGTTGTGGATGAAGAGGAATGGAAGAGGTTCGGAAGAGATTAAAAGAGGAGAGTATATTCATGCAACTTGATCTTTCCCGGTTTTCACCGGTTGAGCGCAGCACTTTGCAGCTGCGTGTATTATACGAGGGTGCAGGCTACCGCAAATTTCGCTGCTCCCATTTTGAGGAATATTCGCTCTATCAGCAGAATGAGCGCTTTCTTTCGGATTCTCAGGTCATTACTTTTACCGACCTGGACGCAAGCTGCGCGCCATCAAGCCGGACGTAACGCTTTCGATCGCCAAGAACGCCCAGCCCGCCGCCGGGGAATGCAAAAAGTATTATTATACAGAGCAGATCTGCCGCCCCAGCCGGGAAAGCCACACCTTCTCGGAGATCAGCCAGATGGGCCTGGAGTGCATCGGTGCGGTTGGCGCTGCCGAACAGGCCGAGGTTGTGCGCCTTGCGCTGGAAAGCCTGGCCAGCCTGGAAGTTCCCACCGTGCTGGAGGTCAGCCATATGGGCTTTGTGACCGCCCTGCTGGACACCCTGCATGTGGATGCCGCCGCCCGCCCGCGCCTGCTGGAGCTGCTGCGCGACAAAAACGCCCACGAGCTGCATGCCGCCGCGCTGCAAAGCGGGCTGGATGAAGCCGCCGCCAACGCGCTGACCGCTATTTTAAGCCTGCACGGTCCCTTTGGCACCACGCTGGCCGCCGCCCGCAGCCAGTGCCAGTGCGAAGCCCAGCAGGACGCCCTGCTGGAACTGCAGAGCCTGCAGAATGAACTGGGCGATGCCGGACGCGGCATGCAGCTGGATCTGAGCCTTGCCGGTGATATGGAATATTACAACGGCCTGGTGTTCAGCGGTTATGTGGCCGGGGTGCCCCGTGCCGTGCTGAAAGGCGGCCGGTATGACCTGCTGGCTCAGCGCTTTACCCCCGGTGCCTGCGCCCTGGGCTTTGCCCTTTACCTGGACGAGCTGGAACGCCTGAGCGCTCCCCTGCCGCCGGTACAGCAGCAGGGCACCGAGCGCCAGTGGCTGAACATCGCCCTGCCCAAAGGCCGCCTGGGCGATAAAGCCTATGGCCTGCTGGCCGCCGCCGGGTATGAAGCCAACGAAAACTATAACGAGACCCGCAAGCTGGTGGTGGAGAACCCCGAAGCCGGGGTGCGGTACTTCCTGGTCAAGCCCAGCGACGTTGCCATTTATGTGGAGCACGGCGCTGCCGACATTGGCATTGTGGGCAAGGATATCCTGACCGAATCCGGTGCCGATGTGTACGAACTGCTGGATACCGGCATGGGCAAGTGCCGCATGTGCGTGGCAGGCCCCAGGAACTTTGTGGACGATGAAAGCCGCGCCCTGCGCGTTGCCACCAAGTTTGTGAACATTGCCCGCGCCCATTACGAGAGCATTGGCCGCGATATTGACATCATCAAGCTGAACGGCTCCATTGAGCTGGCTCCCATCCTGGGGCTTTCGGATGTGATCGTGGATATTGTGGAGACCGGCACCACCCTGAAAGAAAACAATCTGACCGTACTGGAAGAGTTCATGCCCATTTCGGCACGGTTCATTGCCAACAAAGCCAGCTACAAATTCAAGTACGCGCAGCTGACCGAACTGCTGAACAAGATGAAGGAGGCGCTTGCCAAATGATCCGCATTTTTGAGTTTGACGCTTTGAAGCCTGAAGAAATCCTGAACCGTGATATCCGTGCGGAAGCCAGCGTGGAAGCAACCGTGGATGCCATTATCGCCGATGTGCGCGCCCGCGGTGATGCCGCCCTGAAAGATTACGCTCTGAAATTTGACCACGCCCAGCTGGACGAGCTGCGGGTGAGCCAGGCGGAAATTGACGAAGCCTTTGAAGCCGCCGGTGAGGATTTTGTGACTACCCTGAAGATGGCCGCCGCCAACATCCGCGCCTTCCATGAGCACCAGGTCCACAAGAACTTTGTGATGAACGATACCCCCGGCATTGTGCTGGGCCAGAAATATACCCCGATTGAAAAAGCCGGTGTGTATGTGCCGGGCGGTACTGCCGCTTACCCCAGCACCGTACTGATGGATGTGATCCCCGCCAAGGTGGCCGGTGTGAAGGAGATCGTGATGACCACCCCCGCCGGGCCGGATGGCAAGGTGAATCCCTCCATCCTGGCTGCTGCGGTGATTGCCGGTATTGACAAGATCTTCAAGACCGGCGGTGCCCAGGCCGTGGCCGCGCTGGCATACGGCACCGAGAGCATCCCCGCGGTGGATAAGATCGTCGGCCCCGGCAATATTTACGTTGCCACCGCCAAGCGCAAAGTGTTCGGCAAGGTTGGCATTGATATGATCGCCGGGCCTCGGAGATTCTGGTGCTGGCGGATGGCAGCTGCAACCCCGCCTGGGTGGCAGCTGACCTGCTGAGCCAGGCCGAGCATGACAAGCTGGCCAGCCCCGTGCTGGTAACGGACAGCGCCGAGCTGGCCAAGGCCGTACAAGCCGAGCTGGAAGTGCAGATCCCACAGCTGCCCCGCGCCGCCATCGCCCGCGCCAGCGTGGACACCAACGGCAAGATCATTGTGACGGACGATATGAACAAGGCCATTGACGCCGTGAACATCATTGCCCCGGAGCATTTGGAAATTTGTGTGGACGACCCGTTCGCCGTTTTGAACAGCGTAAAGAACGCGGGCAGCATTTTCCTGGGCAAGAATGTGCCGGAAGCGTTGGGCGATTATTTTGCCGGCCCCAACCACACCCTGCCCACCAGCGGCACGGCACGTTTTTCCAGCCCGCTGGGCGTGGACGATTTTGTGAAAAAGTCCAGTTTCATTTATTACACCCGCGATGCCCTGGGCAAAGTTCAGTCCCGCATTGCCGATTTTGCCGAGCATGAGGGCCTGCACGCCCACGCCAAGAGCGTTACCATCCGTTTTGAAGACCAGTGAAGGATGGGGTACCGGAGCGGAAGGCCAACCGTTTAGCGACATATAATTACAGCCAATCCGGTGTGTATTTCGTTACGATTTGTTCCAAAAACAAGCGTTGCACCTTTGGAACGATTGTAGGGGGCGGCGTCCCCCGACGCCCCGCGAACCCGATTGTCACCAACCGGTAAAATTGTTGCACGGCAGTTGGGGAATATGATTGCATTTTATCCCCATGTGCGGATTGAAAAATATGTTGTAATGCCCAATCACATCCATTTATTGATTGCCATTCAGCCAAGGCCCATCCGGGGCGTCGAGGCGCGCCCCCTACATCCGCCCGCGCAAGCCAGGTCATCCCGATGTTTATCTCCACTTTGAAACGGCTGACCAACAAAACTGCCGGGCATGCACTCTGGCAGCGCGGATATTACGACCACATCATCCGCTCCCCGGACGATTACAACACCATCTGGCACTACATCGACACCAACCCCGCCAAATGGGCGCAGGATACACGTTATGTCACGGACTTTCCTGATCCGGTGCGGCGGCCCGGCTGCTGCACCAACAAAGAGGTGACCCAAATGAGCCGTTATTTTACCAAAACGCTGGCTGCGCTGGAGCCTTATACCCCCGGCGAGCAGCTGAAACTGCCTGACCTTGTCAAGCTGAACGCCAACGAAAACCCCTACCCGCCTGCCCCCGGCGTGGCGGCGGCGGTGACCGGAGCAGTGCCGGGGCTGCGGCTGTATTCCGATTTGACCGAAGCCGCGCTCTGCGCCGCCATTGCCTGCCACTGCGGCGTGCAGCCGGAAAATATTTTGTGCGGCAACGGCAGCGATGAAAACCTGCTGCTGGCGCTGCGCGCTTTCTGCGATGAACCCACCCGCTGGCATTTGCCGATATCACCTACAGCTTTTACCCGGTTTTGTGCGATTTGTTGCACATTCCGCAGCATGTGATCCTGGTGGAGGAAGATTTCTCGCTGGATTTGAGCAAGTACCACGGCCTGAATGAGACCATCGTGATTGCCAACCCCAACGCCCCCACCACCCTGCTGCAGCCGGTGGCCGCCATTGAGGAAGTGGTGCGCACCAACCCCGACAGCATTGTGATTGTGGACGAGGCGTACATTGATTTTGCCGGGCCAAACGCCAGCTGCGTTCCGCTGACCAAGAAATATGACAATGTGATTGTGGTGCAGACCTTCTCCAAATCCCACAATCTGGCCGGTGCCCGCGTGGGCTTCTGCGTGGCAAACCCGGAGTTGATTGCCGATATGAACCGCATCAAGTTCAGCTATAGCCCATACAACGTCAATTCCCTCTCCCAGGCTGCCGCCGTGGCCGCCATGGAGGATGAGAATTACTTCCGTGATACGGTGGGCAAGATCTGCGCCACCCGCGCCGACACAATGGCCAAGCTGCGGGAGCGCGGTTTTACCGGGCCGGATTCCGCCACCAACTTTTTGTTCGTTACCACCAGCCGCATGCCCTGCAAACAGATTTTTGAGCGCCTGCGGCAAAAAGGCGTGCTGATCCGCTATTTCAGCGCCCCGCGCCTTTCCGATTATCTGCGCATCACCATCGGTACCCCGGAACAGATGCAGCGATTCTTTGAGGAGCTGGATTTGATTTTGGGGTAAAGTGGCATGGGGACGGAATTACCAGACCGCAAAGGGAACCGGTTAAAGGGGTATGATTACAGTGCCCGCGGCGTGTATTTTGTTACCATATGCACCCAAAACCGTGTATGTAACCTTGATTCCGTTGTAGGGGCCGATGCTCGCATCGGCCCGCATGACGGGCTCAACCCTGATGTGCATATTGAATTATCACCGCTGGGCCGCATTGCTGAACAGGCATTATTGCAAATGGATGGTTTGCTGCATTATGTAATTATGCCAAACCATATTCATTTTTTGGTGGGCATCCAACCCAAAGCGGACGGGACGATGCAAGCATCGTCCCCTACAAATATTTCCCAGGTTGTCCGCACTGAAACCGATTACTGGGCCATTGTGCAATAAAACCCGCTCAAATGGGTTTTGGACCCACTGTATCAGGAGGGAACACCATGAACCTGTATGACAGAATTAAACCCGGCAAACGGCGGCGTGGCTGGGGCGGGGCGGTGTTCCTGGCGGTGGCCTGTGTGGTTCTGGTAATCTGCATTGGCACCATTGGCTGGGCGGCGCGTTACCACCAGCGCTACCGCAGGTTTTCCACCGATTTTGCCGCCAGTGTGGAAAACGCGGGCAAGATCGGCGCTGCGCTGACCCGCAACGGCGAAACCTCCTCCCTGGACCCGGATGCCAGCAGCCGGTTATGCCGGTTGATCTGCGCCGCCGGGGCGGGCAAAGTGCAGCCAAGCTGCCCGCAGGGGGAGCCGCTCACCGTCCGCTACCACAGCGGCGCGGTGCTGGACTTGTGGGAAGTGAAAATACCCGAAGAGACCGCCAAAAACCCCACCGGCGTTTTTGTGCGTTATACCTTTGCCGATGGAACGGTTTACCAATATGACACGGACCAGATCCAAATGAACGAGGTCCGGCTGGCCCTGGGGCTACATTAACCCCAGGTATTAAGAGGGGCGCTGCAACAGCAGCATACAAAAAGGGGGAACGTATATGATCGCAATTATTGATTACGGCGTGGGCAACTTGTTCAGTCTGGCTTCCAGCCTGAAAAGCCTGGGGCTGGAAACCAAAGTGACCCGCGACGCTGCCGCCATCCGCGCGGCGGACCACATCATTCTGCCCGGTGTGGGCGCGTTTGCCGATGCCATGGCCAAGCTGGAAGCCACCGGCCTGGTGCCCGTTATCAAGCAGGAAGTGGAGCACAAACCTCTTTTGGGCATCTGCCTGGGCATGCAGCTGCTGTTTGAAAAAAGCTATGAGTACGGCGAACACACCGGCCTTGGCCTGATTCCCGGCGAAGTGTGCCCGCTGGCAGACGATTTGAAAGACCCCAGCCTGAAAGTGCCGCACATCGGCTGGAACCGGCTGGACATTGTGCCGGGGCGGGAAAACGACCCGCTGTTCAAGTACACCAAACCCGGTGAGTATGTGTATTATGTGCACAGCTTTTACGCCAAAAACTGTGCCGCCAACACGCTGGCTGCCAGTGAGTACAGCATCCCGGTAACGGGCGCTGTGAAAAACGGCCTGGTATACGGCACGCAGTTCCACCCCGAAAAATCCGGCGATACCGGCCTGCGCATGCTGCGGGCCTTTGCAGAATTGTGAGGTGCAGCCATGAAGTTATATCCTGCCATTGATCTGCGCGGCGGGCAGGCCGTGCGCCTGTACCAGGGCGATTACGACCAGATGACCGTTTATAATGCAGACCCCGCCGCCCAGGCACGGGAGTTTATTGCCGCCGGGGCCAAGTACCTGCATGTGGTGGACTTGGACGGCGCCAAGGATGACACCACCGCCAACATGACCACCATTGCCGCCATTGCTAAGCAGAGCGGGCTGTTTATCGAGGTCGGCGGCGGCATCCGTGACGAAGCCCGCATTGAACAGTATCTTTCCCTCGGCGTGGGGCGCTGCATCCTGGGCACCATTGCCGTAAAGGATTTTGATTTTACCGCCCGCATGGCGCAGAAATACGGCCCCAAAATTGCCGTTGGCGTGGACATGCGCGATGGCCTTGTGGCTGTGAACGGCTGGAAAGAAGTCACCCCCGAACCGGGCGTTGCTTTCTGCCGCCGCTGTGCCGAAGCTGGCGTGCAGGCGATCATCGCCACCGATATTTCCCGCGACGGCACAATGCAGGGCACCAACATGGACCTGTACCGTGAGCTGTTGCAGATTTCCGGCCTGGAGATCACGGCATCCGGCGGCATTGCCCGCATGGAAGAGCTGGCGGAGCTGCAGGCCATGGGCTGCCACGCCGCAATTTTGGGCAAATCCATCTACACCGGCGCCATCGACCTCAAACAGGCTGTGGCACTGTATCAGGAATAAGGGGGCTGGGCGCATGATTACCAAACGCATTATCCCGTGCTTGGATGTAAAAGACGGCCGTGTGGTCAAGGGTGTCAACTTTGCCGGATTACAGGATATGGCCGACCCGGTCGAGATGGCCCGCTATTACAACGCGGCCGGGGCTGATGAGCTGGTGTTTTATGATATCACCGCCAGCGTGGAGGGCCGCACGATTTTTACCGATATTCTGCGCCGCGTTGCCAGCGAAATTTTTATCCCGCTGACGGTCGGCGGCGGCATCGGCAGCCTGGAAGATTTTGACCGGGTGCTGAAATGCGGTGCCGACAAAGTAAGTGTCAACTCCGGTGCCATCAAGAACCCGGCCATTATTTCCGCCGCTGCCCAGCGTTACGGCAATCAGTGCGTGGTGCTTTCTGCGGACATCAAGCGGGTGGATGGCAAGTTCAAGCTGTTCACCAAAGGCGGGCGCGAAAACACCGGCATTGACGCGCTGGACTGGCTGGAGCATGGCGTGAAAAACGGCGCGGGCGAGCTGGTTGTCAACTCGATTGACACGGACGGCGTAAAGAACGGCTTTGACCTGGAGCTGCTGGACGCCGTGGCCCAGCGCTGTGCCGTTCCCATCATCGCTTCCGGCGGTGCTGGCAAGATGGATGACTTCAAGGAGCTGTTCTTGAACCACCCCCGCGTGGACGCCGGGCTGGCAGCCTCCATCTTCCACACGAAGCAGGTGGACATCCGCGATTTGAAGCTTTACCTGCGTGAAAACGGCGTGGAGATGCGGGTATAACAGGCAAAAGCAGCCCATATAATTGGGGCTTGCCAAACAACGCAAACACGCTAAACTATACTTATAATTTTTTACTGAGAATGGGGAAACTTTTGGGAATCCGGCTGTGCGGTTCGCATGAATCTGCGGCCCGGCAGAGTGTACCCAGCCTTTCGCCGTTTTAGATAAGGAGTTCGCCATGGAAATCACCGAAAATTCCAAAACTCTGAAATTTGATGCCAACGGCCTGATTCCGGCCATTGTGCAGGATCACTACACCAAAGAGGTTCTGACCCTGCTTATATGAACGCCGAAACCCTGGCTTTGACGATTGCCGAGGGCCGCACGGTGTTCTGGTCCCGCAGCCGCCAGGAGATCTGGCGCAAGGGCGAAACCAGCGGCAATGTGCAGCGCGTGGTTTCCATCACCGCAGACTGCGATAAGGACGCTTTGGTCGTGGATGTCATCAAGAGCGGCCCCGCCTGCCACACCGGCGCGGAAAGCTGCTTCTTTAACCCGGTCTATGTTTCCGATGAGCTGAAGCAGTTCACCTGGCAGGGGCTGTATGAGCTGATCGAAGGCCGCAAGACCAACCCCAAAGAGGGCAGCTACACCACCTACCTGTTTGACAAGGGTCTGGAAAAGATTCTGAAAAAGGTCGGCGAGGAATCCACCGAAGTGATCATTGCAGGCAGCAAGCGCGACAAAGAGGAAACCGTTTACGAGATCAGCGACCTTGCCTACCATGTGATGGTTTTGATGATTGAACTTGGCATTTCCGTAGAAGACATCACCAAAGAGCTGGAAAAGCGCCATGTTATTGACCATAAAGTGAAACAGGAGAGGATGCAGTAATGGCTAAGGAATATCTGCTCAGTTCGGTTCATGTTCACACCAAGCTGTGTGACGGCAAAAACACCCCGGAGGAGCTTGCCCTGAGCGCCTGGAAAGCCGGGCTGAAAACGCTGGGCTTCTCTGGCCACAGCCACACCCCGCACGACATTGAGTATTGCATGACCAATGCACGCACCCAGCTGTACCGCGCCCAGGTAGCCAAGCTGAAAGAGCGCTATGCCGGCAAGCTGGACATTTTGTGCGGCCTGGAATGGGATCTGTACAGCGATGACGACCCGGCTGCCTATGATTACTGGATCGGCAGCGCCCATTATGTCAAGGGCCCCAAGACCGGCAAATATTACGAGATTGACTGGCGCGAAGCGGACCTGGCTGCCTGCATCCAGGACGACTTTGACGGCGACGGCCTTGCTGTGGTGGAAACGTATTTTGCCAACGTAGCCGCAGTTGCCGCCAAAAAGCCCACCATCCTGGGTCATTTTGACCTGATCAAAAAGGTGAACGGCCGCGGCAAGTTTTTTGATGAATCGACCCGCGCTACACCGTCGCTGCCCACAAGGCACTGGAAGCCGCTGCACAGGCTGGCTGCGTGCTGGAAGTGAATACCAGCTCGGTTTATCGCGGCTTCCGCGAGGATTACTTTCCCTCCCCGGCCATCCTGAAAGAATGGCTGACCATGGGCGGCAATGTGACCATTACCGCCGATGCCCACGAAGCCAAGGCCCTGCCTTTGGTTTTGAGGATGCCGCCGCACAGCTGAAAGAACTGGGCTACACCCGTGTTCTGGTGCTGGGCAAGGACGGTTTTGCCCCCTGTGAGCTGTAAAACGCAAAACACACCGCATTTTGCCGGGTGCGCACTTGCCGCACCCGGCTTTTGCTGTTATAATGGGAAAAAGCGTTTTTTCGGGAAAGTCGGAAAGCCATATATGTTGCCCGTAACCCGTAGGGGCACGCGCATAGTTCAGGGTGAAATATGCCGCAAAGCCTAACACGCGGGACGATGCCGAGCATCGTCCCCTACAAATTGTTTGCAACGTTTATTGCAAGTATTTACGTTTTTCCCCGGCGGGTCAGTGACCCCGCCCTACATATAAATTTATCATTCATTCCAATTTCTAATTTCTCATTCCTAATTCCTAATTAACTCCTCCCTCCTAACCCCTGACTAACACGAAAGGTGTACACTAATTTATGAACTTCACTGAACTTTCTTCCTCCGTGCGGCCGGAGATCATCCGGGCAACACAGGCAATGGGATATACCGAGATGACCGAAATCCAGCAGAAGGCCATTCCCCTGATGCTGGCCGGGCATGATATGATTGCCAAGGCCCCCACCGGCACCGGCAAAACCGTTGCGTTCGGCATTCCCATTCTGCAAAAGGCCGCTGGTTTCCCGGCAGGTGCGCCCAAGGCCGTTGTGCTCAGCCCCACGCGTGAGCTGGCACAGCAGATTGCACAGGATCTGACTAACCTGGCGCAGTTCCTGCCGGAGATCCGCGTGGTGTGCGTGTACGGCGGTGCCGGGCTGGAAAAGCAGCAGAAACAGCTGAAAGCCGGCTGCCAGATCGTGGTTGCCACCCCCGGCCGCCTGATGGACCACTACCGCCACCATGCGCTGGATCTTTCGCAGGTGACGACCATTGTGCTGGACGAAGCCGACGAAATGCTGAACATGGGCTTTTACAAGGATGTGCGCGGCATCATTGACCTGCTGAAAAGCAGAGAGTCCCTATCCATGTTCAGCGCCACCATCAGCCGCGAGGTACTGGATATCGGCTGGCTGTACCAGCACAACGCCGCCGAAGTAGACGTTCAGCCGGTGCAGGAATCCAGCCCCAAAATTGCCCAGTACAAGCTGCTGACCACCGGCCGCGACAAGCTGGCTGACCTGGCCCAGATCATCATCAGCAAGGATTACAAGCGCGTAATGGTGTTTTGCAACACCAAGTACAACACCGGCATGCTGGCAAACCAGCTGGCCCGGCTGCATTTTAATGTAGACTGCCTGCATGGCGATTTGAGCCAGGCGGAACGCAACCGCATCATGCAGCGCTTTAAGGCCGGCGAGATCAATGTGCTGGTTGCCACCGATGTGGCCGCCCGCGGCATCGATGTTTCGAATGTGGACGCCGTCATCAACTATGATGTGCCCGAAGAGAACGAGCATTACACCCACCGCATCGGCCGCACCGGCCGCGCCAAGCGCGAAGGCGCCAGCTACCTGTTCTATACCAAGGACGAGCAGAAGCGCGTGGACACCCTGCTGCGCCTGACCAGCAATACGGATGACTGCCGCAGCGTGCATTTTGACTTCAACCATGAAAAACTGGTGGTGGAAGAAAAGCAGAACGTGGATAAGTTCAACATCAAGTGCTATTTCTGATCTTATTTCTGCCAATATAAAATAACGTGGGGCGGTGCTTGTGCATCGTCCCACGTTTTGTACCTTTTTGTCGGCCAGTCCCGTGCGCGTTTTCTATCCGGCGCTGGGGCAGCCCCAAACTAAAGGCAACACCGCACAATTCCCGCCTTGCGGCTTAAGCACTGCCCCGGCAGCCGCTGCAAAGGCGAAGCACACCGGAACACACCACGCTCTTTGCACAAGATAGGCCATAAACAAAGGACCAGAGCCGCACGCTTTTCAGCTAATGGCTTTGGTCCTTTTCAATTCTATCGTCGCCGGGTATCCGATTCCGGGGTTGGGGCTGTTACTCGGTTTTGCTGCAGGCAGGGTAAAGGTGAAGCGGCACCATTTGCCCATCTCGCTTTCGGCCTTGATCTGGCCGCCGGACAGGGTGATCAGCACCTTGCAGATATGCAACCCCAGGCCGCTGCCGCGGGTGTTCAGGCCGCGGGAGCGGTCCTCCTTATAAAAGCGCTCAAACACAAAGGGCAGGGCATCCGGCGCAATGCCGTCGCCGGTGTTCTCGATGGTCACCCGCACCATGTCGTTTTCCTGCTGGATATCAAACTTGATGACGCCATCCGGCGGGGTAAACTTGATGGCGTTATCCACAATGTTGTAGACCACTTGATGGATAAAGTCCGGGTCGGCATACACCATGGTGCCCGTGGGGCCAAGGCCCTGGATATCGATCTTGCCATCCTCAATGCGACGCTCATCCGAAAGCACCACGTCCGTAACGGTGGACCAGATATCGTAATTTTTGGGAGTACCTTTCACCTCGCCGGATTCCAGTTTGGTGATATCCAGCATGTTCTGCACCAGCCGGGCCAAGCGGCCGGTTTCCTGCGATACCACGCCAAGATAATGCTTGTACTCGCTTTCCGGGATGGTGCCGTCCAGCATGCCGTCAATAAAGCCCTTGATGCTGGTCATGGGGGTGCGCAGTTCATGGGCAATGTTGCCCATAAACTGCCCGCGGGAGTTATCAATGTTTTGCAGGCGGCCCGCCATGTTGTTAAAGGTCGTGGCAAAATCCGCCAGCTCCTGACAGCCAGTTACGGGGGCGCGTGCGGTGAAATCGCCGCTGCCCAGCCGTCTGGCGGCCTGGCTGATCTGTTCGATCGGCCAGGTAATGCGCCGCGCCAGCACCATGCACAAAATGCCGCAGACAATCAGGATGACCGCCGAGGACAGCAAGAGCATCGTCAGGATGGAGCGGATATAGACCGCCAGCGCATGTACCGGTGTTGCAGCAAACAAATAACCCTCGCTGCCGCCCAGATTCACGCGGCGGCCCGCAATATAATACTTATCGTGCAGGGTATCGTCCATGGTCCCCATAAGAAAGATATCCTTGCCGCTGTCCATCTCTTCCTGCAAGTTCTGCGGGATCTTTGCACTTTCGGCTACATCTTTGCCGGTGTGCATCAGGATGTTGCCATCCCGGTCTGCCACAAACACAAGTGCGTCCGATGATGTATTGAACAGTTCAAAGCCGGTCTTGGCTCGCTCCACCAACTCATTGTCCCCGCCGGGCAGGGTCACAATGTTTCCTTCCGAAGCATAGGTCTCCGCCATGGCAGTAGCACCGTCCAGCACGGCAGTCAGGGCATTTTTGCGTTCCTGGGCAAAGTACGCGCAGGAGAGCCCCGTTTGCAGCATGCACATCAACACCAGCGCCACCAGCAGCAGCGAGGCGAAGGTTGCAAACACTTCCCCGCTTACGCTGCGCAGCGGGGCTGCCCCGTTATTCTCTTCTTTTTTGGCGCGGCACATTATTCTTTAACCTCAAACTTGTAACCACGCCCCACACGGTTTTCAGGTTCCACTGTTCCGAGGCTCCCTCCAGCTTTTCGCGCAGGCGCTTAACATGGACGTCGATGGTGCGGGAGTCGCCATAATATTCAAAGCCCCACACTTCGTCCAGCAGCTGGTCACGCGTATAGACCCGGTTGGGGTGCCCAGCCAGGCAGGCCAGCAGTTCCAACTCTTTGGGCGGCGCATCCACCACTTTCCCCTTCACTTTCAGCTCATAGCGGTTCATATCCAAGTGCAGGTTGTCAAAGTCATAAACGCCTTTGTTTTCTTCATCCTGCTGCCGCAGCGGCGCAGAACAGCCTTGATACGGGCCGTCACTTCCTTGGTTTCAAAAGGCTTTACGATGTAATCATCCGCACCCAGTTCCAGGCCCAGAACCTTATCATAGGTTTCGCCCTTTGCCGTCAGCATAATGATGGGGGTCTGGTTGTTCTGGCGGATCTTGCGGCAGACTTCCCACCCATCAATGCCGGGCATCATCACATCCAACAACACAAGGTCCGGGTGCAGCTTATCAAATTCCTGCAGTGCAGCAGTGCCATCATTGGCAATGGTCACACCATATCCCTCTTTGACCAGGTACAGGCGCAGCAGTTCACAGATGTTTTTATCATCATCCACAACCAGAATTTTTCTCGTTTTGACATGGGGTTTTATGCCCTCCTACTCTATGTTTTCCCCGCGCGGACAGGGCCGGTACGGGGGGTATTTTTGATTCGACCTTTTTAACATTTATAAGGCATAAAATGTGGAAAAATAAAGAACAACCGGTGGTCAAAACAGGTAAAATGTGTAGAATTGCGCAAAATTATGAGCATGGCCGCGCCTGCCCTTGCACGCAGTGCGCTGGTTGGG
>ENA-OQAR01000094-OQAR01000094.1-human-gut-metagenome-genome-assembly--contig:-NODE-94-length-21612-cov-1.577473_pt1 | contig 21612 bp, 29 predicted proteins | sample MGYA00242738_ERZ504533 | MGnify/ENA primary metagenome ERZ504533 (study PRJEB26092, sample SAMD00036276) | human gut metagenome | host: Homo sapiens | study: EMG produced TPA metagenomics assembly of... | reverse complement strand
TATGCAGTAATCCATCATTTTCATTCTTTAATGAATAGAATATAAAAAAACAGAGAGATTATGAAAAAGTTAGCTCATTTTTGTGGAATCATGCTGGCTGCTACTTCTTTTATGTTTCAGTCATGTGACGATAGTGATGGATATTCAATAGGTGATATTGCTGTTGATTGGGCTACTGTGGAAGCTAAAGACAGCCACACTTATTCACTGACAGGTGATACATGGGGGGACTCTGTGGCCTGCTGCATCGCTTTTCCTTGGTCGCCGGAGGATGGAGAGCGTGTTGTTATCGTATTCAATCTGTTTGTATGATGATTTTCAAGGATATGATTGCGCTATCAAGATAGAGGGTATTCGCTCCATTCTGACTAAAGATGTTGAGGAGCTTACGGAAGAAAACGATGCAGAATTGGGGAATGATCCTATTTATATTGAAAAGAGGAATATGTGGATAGGTGGCGGATATATGAATATTGTTTTTACGCAGAATCTGCCTGCACAGGAAAAGCATCGCATCAGTTTGGTACATACAACTCCCTTAGCTTTGGATTCTGAAGGTTATCTTACATTGGAGTTGCGTTATAATACCTATGATGATATGACCGGTCTTTATGGAAATGGAGCTGTTTCATTTAACCTTAATTCTATTGAGGCTCTTCCCGGAATGAAAGGTGTTAAGATAAAATTGAATTCGGCTATTAACGGTGAAGTGACAGTTCCTTTTGAACTGATGGACGAGCCGACTCCGAATGAAGTGAAACAGATGGATTTTTCAAAAATGGAAATCGAATAATTAGGGTTTAAAGAGAGAGTTTGTGACCGTGTGTCAAGAGCGAAATGACGTTGGAATACGAGGGATATTTCGAGCTCTTGGCACACTTTTTTTCAAGAAATGTCCACATCCCCAATTATTTTTTCTCTATTTCAGTATTATTTCAGAATTATCTTATTTCTTTGCTTGTCATAAATATCAAAGGTTATGAAGATATTATTAGTAGAAGATGATGTTAATTTTACGTGAAGTAGTTCAACGTTCATTAGAAAAAGAACGCTATATAGTAGAAGTAGCTCCTGATTTTCGGACAGGTATCCAAAAATAGAGGATTATACTTACGATTGCATTTTGCTGGATATAATGTTGCCTGATGGTAATGGATTGGAGTTGCTTGAACAGCTCAAAGAGATGCGTAAACGTGAGAACGTGATTATTATTTCGGCAAAAGATTCTTTGGAAGATAAGGTCTTGGGATTGGAGTTGGGGGCAGATGATTATTTACCAAAACCTTTTCATTTGGCAGAACTCAATGCACGTATCAAGAGTGTTATCCGACGGAATCAGCAGAATGGTGAAATTACCATAAAAATATGGAAACATAGAAGTTTTTTCCTGATAAATACCGTGTACAGGTAGATGGTAAGGAACTGGATTTGAATCGTAAGGAGTATGATATTCTGGTCTATTTCATGAATCGTCCGGGACGTTGGTCAATAAGAATACGATGGCCGAATCTGTTTTGGGGGTGATCACATAGATCAAGTAGATAATTTTGATTTTATCTATGCTCAAATAAAAGAATTTAAGAAAGCATTTGAAGAAGGCCGGTGCGACTCCTGAGGTGAAAGCCGTTTATGGGTTGGGTTATAAAATGACTATGGACTGATGAAGCTGATTTATTACATTACTGGTTCGTATATCGCTTGCCCTGACAGTTATTCTGACCGGATGGGCTATCTTTTTTTATATCGCTGTCATGGATGAAGTTAACGACGAGGTGGATGATGCACTTGAAGACTACTCGGAAATTATTATTATCCGTGCATTGGCAGGCGAAGAATTGCCATCCAGGAATACAGCTTCCAATAATCAATATTTCTTAAAAGAGGTAACAGAAGAATATGCTGTCAGTCGTGAAAATATACTCTATAAAGATTCAATGGTGTATATTCCCGAAAAAGGAGAAACAGAACCGGCACGTATCCTGACTACGCTCTTTAAAGATGACGGAGACCGTTTTTTTGAGCTGACGGTTGCAACACCTTCTATTGAAAAGGAGGACTTGAAAGAAGCCATTACGGGATGGATTATATTTCTGTATGTTATTATGTTGCTTATTACCATTTTGATAAATGTGTGGGTGGTTTTATCAAAAATATGCGTCCGCTTTATGTGTTGTTGAATTGGTTGGATAAATATAGAATCGGAACAAAGAATGAACCTTTACATAATCCTACTCAGGTTTCGGAATTTAAAAAAGTTGAATGAGGCGGCCATTTCGTTATGCGGAGCGTAGCGAAAAAGATGTTTGAAACAGCAAAAGCAATTTTATTGGTAATGCTTCTCACGAGATGCAAACTCCACTTTCTATCTGCCTCAATCGTGTGGAAATGTTAATGGAGGATGAGGCTCTTTCCGAAGCTCAACTGACAGACTTGATGAAGACTCACCAGACCTTGGAACACATCACAAAATTGAATAAAACTTTTATTGTTGCTTTCCAAGATTGAAAATGGACAGTTCTCGGAGACCTCTCAGATAGAAGTTAATCGCTTGGTTAAGCAATATCTCACTGATTATAAAGAAGTATATGCTTATCGTCATATCGAAGTACAGGTGGAGGAAGAAGGGACGTTTTTCATTACTATGAATGAAATGTTGGCAGTGGTGTTATTTACCAACTGTTGAAAAATGCTTTGTTCATAATGTAGAGGGGGGCTATATTCGGATTATCATTACGGAATGTACTATCACTTTTTTGCAACCGGGGGACAGAAGCAGAACTGGACAGTCGTCATATATTTGAACGTTTTTTTATCAGGGAAAGAAGAAAGAAGGGTCTACCGGTTTGGGACTTGCACTTGCCGATTCTATTTGTAAAATGCAAGGTATATATCTACATTATTATTATCGGGAAGGGGAGCATTGTTTTGAGGTAAGATTATGACTTGGTGTCGTAAATCGATGATAAGCGTTGTTTGTGCCAACAATTTAAGAGGGAAAGTTTGGTCAACTTTTTAAATTCATGAAAAAAAGTTCGTAAAAAAGGCGTTTTCCTGTGCTTCTTTTCAAATTCTTTTCAGAATCTCTTTTTAATCTTTGCATCAGAGAAAAGACAATGATGTATAACTTATAAAACAATCAGATTATGAAAAAGGTATTTTTATTTTTAGTGTGTTTATTCGCGTTGCAAACTGTAGCTATGGCCGATGATGACAAGCCTATACAAGTTAACCAATTACCGCAACCGGCTCAAACTTTCATCAAACAGTACTTTTCGGCTGCTAAAGTAGCTATGGCTAAAATGGAAACCGATCTCTTTGATAAAAGTTATGATGTAATTTTTTACGAATGGCGATAAGTTGGAATTTGATAAGCGGGGAGCATGGACAGAAGTGAATTGTAAATATAGCTCTGTTCCGGGTAATGTGATTCCTGCTCAAATTCAGAAGTATGTGTCAACCAATTATCCAGACGCTAAAGTCCTGAGGATTGAAAAGGATAAAAAAAGACTATGAAATAAAGCTCTCCAATGGATGGGAAATCAAGTTTGACTTAAAATTTAATGTGATTGATATTGATAATTAATACTACTTGGGGTTGTGTTAAAACGTGGATAATGCTGTCGTTTGGTTCGCAGGGGCGAGGTCCGCTCGCCCGAAAACAGTTTGCTTTGTGTCTTCGGACAGGCAAACCCTGCCCCTACAGCTGACGATGGGATAGGTCGGTTTAGTTTTGACACACTCCCAATGTTTAAATTAACCATATAGTAACTCCCTTGACATTATCTTGTAATGAACAACATGGATATTTGCATAGTTTTTAAAAGATAACCGGAATGAATGTGAAACTTTTTAATATATGCTGCTTCATGAAATTTTTATTTATTGTTCAAGGAGAGGGAAGGGGACATCTTACCCAGGCAATCACTTTGGAAGAGATTTTGCTTCGTAACGGCCACGAGGTTGTGGAAGTGTTGGTGGGAAAGAGCAGTTCGCGGCGTTTGCCGGGATTTTTTTTAACCGTAGCATTCATGCACCCGTAAAAACGTTTTGTCAGTCCGAACTTTACGCCTACGCCAGCCAACAAACGGGTGAGTTTGATACGCAGTGTTGCTTGTAATTTGGTAAAACTGCCTGTCTACATGAACAGTATTCGTTATATTTTCCAACGTATCGAAGCCAGTGAAGCCGACATGGTTATTAATTTTTATGAATTGCTCACAGGTTTCACTTACTTATTGTTTCGCCCTTCGGTGCCTCAGGTGTGTATCGGACATCAATATTTGTTTCTTCATAAAGATTTTGAATTCCCTCGTGTCGGAAAGTTGAATGTGGCATTACTGAAATTCTTTACCAGGTTGACTGCTATCGGAGCACGCGAACGATTGGCTCTTTCTTTTCGTGTCATGAAAGATGATGATAAGTGTCACATTCGTGTTGTTCCTCCATTACTCCGTCGGGAAGTTTTATTATATGAGTCTTGTAAGGGGGGATTATGTGCACGGATATATGGTCAATTCAGGTTTTGGTGAGAACATAATGGAATGGCATAAAAAGCATCCCGATATTCCGCTTCATTTCTTTTGGGATAAATGGGAGGAAGAACCGGTGAAGAAAGTAGATGATACTTTGACTTTTTTATCAGTTGGATGATGTGGAATTTTTGCGTCAGATGGCAGGTTGTAAAGCCTATGCCAGCACTGCCGGGTTTGAATCCATCTGTGAAGCTATGTATTTGGGAAAACCCATTATGATGGTTCCTGCACACATCGAACAGGACTGTAATGCTTACGATGCGTCTTTGAGTGGTGCGGGTATTGTTTCTAATGATTTTGAACTGGAGCGGTTACTGGAGTTTGCCGAGACTTACGAACCCCGGCGTGAGTTTGTGTATTGGGTTCGCAGAGGAGAATATTTGTTGCTTGATTTATTTGCAAAAAAAATGCTGCCGATTACTCGCAAACACTTTTTCAATGAGATGTATTTGGTCGAAGAATTCATTTGATTGCAATTACTTTATATAAATTCATAAAACTCTCTTTTAAAAGTTATGGCTGCGTGATGCAGACATAGCTTTTTATGTAGGTGTGAATTACATTATCATTCAGGGGAAATGGAAATTTATAGAGCTTGAAATGGATAAGGTTTCATGAAAGGTTTTATATTTGCAGTCATTAATCATTGATAAAGCGAAACTGTTATGATGAAAAACCTTTGTGCCGTGTCTTTTTTGGTGGCCTCTTTGTATGCCGGAAATGTATATGCTCAACCTGCCGCCGTGAAGAAAATAATAGAAATAGGAACGACCGATAATCGTGTAATGCATCAGTTGGATGTCCTGACTAATCGTTTTGGAGGTCGTCCCATTGGCTCTGATGCCTATGATAATGCTGCCGAATGGATGCTCCGCGAATTTAGGAGTTGGGGTATCGAAGCTCATTTGGAAGAAGCCGGTGAGTTGCCTGTAGGTTTTAACCGTGGTCCATGGTTCGGACGCCTTATCGGGGGCGACCAACCGATGAATCTGCATTTTGTCACTCCTTCTTATACTTCGGGAACCAAAGGGCTGCAACGTGGCCATGTGCTGATAGAACCCGCAACGGAAGCTGAGCTGAAACGTATGAGACATCAGTTGAAAGGGGCGTGGGTGTTGGTCTCGGGGAAAAAATGTGGGCTGGCCTGTCGATCATTCTGCCAAAGCTGATTCAATTCGCAATGCGATAAAAAGCGGAAAACGTGAAGATTGAACAAATGAATGATTCGTTGATGAAGGAGAATTGGACAAAGGGTGCACATCACAAGACGATTCCTTTGCGTCGTATGCCGGGGTTATTCTATAAAGAGATGTGCGAAGCCGGTGTGCTGGGTTTCATACAGTCTGCTTCCGTACCCTTGCGTGCACTCTATGACCGGCCGTTGGTGAACGACAAGAATACCACTTTTGATAATTTACCCGAAGTATGTGATATTAAATTGGATGAGCATCAGTATGCCGTTATAGAACAGATGGCAAAAGAACGCCGGGAGTTTTGGTTGGAGTTTGATATTCGTAACCATTTCAAGCTTGGCCCGGTGAAATACCATAATGTAGTAGCTTCCATAAAGGGTACAAAATATCCGGATGAATATGTGATAATCAGTGGTCATCTCGATGCGTTTGATGTGGCAACGGGAGGAATTGACTGCGGTACGGGAATCGGTCCTATGATGGAAGCTGCCCGACTTATCGCCCTTTCGGGAGCGAAGCCCAAACGTACCATTCTATTCATTGCTTTTGCCGGAGAGGAATTCGGTTTGCTGGGTGCAAAAGCATATGCCCGCACACATCAGAATGAGTTGGGAAAGATTGCGAATCTGTTCAACCGGGATGGCGGACCTACTCCTCCGATTGGTATTTCCGTTCCACAAGCTATGTATGATGATTTTGTAGAAATCTGTAAACCGGTGAAGAATATCAATCCTGATTTTCCGTTCGAGGTGAAAGTTGCCAAACCCCGTAAACGCCCCACTTCAACGGGAGGAACCGATGCCAGTGTGTTTGCCGTAGAGGGTGTTCCTACTTATGGTTTCACGACAGATGATATCAAAAGGATATAATTTTTTCTTACGGAGAAATCTGGCATACCGAACGTGATCTTTACACAAAGAATATTCCCGAATACCAGGAGCATACGGCAGTTGTGACTGCAATAGTGGCACTCGGAGTTGCTAATCTGGACAAGCAATTATCCAGAGAAGGTATGTATAAGGAGTAGTATGCATTACTTTTTAATGTTTTTCTCTCCGGAGCTATGTATCAAACGGTTACTTATACATATTGCTTCGGGGAGAATAATTATAATCTTTCACTTTCTTTCTATCAAAATTGTTCTGTTTTTCCCCTTTTTAATGGATATATGTCGTTTTAAGTGTAAAAAATGTTAGTCGGGGAATAATGATTGAAGATAATTTCTACCTTTGCCACGCACGTTGGTGCATAACCGACCTAAACAATTCGGTAAAAAGATTGTTTATATAGCAAAGATAAATTATAAAATAAAACTAAACAGAAGCTTATGTCACAAATCGTTGGACATATATCACAAGTAATCGGACCGGTAGTCGATGTGTATTTCGAAGGCAAAGATATCGATACCGACCTTCTTCTTCCTAGTATTCACGACGCTTTGACCATTAAACGACCGGACGGCAGAACGCTGGTTGTCGAAGTGCAGCAACACATCGGTGAGGACACGGTGCGTACCGTAGCCATGGACAGTACGGACGGACTGCAACGCGGCATGGAAGTAATACCGACAGGACATCCCATCACCATGCGGTGGGCAATCAGATTAAAGGACGTTTGATGAACGTAGTGGGCGATGCCGTGGACGGAATGAAGCCGTTAAGTAAAGAAGGTGCATACCCTATTCATCGTGAACCTCCCAAGTTTGAGGATTTGTCTACTACACAGGAAGTGTTGTTTACCGGAATCAAGGTAATCGACCTGTTGGAGCCCTATTCAAAAGGGGGCAAAATCGGGTTGTTCGGTGGTGCCGGTGTAGGAAAAACCGTACTTATCATGGAGTTGATCAACAACATTGCCAAGAAGCACAACGGTTTTTCCGTGTTTGCAGGAGTGGGCGAACGTACCCGTGAAGGTAACGACCTGTTGCGTGAAATGATTGAATCAGGCGTTATCCGCTATGGAGAAGAGTTTAAAAAAAGCATGGAAGAGGGAAATTGGGATCTCTCTAAAGTAGACTACAACGAAGTAGAGAAATCACAGGCCACCTTGGTGTACGGACAGATGAACGAGCCTCCCGGCGCACGTTCTTCCATCGCCCTTTCCGGGTTGACCGTTGCCGAATCGTTCCGCGACCGTAAGGGTGGGGATGCCAACGGACCGCGTGATATTCTGTTTTTCATTGATAATATTTTCCGTTTCACACAAGCCGGTTCAGAAGTATCCGCCTTGTTGGGACGTATGCCGTCTGCTGTGGGGTATCAGCCGACACTGGCTACCGAAATGGGACAGATGCAGGAGCGAATCACTTCCACCAAGAATGGTTCTATCACCTCCGTACAGGCGGTATATGTGCCTGCCGACGACTTGACAGACCCGGCACCTGCCACTACATTCAGCCACTTGGATGCTACAACGGTATTGAGCCGTAAGATTACCGAGTTGGGTATTTATCCTGCGGTAGACCCGTTGGAATCCACTTCGCGTATTCTTGATCCGAATGTTGTGGGACAGGAACATTACGACACCGCGCAACGCGTGAAACAAATCCTTCAGCGCAACAAAGAATTGCAGGATATCATCTCTATTCTGGGTATGGATGAGCTTTCGGACGAAGACCGCCGGACGGTAAACCGTGCACGTCGTGTACAGCGTTTCCTGTCACAGCCCTTTGCCGTGGCCGAACAGTTCACCGGTGTGCCGGGGGTGATGGTTTCCATCGAAGATACCATTAAAGGATTCAATATGATTATGGACGGGGAAGTGGATTACCTGCCCGAACAAGCGTTCCTGAATGTAGGAACAATAGAAGAAGCAATAGAAAAAGGTAAGAAATTGCTGGAAACAGACCAATAAAAAGAATTAGTGCTTTATGAAACGGTTTCTGAATATGACAATCGCCACTCCCGAAGGAGTTATTTTCGAAGGAGAGGTTGAGAGTGCAGAGTTTCCCGGTACGTTGGGTGCATTTACTCTTCTGCCGTTACACGCAGCTCTGATTTCTTCCCTGACCGAGGGACAAATCGTTTATGTGAAAGATGGGAAACCGGAAAAAGTCGCTATCAAGGGTGGTTTTGTTGAGGTAAAACAGGATATAGTATCGGTTTGCGTAGAACAATAACATTTAAAGAGTCAAAACTATGGGATTTACACTGACAAAAAAGCGATTTTTAATCTGGAAGACCGTTATGATGGTGGTCGCCGGACTGGTAGTAGGAGGAGCAATCAAGTTATTTTGGCCGGAGCATTATTTTGTCCTGGTTTCCTTTTATTCCTCTGTATTTTTATATCTTCGGATGGTATTACATTTTTATGTTCGACTACTGTCGGAAGTATACGCCGCATAAATTGCTTTTCTGTCTATATGGGAATGAAGTTTGTAAAAATGGTATTCTCGATGATAATCCTGTTGTTCTATGTGTTGCACGTTAAAGTGCATAAGGAGGATTTCGTATTGACTTTCTTTTTTGTTTTACCTTTTCAGCATGCTGTATGAAAGTATATTCTTCTTCGTGTTTGAAAGCAATTTGAAGATTAAACTAAAAGACAAAAAGAAAAAAATGATAAGGTAAGGTATTTGATAGGTATTGTTTTTTGTTTGCTGATGATGGGTGTCGGTACGGTGAAAGCCGAAGATATCAATGTGAGTCAGCAGCAGGAAAATGTGGATGCGAAGGATATCGTGTTCGGCCATATTCAGGATTCTTACGAATGGCATATCACTAAGTGGGGTGATAAGGATATTGTGATTCCTCTTCCGGTGATTGTATACAGTAAGGAGACGGGATGGCATACCTTTCTTTCTTCCCGTATCGCACATGAAGGCAGTGAGTACGAAGGGTTGCGCATCGCTACCGATGGAGACCATAAAGGAAAGATTGTAGAAGTGAATGCTGCCGGACAGGAGATTCGCCCGTTCGATATTTCTATTACAAAAACAGTACTTGCTCTGCTAATCAACAGTGTGTTGCTGGTTGCCATTATTCTGGGTACTGCCCGTTGGTATAAGAAGCGCACGCCTGATTCTCCCGCACCGAAAGGTTTTGTCGGTTTCATGGAAATGTTTGTGATGATGATAGAAGATGATGTAATCAAGGGCTGTGTGGGAAAAGATTACAAGCGTTATTCCCCCTTTCTGTTGACGGCATTTTTTCTTCGTGTTCATCAACAACCTCATGGGGTTGATTCCTATCTTTCCCGGTGGAGCAAATGTGACGGGGAATATTGCCATTACACTGGTATTGGCATTGTGTACGTTCATTGCTGTCAACGTGTGGGGCAACAAGGCATATTGGAAAGAAATCCTTTGGCCGGATGTGCCTACATGGTTGAAGTGCCCTGTGCCGTTGATGCCGGTAGTAGAGTTGTTCGGTATCTTCACAAAGCCTTTCGCCTTGATGATACGTTTGTTTGCCAATATCATGGCAGGTCACTCGGTTATCTTGGCGCTCACCAGCCTGATATTCGTAACAGTCGGCATGGGACCTGCCATAAACGGCACGATGACAGTGGTATCCGTTCTGTTCTGCATCTTTATGAACTTTGTGGAACTGCTGGTGGCCTTTATTCAGGCGTATGTGTTCACTATGCTGTCGGCAGTGTTTATCGGACTGTCCCGTGTAGAAGAAACAGAGAAAGAAAAAGCATAAAATAAATCATTAAAAAATAGAAAAGTTATGTTACTATCAACAGTATTATTACAAGCAGCAGCCGGAGTCGGCTTGAGTAAAGTAGGTGCAGCACTGGGTGCAGGTTTAGCAGTAATCGGTGCAGGTTTGGGTATTGGTAAGATTGGTGGCTCGGCTATGGAAGCTATTGCACGCCAGCCGGAAGTTTCAGGTGATATCCGTATGAATATGATTATCATCGCCGCCTTGGTAGAAGGTGTAGCCTTGTTCGCCATTGTGGTTTGTTTCCTTGCATTATAAAAATAAAAAGAAGTTATGTCATTATTAGTGCCCGATAGTGGTTTGTTGTTTTGGATGTTGCTTTCCTTCGGCATCGTGTTCTTTGTGCTCGCCAAATACGGCTTTCCCGTCATTGTCAAGATGGTGAATGAGCGTAAGGAGTACATCGACCGTTCGTTGGTGGTGGCAAAAGAAGCAAACGAACAGTTGGCTAACCTGAAAGCCGAAGGTGAAACCATCATGGCTAAAGCTCATGAGGAACAGGCACGCATACTGAACGAAGCAGCGGCGACACGAGACCGTATTATCAAGGAAGCCAAAGAACAGGCACGGATAGAAGGAGATAAAATGATGGAAGAGGTGAAGCGCCAAATCCAGGCAGAAAAAGAAGATGCTATCCGTGACATACGCCGTCAGGTAGCGGTTCTGTCCGTTGATATTGCCGAGAAAGTGTTGCGTAAGAACCTCGACGACGAGAACAAGCAGACGGCAATGATTGACCGGCTGCTGGATGAATTGACTGTTTCTAAAAACTGATTTGCCATGTATATAGGAGTAGTTTCTATGCGATATGCCAAGGCATTGCTGGCGTATGCCGATGATGCGAAGGTGGAAGATGCTGTTTACCGGGAAGCGTTGTTGCTGAAAGACAGTTATGCGCAAGTTCCCGAGTTGCGGCAGGCTATGGACAATCCTGTACTGGCGCCCGATGTAAAGCTGAGGCTGGTAGTGGAAGCTGCCGGAGGGAAAGTGACAAAGGAGCTGGAACGCTTTGTACAACTGGTGTTGAAGGAAAAGCGTGAAAAGTTTCTTCAGTTTATGATAAATTCATATATCGACCTGTACAGGAAACAGAAAAATATCAGCATAGGCAAGTTGACCACGGCTTATCCGGTAGCTCCCGAAGTAGTGGAGCGTATCCGTAAGATAGTAGTCAGCCGCACGAAAGGAACTGCTGAATTTGCTACAAAAGTAGACGCCTCGTTGGAAGGTGGTTTCATATTCGAAATCGGTACCTACCGCTTGGATGCAAGCGTTGCCAGCCAGATACGCAGAGTGAAACAGCAGTTTATAGAGAAGAACAGAAGAATAGTATAAAAAAGAAAAAGTAAAGACTATGTCTGAAAATATAAGACCCAGCGAAGTATCCGAAGTATTGCTTCGACAACTCAAGGATATCGATACCTCACTTCAGTTTGATGAGGTGGGTACGGTGCTTCAGGTGAGCGATGGCGTGGTTCGTATCTACGGCTTGCTCAATGCCGAGGCGAATGAGTTGCTGGAGTTTGAGAATGGCATCAAAGCCATTGTGATGAATTTGGAAGAGGACAATGTGGGTGCGGTGTTATTAGGACCTACCGATCAGATTAAGGAAGGTATGATTGTAAAACGCACCAAACGAATCGCTTCCATCAAGGTGGGCGAAAAGTATGTTGGGACGCGTTATTGACCCATTGGGCGAACCCCTTGACGGACGCGGACAGATAGGCGGTGAGCTTTGTGAGATGCCGTTGGAGCGCAAGGCTCCGGGGGTGATTTTCCGCCAGCCCGTCAATCAGCCGTTACAAACCGGCTTGAAGTCTGTCGATGCCATGATTCCTATCGGTCGCGGACAGCGTGAATTGATTATCGGCGACCGTCAGACGGGAAAGACCGCCATTGCCATCGATACCATCTTGAACCAGAAAGCGAATTACGAAGCAGGCAAACCTGTTTACTGTATTTATGTAGCCGTGGGACAGAAAGGTTCTACTGTTGCCAATATCGTGAACGTGCTGAAGGAGCGTGGAGCATTGGACTACACTATCGTAGTTGCCGCTACTGCTGCCGACCCTGCCGCCTTGCAATATTTTGCTCCGTTTGCAGGAGCTGCCATCGGAGAGTATTTCCGCGATACCGGTCGGGATGCGTTGGTCGTTACGATGCTTGTCCAAGCAGGCTGTTGCCTACCGTGAGGTATCGTTGATTCTCCGCCGTCCTTCGGGGCGTGAGGCTTATCCGGGAGATATCTTTTTATTTGCATTCCCGTTTGTTGGAACGTGCCGCGAAGATAATCAACCAGCAGGAAGTGGCAGAACAGATGAACGATCTTCCGGCAAGCCTGAAGGGAAAGGTGAAAGGGGGCGGCTCGTTGACAGCCCTGCCCATCATCGAGACGCAGGCGGGAGACGTTTCGGCCTATATCCCGACAAATGTGATTTCCATTACCGATGGTCAGATATTCCTCGAAACGGACCTCTTCAACCAGGGATTCCGTCCTGCCATCAATGTAGGTATTTCTGTATCCCGTGTAGGTGGTAGCGCACAGATAAAGAGTATGAAGAAGGTAGCGGGTACATTGAAGATAGACCAGGCACAGTATCGTGAACTGGAAGCATTCTCCAAGTTCAGCAGTGATATGGATGCCGTGACTGCCATGGCCATCGACCGTGGACGTAAGAACAACCGGTTATTGATTCAGCCCCAGTACAGCCCGATGCCGGTGGGCGAGCAGATTGCCATCCTTTATTGCGGGGTACATAGCTTGCTGCATGATGTGCCTTTGGATAAAGTGATTGAATTCCAGAATACTTTTTTGGAAACGATGCGCGCCAATCATCAGCAGGATGTAATTGATGTGCTGGCAAGCGGCATTATCAATGAGGAGTGACCGGAATCATAGAAAAAGTGGCTGCGGAAACAGCTCAATCTTATAAAGAACAATAATTATCATGGCATCACTGAAAGAAGTAAAAGGAAGAATAGCTCGGTAAACAGTACCCGAAAGATTACTTCGGCTATGAAATGGTGGCTTCAGCCAAACTGCATAAGGCTCAGGCTGCCATAGAAGTATGCTTCCTTACGAACGCAGGCTGCACCATATACTGACCGATTTTATGAGCAACTGTACCGAGGTGACGTCTCCTTTCATTGTGAAGCGTGAAGTAAAAAGGTGGCTGTCGTGGTGTTTGCTTCCAATACCAGTCTGTGCGGCGGGTTTAATGCCAATGTCATCAGGCACCTGGTCGATTTGCTGGCAGAATACAAGCCGTTGGGATTGGAGAATATTCTGGTTTTCCCGGTAGGAAAGAAGGTGGCGGATGCTGTCAGGAAGCTGGGATTCCGCATTGAAGGCGACTTCCAGCACATGGCAGACAAACCTTCTTATCAGGAGGCTGCGACCTGGCTGCCGATTTGATGAAACGCTTCCTGCATGGCGATGTGGATAAAGTGGAATTGCTCTATAATCATTTCAAGTCCACCGCTTCGCAGATATTGACTCGCGAGACGTATCTTCCCATTGATTTAAATAATGAAAAGAAGGAGGAAGAGAGGACGATAGATTATATTCTTGAGCCTTCTGCCGAGGAACTGATGCAGGAAATGCTACCCAAGGTGTTGCGTATGAAGATGTTCACCGTATTGCTGGATTCGAATGCTGCCGAACATGCGGCACGGACCATGGCCATGCAGATTGCAACAGACAATGCCAATGAGTTGTTGCAGGAGCTGACGGTGATGTATAACAAAAGCCGCCAGCAGTCAATTACCAATGAATTGCTTGATATTGTGGGCGGCTCGATGGCTTAATGAGGGAACCGCGAATATTCGGAATTCGATTTCGGACATTCGCGGTTTTATTTCATCCGCAGACAAGCCAGGTAATCATAGTGTTTTCCTTCTTTTATCAGCTCTGCTTCAAAGCCATACTCGGCAGCATAGAGACTGAGTGTTTGAAAATCCACATAGAGCCAGTCGAAACGGTCTCCTTTGATATTCTTATATTGCATCCGGAAATCAATTTCGCCATAGTAATCTCCTGCAAGGTCTATCAGGAAGCTGCCGTCTTCATCCTCGAAAAGATAGCGCAGGTCGCTCGAATCCATTAAGATACATCCTCCCGGACGAAGCAATTGTTTCATTCTCAGAAAGAAATCGGGCATATTTTCTAACTTCCCGATGATGCCCGAACCATTCATCAGCATCAGGATGGTATCAAATGTTTCAAGAAATCCTACATCAAAAAGGTTGATTTGACGGACATCACGTACACCGCGTTCTGCCATAACCTTGACTGAAAGCGGGGAGATGTCAATGGCGCAAACTTCCTTTCCCATTTCTTGCAATGCCAGGGTATGGCAACCGCTTCCGGCACCGGCATCCAGAATCTTTCCGCTTGCCATTTGCAAAGCTGTCTTCTCCGGTTCGGACATTTCGTCGAACGAACGGAAAAGCTGGTTAATGGGAATTTCATCTTCTTCAAACTGAGATGAGAATACACGTAGTTTTCCTGCCTTCTGATGGTGAAAATAGTCGGTAATAGCTGCCCCCATCGGGTCTTTATCGGGAGAGAGAAGGTTTGCTTTCATTTGCTGTGTCATTTTTATCGGTTGGTATTTACAAATTTCTCGTATTGTTTTTTGCCTTTTCCAAACACGCTGCATCCGGCTTATCATTTTCAAAAAAAGTAACGCTTAATTCTTTCCTTGACCAGTTGCCGGCTATCCGATGCTCATGCAGAACCACCGGATAGAAAATGCCGAACGTATTGTAGGCTTTCCTTTCGTGCTCCTTGGAGAGTACGGCGGAACGGTCTTTGTAGCCGATGAGCAATTCATCGTAGGGAGGCAAAAGTGTAATGCTGTCCTTTTGCATTTTGCCATATCGATTACTCTCGTGCAGGAAATATTCCGTACCGTTTATCATTTTTACGGTCAGCGCAGAGGATATCTGTTCCATTCCTATGCGGCATTCTTTCACCGGTAATCCGCTCCACCATACAAAATCGGGCGAGTGTGGCGGGGGCGTGGCTTTGGAAATACTTTGTTGCCAAGCGTGCCAATGCTTCTTCTTTCGGCAGGCAACCGAACTTGTTTTCATCTTTTCCGTAAAGCCGGTAGGTTATCTTCCTGCCGTCGGTGCAACCGTTATGGATGATGCCTTCCGCCTCTGCCACTGCCAACAGGTGGCGGACGGTGTGAGCATTGTCAATGTCTATTTCCTGATAGAAAGGTATGATATCTTCTCGTGTCAGATGCTTCTTTCCACCTAATATATTAGTCAGAAGCTCACGGCTGTTGTCCATCATTTTGTCGGAAATCGGGTTGCCCGACTGTTTGGCAAATGCACACCACGAACGGATGGAACGCTCCCGATGGAGTGGCATCATCCAGTGATAGTCTTCTTTAGTGACCAGTTGCCAGGTGGAACGGTTCAAGTGTGAGCGGATGATGTCGCCCTTGTTGAGTGCCTCGATACGCCGGCCTCCGAGGCTTCCGCATCCTTACTCCGACGGCCCACCGGCACATGGAGAAATCCTGTGCCTGCATTGCTCCCATCCACGACACTACCTCTTGTGGGGCAGTGAATAGCGGGCGAAGCAGATGTTGGTTCAGCAACCTTGCCGTTGCAATATCTTTTAATGTTTTCATGGTTTGTCAATGTTGGGCGCAAAGATAGATAATTCGGCGTGAGAAACAAGATAAGAGCCGGATTTTATCTTTTATCTGAATAAAATGCACTACTTTTTGTGACTGCGTTTTGAAAAGAATCGGCAACAGCACAATGGAACTTCAAAGGAAAAAGTAAAAATGAATGAATTAAAGCTTCGTATAGATCCCTGTTACAACAACTTAACGAACGTGTTTTCGAGAAAAGAGCATGTGGTGGCACTCTCCCTGCTGTCGGCAGTGCAGGAGAGAGTATCTTCCTGCTCGGCCCTCCGGGAGTTGCCAAGAGTATGGTGGCGCGCGCCTGAAACTGGCTTTTCGGGATGCCTACGCTTTCGAGTATCTCATGTTCCCGTTTTAGTACCGCCGATGAAATATTCGGGCCGGTATCCATCTCCAAACTGAAGGATGCGGATACCTAGAACGCATTGTCGATGGTTATCTGCCTTCGGCTACCAATTGCCTTTCTGGATGAAATATGGAAAGCCGGACCTGCCATTCAGAATGCTTTGCTGACCATTATCAATGAAAAGATTTATCGTAACGGACAGTTTTCTATTCGGGTTCCTCTGAAAGGTCTGATTGCAGCATCCAATGAACTTCCGGCACAAGGGCAGGGACTTGAAGCTCTATGGGACCGATTCCTGCTTCGTTGTCTGGTGGGAGGAATAGAAGATATGGGGGAGTTTGACCGCATGATTTCGTCTACCGACGAAACGGAACCGGTGGTGGATGAACAACTTCAAATAACCGGTGAAGAATATGTCCGTTGGGAAAAGGAAATAGCTGCCATAAAGATTCATTACTCCATTTTTGAAGTGATTCATGCACTGAAAGACGGCATTGAGCAATATAACCGGCAAGTGCAGAACGAGGGTGGTATTTCAGCTCCTCTCTATGTGTCCGACCGTCGCTGGAAGAAGATGGTAAAGCTGCTCAAGACGTCCGCTTTCCTGAACGGTTCGGATACCATCCGCCTGTCGGACTGTACGCTTTTATCTTATTGCTTGTGGAGCGAAACGGAGCATATGGAAGCCATTGAAGAAATGGTTGCGACGCCATACGGAAGAGTGCCGAGGGCTATCTGCTCAACATAAAGGGGCTGGAACAAGATATCGAGGAACTGAAAGACTGTCAATCTTCGGAACACAGTTTGCGCGAGCTTAATGATCCCGGCATTCAGGTGGTGGATACCTATTACTATCAGGTGGAGGGAGTCCGCATGAGAGAGCGTTTGCTGATTTTTGCTTCCGATTACCGGCATCTTGACAAAACAGGGAAACTGTTCTATTTGCACAAAGACAAGTACAAAGCAAATTGTTGTATTCTGAAAAAATATGATTCGGTGCTTCATGCCAAAGTTCCCCGTAGCAAGATATATACGTTGAAGCGGGGAACTCGCTCCGTTTATATAAACAATTATGAATATCATCTGATGTGTTATGAGAACTGTCCGCCTCCGCCTTCCGAACCGGAACCGGAAGACCTGGGCATGAAATATCATTCAGTGACGGAGGCCTTGGGGAGAATGGAGAAAGACTGGAACGAGTTGCTTGCTGCCGAAACAGAGTATTACGAAAATCATCTTTTCCTGAGTGCAAGGCAACGCCTCCTGATGCGGAGGATGCTCACCTATCAAAAGAACAATATAGAACGATATAAGAACGAATTGAACGAAATGGCTGATGCGTACCGAAAAGAGAACCAGGAATATAAGGTTGAGAGACCTGAAGATGATTTATTCACAGGAGCTTAAAGACAGAACGTTTAAAGCATACGGGGATGATATCGGCAGCGGAGTGGTGCGCCGACACGAATTGGAGGAAAAAAGTGCTTGCCTACTATCGCCGCACAACGCCTTCCCTGCAGGAATATTATTCGCGCTACACTCCCGAGTGGGATGCTTTTTATTCCTCGGAACACTTGCCGGACATGGCATTCCTGCAATTCCTGAAACAGATGCGCAGTGCATTCAAGAAGCGTTATGAGCTTTCCGAACTCAATATTGATTACTATATTTCACAAATGGAGGGTTGCTCTCTGCTAAAAGGGGAAGCAACGCAGAACAAAGGAGTTTTTTTCTGGATAAATGGCATCAGTTGCTCACCCGCAAGGAGTACGACTATCAGTATATGCACATCGACAGCCTTTGCGAGAGTTTCGACCTGTTGGTAAAGAAACATGGGCAACAGTCGGGTAATCACCTGCTCGGGTCGCGCATGGAGTGGCTGCTTCACAACTACCCGGATTTGTATCGCAAGATGCTCCCCTTTGAGCAAGTGATGAAACGCAATCCTGCCATCCGGCAACTGGCGCATCTTTTGGGGAGAAAGCACCGGGAATCATTGAAATATGATTCTCTTTCGGGAGTGGATAAGAAGATGCTGATTCGCCATTCTCCGCACAGCGATATAACGGGCGTCACTTTGGGCAATGACCTGAACAGTCTGTTGCCGATAGAATATTGTTATCTGGCGGACGATTCGCTGCGTGCCGTGTTCATGGAACGGTATGCCGAGAAGCGGTTGCAACTGTTTGATTATAAATCGAAAGAAGCAGACCCGGTGAAGAATGACAAGCAGAAAGTTTCGGGACAAGGACCTTATATCATCTGTGTGGATACGTCCGGCTCCATGCAGGGCGACCGGGAAATCCTGTCCAAGTCTGCGATTCTTGCCATTGCTCAGTTGACGGAAAAGACTCACCGCAAAATGTTATGTCATCAACTTCTCCGATGAGGCTGTAGCTCTGTTGGTGGAAGATTTGTCGCGCGACATGCCCAAACTGGCCGAATTTCTCAATAAATCCTTCAACGGAGGAACGGATGTAGAACCCGCCCTTCGCGGAGCGGCGCATATCATTAACGGAAACGATTTCAGAGAGTCGGATATTGTCCTGATTTCAGACTTCGAGATGCCTCCGTTGTCCAAAGATTTAAAAGAACAAATAAGAGTGATGAAACGTCGGAAGACTTCTTTTTTTGCACTCTCTTTTTGGCAATCAACCCGAAATGGAATATCTGAATCTTTGCGATAGATATTGGGAGATGTGACGGAGACGAAAAGAAAACCGCATTTTTTAATTCCAAGGTTCTTGAAAAAACTCTTTCAGCTTTTTGCAAAACTCCACTGTCTTTTTCGCAAAAGACTTAGAGGTTTTGCAAAAAAGACAGTGGAGTTTTTTCGGGGAGTCCTTTTTCATGTTTTTATTTTTCGCTTTTATCTCTTTATAAAACGGACTGCGGATTTGTGATGTGGATTATGATTAAATGATTGATTGTCAAAGAATTAATGATTTATTTAGGACCACTGGGACCAGGGCCCGCCTTTATGAGATTCTGACCCCGGATTTCTGCTGATATGAATATATATATTGTTGTTTATCAGTATGTTCTTGATTTGTAAAACGGACAAGCTCTTTTTATGGAATATGAATTATTATTACATGAATAATATCTGTTGGCAATGAGTTTATTGTTTCGCTGAATAGGTGTTTGAATGATTTATAATCTCATTGATTACAGTGCCGAATTTCATTTAATAGGCTTGTCCGCTTTATCGGTTTGATTATCAATTATTAATGGTCTTTTGTTGGGGCCGGATTCTCATAAAGGCGGGCCCTGGTCCAAGTGGTCCCAAACAAATTGTTAATCATTTGATAATCAACTGTTTCACTCTTTTGGTATAGCGAGAAACAATTACCATTTTTATGCGAGAAGACTTTATGCCTTTATTGTGCTTTTTATGGCATCAATCAGTCGGCTGAAATCTTCAGGAAATACATCGCCGATATTTCCGATACGGAATGTATCTGCCTGTGAAATTTTACCCGGATAAATCACGAATCCCTTTGTTTTCAGTTGCTTATAGAATTCTTTGAAATCAAATGCCGCATCGGGGTACAGGAAAGAAGTGATAATGGGAGATTGTATGGTGTCATCCAATAAGGTTTTGAAGCCCAGAGAGCGCATTCCTGCCACCAATACCTCGTGATTGCGGCAGTAGCGTTCGTGACGTGCCTGCACGCCGCCTTCGGCCTCTAATTCGTCCATGGCCTGCTTAAAAGCGCGTACCACGTGAGTGGGAGAGGTGAAGCGCCATTTGCCGTGTCCCTTCTCCATTGTTTCCCATTGGTCGTAAATGTCAAGAGAGAGGCTGCGTGATACGCCCTTGCAGTGTGCCAGTTCGGATTTGCGGGCTATGATGAAGCCGAATCCCGGTACACCCTGAATGCACTTGTTGGCGCTGCTGATCATAAAGTCGATACCCAGTTCCTCTACATCCAAGGGTACGCCTCCGAAACTACTCATTGCATCCACAATCAACTTCTTGCCGTGCATCTTTACCATGTGGGCAATCTCCTTCAACGGGTTCAGAATGCCGGTCGTTGTTTCGCAATGCACCACTGCCACGTGTGTGATTTCTGCGTTATGTGCCAGGTAGTCGTCCACATATTCCACGGATACTTGTTCGGTTTCATCAAAAGCAAGCATGTCATAGTTCATGCCGTGGTATTCGGCAATGTTTCCCATACGGTCACCGTATGCGCCGTTTGCTCAGAATGAGTAATTTTGTGTTTCGGGGTGATGACGCTTCCCAATGTTGCTTCTACGCAGTAAGTACCGCTTCCCTGTAACAGAACGGCTGTGTATTCATCGGTTTTATGGGTAGCGAGTTTCACCAGTCCTTTGCGGATTTTCTTCAACGATGTGCACATTGTAATCCTCATCCCATGTGCACCAGTCGGTCATCATGGCTGTTTTTACTGTTTCTGATGTGTTAAAGGGCCGGGAGTCAAAAGTAAATATGGTCTCATTGTGTTAGTTTGTTTTATGGTTGATAATTTCAATAATTTCGGGGAGTTCGGCAATGCTGTTTACCACATAATGGGCACCTGCCATATACATGCGTTTTTCTGACGGCAGCCATGCGTTTGTTCAGTTCATCTGATGGAAGTTTCTCGGTTTCCTCTTGGGTAAGCCCCATTTCGTTGCTGCCCAGAATCACACCGACAGTCCATACGCCTGCATTCACTCCTTCTTTGATGTCGGCAATGGTATCCCCATATTTCACAACACTTGTTACGGAAGGTACATTCAAATCTGTCATGTTTTTGTAAATCATAAAAAGGCTGAGGACGTCCGGCAGGAAGACCGTCGGGGGGTGACACAATTGTCTGTGGTATAACCTTTGGCGGCAGCTCCCGGCAGGACCACATCCATCATGGCGCGTGTATAACCTGTGGTGGAGCCGATTTTAATGCCTGCCTTTTTTCAGTTTCGCCAATGGTTTCAATGACTCCGGGGGATAGGAGTGGTATATTCCTGAAGAGAAGCGAAGAGATATTTCTCAAATTCACGGTTCATGGCAACCACATCTTCTTCCGTCCAAGTCTGTTGTATAGTTTTTGGAATTGCTCTGTCACTCCGGGCAACTTGAACAGTTCACGGATATGGTCTATTTTTGCCATTCCCATAGGGCGGCGTGCTTCTTCCATGGTTACAGTGATACCTACTTCACCAAAGGCCTTCAAGAAGGCGGCAACAGGTGCAAAA
>ENA-OQAR01000093-OQAR01000093.1-human-gut-metagenome-genome-assembly--contig:-NODE-93-length-21613-cov-2.240017_pt1 | contig 21613 bp, 28 predicted proteins | sample MGYA00242738_ERZ504533 | MGnify/ENA primary metagenome ERZ504533 (study PRJEB26092, sample SAMD00036276) | human gut metagenome | host: Homo sapiens | study: EMG produced TPA metagenomics assembly of... | reverse complement strand
GATATGAGTGTTCCTGTTTTCGTATCCTTCTTCTGTAATTTATAAAAAAAAGAGAAGCCCGCTGATTGGTTAAGCGGGCTTCTTTTTCATATATAATATAGGCGGGAATTATTTCGCAACCTTTTTCCAGTTTCTTCATGATAGAGAAGATGAACAATGCGGAAAGCAAGCAGCACACAATCAATACACTCCATACCATCCACAACTGCATATCACCCCCACAAATAACCGATGATAGCCTACCAGATAGTTACCAATAGCAGTAGCCACAAACCAAAGTCCCATCATAGCGCCTTTATACTTGGGAGGAGCTACCTTGGAAACAAATGAGATACCCATCGGTGACAGGAACAATTCGGCAAAAGTCAATACCAGATAAGTCGAGATCAGCCAGTTGGGTGAAACCAACGCGCTCTCGGCAATACCATTGGCTTCTACTTCAGCAGGAGTAGGCAGACCGAATGAGCCGAATGCCAGCAACATGAAACCTACTGCGGCAATCACCATACCGATACCGATTTTACGCGGAGCTGATGGTTCTTTTCCTTTCTTTGCCAATGAACCGAATACTGCCAGTGATACCGGAGTCAGAGCGACAACGAAGAAGGGGTTAAACTGTTGGAAAATCTGAGGAAGGATAGGCAATGTAGGGTCCATAGTACCATAATTGACTCCTAAAACCACAAGAGCCAAGGTAACAATAACGCCTGAAATCAATTTGCCCTTGCCTGTCTTGGACTGGAACAGTGAGAAACCTGCATAAACGGTTACAATAAGAAGAGCCAGATTCCATACGCTGAAGCCAAGGCGATCCAGACCGGTTACCTCATGTGCCGTGTAGTCACGGGCGAAGAAGGTCATGGTAAGACCGTTCTGATGGAATGCCATCCAGAAGAAAATAACCACAGCGAATACCAGCAACAAAGCGACGATGCGTTCTTTGGTCTGTGCGGGAGTCAGCTCTTCTTCGTGTACATTGGCCGGTTTAGCCTGCTTGGAGTTGTAATCGGCATGTTTGAATGTAGAACGGAAAATAACATAAATAGCCATAGAGGCAATCAATGAGATACATGCCACACCAAAACCATAGTTATAGGCTTCTGACAATTTATCAATATAGGTAGTACAGAAATCGGCCATACTTCCTGTGAAATTCTGTGCGGTCTGCATGGCAGTCAGTGTGGCCTCGCCTTCGGCCGTTATCGTACCGTCCAGGAACTGGTGTGCCAAAGAAGGTATCTGGGGTACATAGCTGAAACCTGCTTTGCCCAACACATAGTTGGTCATGGCAGTAGCGGCAGTCGGAGCGAACAGGGCGCCGATGTTGATTGCCATATAGAACAAACTGAAAGCGGTATCACGTTTCGCACTATACTCGGGAGCATCATACAGATTACCTACCATTACTTGCAGATTTCCCTTGAAAAGTCCGGTTCCCAAAGCAATCAGGGCAAGAGCGCCGAACATGGAATACAATCCGATATTGGTTGCCATCGGGATAGCCAGCAGCACATAACCGGCAAACATGATAACGATACCGGTAGTAACCATCTTGCCATAACCGAATTTATCGGCCAGGATACCTCCGATAAGCGGCATGAAATACACTCCTGCCAGGAAACTGGCAAAGATTGTTGACGTCGTGGCGGCTGTAAAGCCGAATTTCGCTTGCAGGAAAAGAGTGAAAATAGCAAGCATGGTGTAATAACCAAAGCGTTCGCCGGTATTGGCGAGAGCTAATGCGTATAAGCCTTTAGGCTGTCCTTCAAACATAGTTGATAAAGATTTAATTAATAGTTAGTATTCTTTTTTTTGCAAAGATATAACTTTTAGTCTATCTGAAAAAAAAGAGCCACAAATGTGACTCTTTTTGGCATATTTATTCGGTGAAAAGGGAACAAATCTTCTGCTTTTCGTTTCTTTTTATCAGGTCATCGGCCGCTATTTTTTATCTGTAATCCGCGGATACCGGCACTGATATAAATGTACGGGAATGCGGTGCAAGTCTCGTGTATATAGGTGGGGAAATGCTTTTTCATGCCGATGGGAGAACATCCTCCCCGGATATATCCTGTCAGGGGAAGCAGCTCTTTCATGGGAATCAGGTCGCATTTCTTGTTACCTGAGACTTTTGCCGCCATTTTTAAATCCACCTCGTGCTCGCCGGGTATGACACAGACAAAATATCCGGATTTATCCCCATGAAGCACCAAAGTCTTGAAGACTTGTTCTATGTTCTCGCCCAAACTGGCGGCAACGTGAACAGCGCTGAGGTCATTCTCGTCTACTTCGTATGGAATAAGCTCGTATGCTATCTTGGCCTTATCAAGCAGACGGGCTACGTTGGTTTTAGCTATTTTCTCTTTCATTGCTGGTATGCCGGTTAATTTTCCAATTCTTCTTTTATAAATTTCGGGGTATATCCTTTCTTGCTTCCGGCCACTTCCTCAGGAGTTCCGGCAGCAAGCACCTGTCCTCCGCCCCTTCCGCCTTCGGGACCCATATCGATGATGTAATCCGCCAGTTTGATCACGTCCAGGTTATGTTCGATAACCAGAACGGTATTGCCTTTCTCCACCAGTTTGTTCAGTACATTCATCAGCACACGGATATCTTCGAAATGAAGCCCGGTAGTAGGCTCATCCAGAATATATATTGTTTTGCCGGTATCACGCTTGGACAGTTCCGTAGCCAGTTTCACACGCTGGCTCTCTCCGCCCGACAAGGTGGTGGAGGGCTGTCCCAGTTTAATATATCCTAACCCCACCTCTTGCAGCACTTTGATTTTATTCAGAATCTGAGGCACATTCTCAAAGAACTCTACAGCACGATTGATGGTCATGTCCAGTACATCGGCTATGGATTTACCCTTATAGCGCACTTCCAGCGTCTCGCGGTTATATCGTTTACCGTGACAAACCTCGCAAGGTACCAGCACATCGGGCAGGAAATTCATTTCGATGGTCTTGTATCCGTTACCGCCGCAAGCCTCGCAGCGTCCTCCGGTTACATTGAACGAGAAACGCCCCGGCTTATAGCCACGGATCTTCGCTTCGGGCAGACCGACAAACAGATTCCGGATATCCGAGAATACTCCTGTATAGGTGGCCGGATTGGAACGCGGTGTCCTGCCCAGCGGCGACTGGTCCACATTCACCACCTTATCTATATAGTCCAGTCCTTCCACACTGTCATAGGGCAGAGGTTCCTGCAAAGAACGGTAGAAATGCTGTGACAGGATGGGCTGCAAGGTATCGTTTATCAGCGTGGATTTACCACTGCCGGACACCCTGTGACACAAATGAGTTTTCCCAAAGGAAATTCCACATCCACATTCTTCAGGTTGTTTCCCTTCGCCCCTCTCAGCCATAAGGATTTCCCGTTACCGGGGCGGCGTTCGGCCGGTATCTCTATCTTCATCTGTCCGTTTAAATACTTAGAGGTAAGTGTTTCTGTCTGAAGCATTTGTTTCGGAGTTCCTTGAAATACTACTTCCCCACCCAAAACGGCCTGCCTTCGGTCCCATATCAACCACATAGTCTGCCGCCAGCATCATATCCTTGTCATGCTCCACCACGATGACAGAGTTACCTGTGTCACGCAACTTCTTCAAGGAGTTGATAAGGCGGAGGTTGTCCCGTTGGTGCAATCCGATACTCGGTTCATCCAGAATATAAAGCACGTTCACCAGCTGGGAGCCGATTTGAGTTGCCAGACGGATGCGCTGGCTCTCGCCTCCCGAAAGGATACCGAGGTGCGGTTCAGTGAAAGATAATCCAGTCCCACATCCAACAGAAACTTAAGACGGGTACGGATCTCCTTCAAATCTCGGCGGCAATCATGCGCTGCTTGTCTTCCAGAAAAGGATCGACCTGTTGCAACCAGTCATACAGTTCGTTGATATCCATGCTTGCCAGTTCATAGATGTTCTTGTCGTGGATACGGAAATGCAACGCCTCCTTGTTCAGGCGCGCGCCCTTGCATTCGGGACAGACATCGGTCTTGGCAAACTGTTCCGCCCACTTCTGGGCAGTGGCCGATGCATCTTTCTCCTGCATCATCTGGATGTACTTCACAATCCCTTCATAAGTTACAAAGTAATCGGAAGAGGTATGAATCAAGGTGCTCTTTATCTTGATACGCTCATCCGAGCCATAGAGTATTTCGTCTATCGCATCATCCGGCATATCCTTGACCGGTGTCTTGATCGTAAAATCATATTTTTCAAGCAGGGCCTCTATCTGCCAGAAAATCATGGCATTTTTATATTTGCCCAAAGGAGCGATGGCTCCTTCGTAAATGGAAAGATTCCTGTCGGGAATCACTTTGTCCACATCAATCAGATTCACATACCCCAGCCCCTTACAACGGGGGCAGGCTCCCTGCGGAGAGTTAAACGAGAAATTATGAGGGGCAGGCTCTTTTATAAGACAGTCCGGTGACAGGACACATCAACCGCTTACTGTAATGGCGCACCTCCCGGGTATCGGCATCATAAATCATAATCAGCCCCTCACCCTGCTGCATGGCAGTGGCAACACTCTGTTTCAGCCGTTTGTCGTCCTTTTCCGATACGACCAGCTTGTCTATCACGACTTCGATATCGTGGTTCTTGTAACGGTCCAGCTTCATGCCGTGTACAATTTCGCGCACCTCGCCGTCCACGCGGACATACAGATAACCTTTCTTGCGCACTTGTTCGAAAAGTTCTTTGTAATGCCCCTTGCGGGTACGTACCAACGGGGCAAGCATGAATATCTTCTTACCCTGATAATCCCGGTGAATCAGACCGATGATCTGTTCCTCGGTATATTTCACCATTTTCTCTCCCGAAAGATAAGAATAAGCAACTCCTGCACGGGCATAGAGCAAACGGAGATAATCGTATATCTCTGTCGTAGTTCCCACGGTAGAGCGGGGATTCTTGTTTGTCGTTTTCTGTTCGATGGAAATTACCGGGCTGAGTCCTGTAATCTTATCCACATCCGGGCGCTCCAACCCTCCCAGGAAATTACGGGCGTATGCGGAAAAGGTCTCAATGTATCTCCGCTGCCCTTCGGCGAAGATGGTATCGAATGCCAAAGACGATTTACCGCTTCCGCTCAATCCGGTTATCACCGTCAGGCTGTTCCGTGGAATTTCAACATCTATATCTTTCAAGTTATGTACACGGGCACCGTATACATTAATCAGTTCTTTTTCTTCACTCATAATCTTCTTACTCTGCGTAATCTTTGCAAAATTAATGCTTCCCGACGAAATATTTAATTAAAAAGCCTAATAATATTTTCTATTCTTTCTATATAATGTGAATAAAACAGTTTTTTTTTGTACTTTTGCCACTCAGTTTAATCAACACACTGCAAATGAAATTTATTCGAGCATTATATCTTATCGCAGCCTTGTCTGCCAGCAGCACCGGAATGATGGCTCAAACACAGTCTTCCGGCTATTTCCTGCACACCATTACCAAAGGGCAAAGTCTTTATTCCATAGCCAGCATGTATAATGTCACTACCGGTGATATCGTTAAAATGAACCCCGGCAGCGACCAGAAAATTAAAACCGGTGAAACATTGAAGATTCCACAAAAGAACATCGGAACGAACAGCAGATGTTCCATACCATCCAGTCGGGTGAAACCTTGTACAAGCTGACACAACGCTATGGAGTAACCGCACAACGCATCTGCCAGGCAAATCCCGGACTGAGCGCGGAGAATTTCCGTATCGGACAGGTTATCGTAATTCCCGCCAAGGTGACGGACAGCGAGGAGATAATCATGAACGAGGTGAAAGCCGCACAGACTATCAGACCGGCCACCACTTCCACCCCACTGAAACCCAATTGCAGGGATATGCATAAAGTGGAACGCAAGGAAACGATATTCAGCATCAGCCGCCTGTATGGCATCACAGAAGCCGAACTGATTGCCGCCAATCCTGAAACTGCGTACCGAAAAACTGAAAAAAGGAAAGTTCCTTTGTATTCCATATCCTAAGGATACAAAGACCGAAACACCTGTGAATAATACGCCTGCCGTAATTCCCACGGATGACCAGCTGTTTAATGAAAGCAAGAAGGAGCACGCAAAATATCTACCATCAAAGCTGCCGTAATGCTGCCATTCATGACAGACGGTAAGGGCAACCGTGACGAACAGACACGTATGGTGGAATACTATGAAGGCTTCCTGATGGCAGTAGACAGCTTGAAGGAAAAAGGAGTATCCATCGACCTGTACTCATACGACACCCATAACAATACTTCTTCCATCAAGAACATTCTGGATAGAAGTGAATTGAAGAGCATGGATATTATCTTCGGCCCGGCTTATCCCGACCAGGTGAAACCGGTTGCGGAATTCGCCAAGAAAAACAATATCCGGCTGGTAGTACCTTTTACCTCCAAAGGGAATGAAGTTTTCAGCAATCCCGCCATCTATCAGATAAATACTCCCCAATCTTATCTGTACTCGGAAGTTTACGAGCATTTTACCCGCAAGTTTACAACCGCCAATGTTATCTTCCTGGATGCAGAAGATGGTGACAAAGACAAAGTGGATTTTATAAAAGGACTGAAAGAGGAGTTAAAAACCAAACGCATTCCTTTTACCGAATTAAAAGGGGAAAATATTACTCCGGAATCATTGAAAGGCGCGATGAACCATAGTATGGATAATGTATTCATCCCGACTTCCGGCACCAACGTGGCATTGATAAAACTGTTACCACAACTGATTGTGACCTCCCGTGACAATCCCGACTACCGTATGCAGTTATTCGGCTATCCGGAATGGCAGACCTATACCAACGACCATCTGGCCAGTTTCTATGAACTGGACACCTATTTCTATTCTTCGTTTTACACAAACAATTTATTTCCGGAAGCCGTTCAGTTCTCATCGGCTTACCGCAAATGGTACAGCAAGGATATGCTCAACTCATTCCCTAAATATGGTATGCTGGGATTCGATACAGGATATTTCTTCCTGAAGGGCCTGTCCCAATACGGCAACAAACTGGAAGACAAACTGGACAAGGTGGCTGTCACCCCTATCCAGACCGGATTTAAATTTGAACGCGTAAACAACTGGGGTGGATTTATCAATCGCAAAGTGTTCTTCGTTCATTTTACCAAGGACTTTGAACTGATTAAACTTGATTTTGAATAATGAAAAAGTATAAGAACTTCGGGCTGCTTGTACTGGCATTGCTCTTTGCATTGCCGGCAGCTGCACAGTTGGGTGAAGAACGTCATAATTTTGCCGTCGGCATCAATGGTGGTCTGAACATGAGTTCCGTCAGCTTCAACCCGAAAATCAAACTGAACACCTTGAACACCATGTCTATGGGGGTTACCATGAGATATATGTCCGAGAAATATTTCAAGATGATGTGTGGCGTGCAAATGGAAATAAACTATTCACAACGCGGATGGGACGAAAAGATAGAAGATGATTCCGGCAATTCTTACAGCCGCACCATGAATTATCTGGAAATCCCTTTCATGGCACATCTGGCATTCGGCAAGGATGCATTGAACCGGGGAGTGAAGGTCTTTTTCAATGCAGGACCACAAATCGGCTTTTTCCTGGGTGACAACGAAAAGATAAACTGGACTACTTCTACAACAAGACCGGAACACGGTAAAGAGGTGGAGAATAAATTTGATTATGGTATCACAGCCGGCGCGGTCTGGAAGTTAAGTACCGGTATCGGACATTTCCTGCTGGAAGGACGTTACTACATGGGATTGAGCGACTTTTACAAGAATTCGAAAAGAGATTTTTTCGAAAGATCAGCCCATTCATTCATAGGCATACGGCTGAGTTATCTGATAGATATTACTAAATAAAAAAAAGGACTCTCTCTCATAATACAAAAGCTGCAAGATGAAATCTTGCAGGCTTTTTATATCATACATAATAATTCCCTCAGCTTATCTCAAACGGTCGTATGCTTTAACCAATACCTCATCCTTACCAATGGCGCGGATGGCAAGCCAATTCAAAAATGATGGCAAACCAACGGCAGACACACAGTCCATGAAGGAGAAAAATGTCATAGACTCTTCTTTCAACATAAAAATAAAAAGTGACCAATGTGGCATAATACCCGATCAACAAAATGGTGCTGAAAATAGTCAGACGGATTTGCAACATGCGTTTTTTTGAACAAGAAGATAGTGCCGAAAGCAAGAACCGCAACAACCAGCAAAATCACAAACAAGGCCCATGGAGCATAATCTTTAGTACCATCCGCCATAGTAAGACACAGATTTGTTAAAGCGGAAACACTATAATCACTTCCTATGTATGAGCCTACGGGACTACACAGGCAAATAATAATCAAAATGGTAACAACAAGTAAATAAACAGATTGAATGCGTTGTATCATAGTCTCTTTAATTTTTAATCATACAACCCGTCATTCTAAACGCAGTGAAAAACCTGAAAACACAAAGTGAATGGTTATCAGATTCCTCACTGCGTTCAGCATAACAGGGCTAATATAATGTGAGGTGCATCAAAATGTACCACAGATTACTCAGATTGATACAGTTTCCACACGAAACGACTCATGTTTCAAAATAGAACGATCCGTGTACCTGCGGTAAAGACCTTTTGCACAGCCCCAAATGAAAAATCACTGTAGTTTCTCTTTTTCTTTAGCAGGATTACGGAAATAAACCTTGCCTTCTTCATATTCCTGAGCAGCGATCAATGTCGGTTTCGGAAGTTTTTTCGTAATAAACGTGAGATTTTCGATCTGCTCTCTATTTTCAAAGACTTCTTCCAGGTTATCGTTGTATGAGGCAAACTCCTGCAATTTCTTTGAAAGATCATTCTTCATCTCAACACTAATCTGGTTGGCGCGTTTGCCAATGATAGCAACAGTTTCATAAATGTTACCTGTGTCTGCACATAAATCCATCATGTCACGGGTAACAGTATTACTTGGAGCGTTTGTCTTTTTGTAATCCATAATTTCTTATTTAGTTTTATTCATTAAATTCTTTTACGTACTTATTGGCATCCTTGTAGATGCTCTCCACTTCTTTAGTATACTTGCTGTCAGGAAACTCGTTCTTGAAAGAATAATATTCATCTATCGTTTCACGCATACGCTCTTCTTTTCTTTTTCCTCCACACTCGCTTTTCGCCATATCATATTTTAGCACGCAAGACCAAGATAGAAAGATCTTCGCGCATCTTGGTATAAGGATAGTCTTTCAAAGCATTCTGAGCCGTAACGATACAAGACAAATAATTGTTACCGGTAGTACTATAAGTACTGTTTCCTGTATAAGAACCCAAATCATAATACAATTTCGCAGCCAGATAGTCTTTCATCACCAGCTTGTCCTGCAAATCAAAAATCATTTGCTGTGCATCCTGCCGACGGCTACTGGTAGGGAAATATTCCATAAACATCTGCAACTCCTGAATAGCCTTATAGGTGCTCGACTGGTCCAAACGAGGTTCCGGAGTATCCAGGAACAATGCTTTTCCTGAAAAATATCTGGCCTGTTCCGTATAGACCCCACGCGGATAAGTATTATAATAAGTGGTGAAATAATGCGAAGCTGTGATGAAGTCACCCTGATTATAGTAGGTCATACCCAACATATAAAGTGATTCCTCAGCCTTATCCGTTCCCTTCATGATGGTAATCAATTCCTCCAGAATGGTGGCCGCCTTAGTATTCTGCCCTTTGCCAAAGTAACTTTTGGCCGCTTCGTACTTGTATTCGTAGTCCGTGCTTTTTAAAACTTTGTTATACTCTCCACAAGACGTTAGAACCGTACCGGAGACAAGAGCTATAATGATATATTTTTTCATCTTATTCAAATAATTGCGCAAATTTACGCCTTTCCACCGAATAATGCAATATTTCCATGTTTTTTAAATGCTAAAAAAAGTCGACAAGAGTCTATTTTTTTAGAGATGAATAGATAATATCTAAGGAAATAACTGTATTTTTACATCTCATTAAACCAAACATGCTATTATGAATTTTGAATTGATTTCCGAATACCAACCCACCGGCGACCAACCGGAAGCTATCGCCCAGCTGACCGAAGGGGTGCTGGAAGGAGTCCCCGCACAAACTTTATTGGGGGTCACCGGGTCCGGCAAGACTTTCACGATTGCAAATGTAATTAAAAACATCAATAAGCCCACCTTGATATTAAGCCATAACAAAACATTGGCAGCCCAGTTATACGGAGAGTTCAAGAGTTTCTTTCCCAATAATGCTGTGGAATACTATGTATCTTATTATGACTATTACCAGCCGGAAGCATACTTGCCGTCCAGCGACACCTATATAGAAAAGGATCTGGCCATTAATGAAGAGATTGACAAATTGCGGCTGGCTGCCACCTCTGCCCTGCTGTCGGGACGGAAGGACGTGGTGGTGGTGTCTTCCGTGTCCTGCATCTACGGTATGGGGAACCCGTCGGATTTCTATAATAACGTAATCGAGATAAAAAAAGGCAAACTGCTGGACAGGAATGTATTTTTACGCCGCTTGGTGGACAGCCTGTATGTGCGTAACGACATAGAACTGAACCGCGGAAACTTCCGCGTAAAAGGTGACACGGTAGACATTTACCTGGCATATAGCGACAATCTCCTCCGGGTTATGTTTTGGGACGATGAAATTGATGCCATTGAAGAGATAGACCCTATTTCGGGAATCCGTCTGGCAACTTTTGATGAATACAAAATTTATCCGGCCAATCTTTTTATGACCACCAAAGAGAGCCAGTTGAGAGCTATTCATCAGATTGAGGACGACTTGACGAAAGAGGTGGCCAAATTCGAGGAGGAAGGAAAAATGTATGAGGCGAAACGACTCTATGAGCGCGTGACATACGATATGGAGATGATTCGCGAACTGGGGCACTGTTCGGGCATAGAAAATTATTCCCGCTACTTTGACGGGCGTAATGCAGGTACCCGTCCTTACTGTCTGCTGGACTTCTTTCCGGATGATTTCCTGATTGTAATAGACGAAAGCCATGTCAGCGTACCGCAATACGTGCCATGTATGGTGGTGACCGGGCCAGAAAAACCAATTTGGTGGAATATGGTTTCCGGATGGAGTCGGCTTTTGACAACCGTCCTCTAAAATTTGAAGAGTTCAAGGAACTGGCCAAACAAGTGATTTATGTCAGTGCCACACCTGCCGATTATGAATTGGTGGAAAGTGAAGGCATTATCGTTGAACAGGTTATCCGTCCTACCGGATTGCTGGACCCGGTAATTGAAGTACGCCCCAGTCTGAATCAGATTGACGACCTGATGGAAGAGATACAGCAACGCATCGAGAAAGAAGAACGTGTACTGGTGACCACGCTTACCAAACGCATGGCAGAAGAATTGACCGAATATCTGCTGCGCAATGACATCCGCTGCAACTACATCCACAGCGATGTGGACACTTTGGAACGCGTCAAGATTATGGATGAATTACGTCAGGGCGTTTATGATGTACTGGTGGGTGTGAATTTGCTTCGTGAAGGTCTGGACTTGCCCGAAGTGTCTTTGGTCGCCATTCTGGATGCAGACAAAGAAGGGTTCCTCCGCTCCCACCGTTCGCTGACCCAGACAGCAGGACGCGCCGCCCGCAATATCAATGGAAAAGTAATCATGTATGCAGACCGCATGACGGACAGCATGAAAAAAACGATAGACGAAACCAACCGCCGTCGTGAAAAACAGCTGGCATATAACGAAGAGCATGGAATCACCCCCAAACAGATACAGCGTGCGCGGAATGCTGCCTTGTTGGGCAACAACAGCAACGAAGTTACCGGAACCACTCAAGGCCCCAAGGCATACATCGAGCCATCTTCCGATACAACGGCTGCGACCCGATTGTTCAGTATATGACCAAGCCACAGATGGAGAAAACGATAGAACGTACCCGGAAACTGATGCAGGAAGCTGCCAAGAAGCTGGAATTTATAGAAGCTGCACAATACAGGATGAGCTGCTGAAACTGGAAGATATGATGAAAGAGAGGTGGGGATAGACTTGCCCCCTTGGCGGAAGAAGGCGCACTGCCTGTCGAGGAAAAGCCTGTTACCCGAAGAAATATCACGGATATGCCGGTGAGTTCCGGAATAAAGGCAGGGATGGAAAAGGAAAAGACAAGAAGGACAAACAGCAAAAAAGCAGGGAGTGTCCCCCTGCTTTTTTCAGAACCGTACCATTAATTCCATCACAAACTTGTCTTGTTCGGACTCTTTTGCCAAAGATAGTTTATCATAGAAATATTTCTCGTAATTAAGACGCAAATCCGCTTGAAAAGCCTTTCCAAAGCTTAATGTCACACCTCCAGTCACACGCTGGCGGGAATAATCGGTAATGTAAAGCTTACCATCCTCATCCGCATTACCGTTACTATGATCTCCCATACTGTCATAACGTCCTAGAAATGAAATTTTCCGGAACAGGCCTTTCTTGATAAACAAGTCGTAATTGACAAAGGCGTTGAAAGCATGTACATCATCAAAATGAGTTTTTCGCATAAGTTTTATAAAGGTATTCGGCTTCTATATGCCAATTATCAAACTCGTAGTAAGTACCGATATCATACATATAAATGCTGATTTTATCGGGATGTATTTTCTGGGTACTCAAAGTCAAGTTATAATTTTTCCACGGCATCAATTGAAGCTTAACAGAATAATTCAACGTGTTGTGCCACTCTTTCTGATTGGTGAGTCCGGAGCGTTGAACAGTCCGCCTTCCAGTTTCAACGGCAGTCCCTCCTTTAAAGAGAAAGCTCCGGTAGCACCCACATCACGCACATTCCCCACCTGTTTGGCTATGAACGAACGATTGGCAAAATATTGTTGGTGGGGAGATCGATGAGCGTCTATGGTGAAAGGCACACGCATCTGTCCTAGTGTGACATTCCATGTATCATTGGGGACAAAGCGGGCATATGCATCCAGCATCTTGATGCTTCCCTCATCGGACAAGTCTATTTCAGCCTTATAAGCAATTACCGGAAGAACCTTCCCGTCCAGACTGACACGGGCGTACGTACCTGGAACCGTTGCATTCCGTTAGTGGTTTGAAGTTCATATTTACCGCGGATCGTTCCATGTACTTCCGGCAGATATTCTTTAGGAATAGTCAACTGTGCGGAAGCAGTTGCAATACTCAGCATTGTAAAAGCAGACGCTACAAGTGTATTTCTCATTTTTATTAATGTGACTTTCTTTGTTTACGGCTGCAAAGATATAGGTTCGGTATATCTGTAATATTTCATCCATATTACAAATATGTTTCATTTGATATGGGGAAGACATTTTTACAGCCACATTCCGTATTCTTCTCATCTGCTGTGAACGCAGTGAATATGGCCCCAAAAAATATCGACGTACCGACAGAGTTATTCAATAATACGGGCAGTTTCCACCTTCTCCAGACGTGCACGGAGTTTTCCCATCATGGATTTACGTATCCGGAGCCTCATAGGCAATCATATCATATGATTGCTCCAAGATGGCAGGCTCATCTTCTTTTCACAAATGCGCATGATATCATTCATAAAAAGGATATTCAAAGGATACGGTGATTTCTTCATCCACTGTTCTTTCCACTATATCAGCAGCAGCTATTGCTTCGGCAGCGGCTGCCTTGTAAGCGACAATCAGTCCGCTGGTTCCCAATTTTATACCTCCAAAGTAACGGACCACTATAATAAGGATATCCGTCAGCTCATTGGAATTTATTTGCCCCAAAATAGGCTTTCCTGCAGTACCCGAAGGCTCTCCGTTATCATTTGCCCTGAAATCCTTCCTTTCATGCCCCAGCATATAAGCGTAACACACATGGCGGGCATCGTAATATTTCTTCTGATACGTGTCAAGATGCTGCTTTATTTCCTCTATGGTACGTACCGGAATGGCAATAGCTATAAATTTACTCCGTTTCTCCGTATATATGCCTTCGGCAATGTCTGTAATGGTTTTATAAGTATCTTCTTGTATCATGGGTTTCAGAAATCATAAATCTTTAATTATAACTCACAGAATCTGTCTGGCAATCCATGCACACGCCTCAGCATCAGCCAGCGCATGATGGTGATTCTCCAATTCAAAACCAAAAAAACCGGCCACCGTATGTAACTGGTGGTTTCTCAACCCTTTCAGCTTCCGGGAAGCCTGATAGGTACAATAAAAAGTCATAATCAGGATAATCCATACAATAAGTACGGAACACGGCTTTCAAACACCCCTCATCAAAGGCTTTGTTATGCGCAACCAGCGGAAGCCCCTCTATTTAGGGGCAACCTGCTTCCATACTTCCGAAAAACAGGAGCATGGGCAGTATCTTCCTGTGTCAATCCATGAATACGGGTGTTCCAATACAAATAGTAATCCGGTTCAGGATGGACGAGGCTGTAGAACCGATCGGCTATCTCACCATTTCTCACAATAACCACACCCACACTACATATGCTGGTACGTTCATTATTTGCCGTCTCGAAGTCTATTGCTGCAAAATTATCCATACTTTTTTCGTTACACAGACAAAGGTACGACAAAAAGCGATATACAAAATTCTTTTTCCGGTACAATTTCTTATCTTTGAAATCTCAGCAGCAAAATAGACCAATATCTGTGACAATCAGCACTTGTAAAAGCTGAAAGATTAAACCATCTTTGCACTGTTTTTGTTTTTTAACTTAGACTAGATTTATAGTAAGATGAAAAAGATGAAATTCTCTACCTTGTTAATAGCAGCAGGGTTACTTTGTATCTCCGTTCACATAACAGCCCAACCACACTCCCGAAAGAAGGTGGGTATAGTTCTCAGTGGCGGAGGAGCCAAAGGAATGGCACATATAGGTGCTTTGAAAGTTATAGAAGAAGCGGGTATCCCTATAGAATTAGTGGTAGGGACCAGTATGGGCTCCATTATAGGCGGACTTTATTCCATCGGTTATACTCCCGAACAGATGGATAGCATGGTTCGCCGGCAGGATTGGTCCTTTCTGCTGAGTGACAAAATACCACGCAGCGAACAGAATATGGCGGAACGGGAGGCTTCCGAAAAATATGTATTTTCCCTGCCATTCGGTAAAAATGCCAAAACGCAAGCCGTAGGAGGATTGATAAAGGGACAGAACCTGGCAAACCTGTTCAGTGAGCTGACCGTAGGATATCATGATTCCATCGATTTCAACAAGTTACCTATTCCCTTCGCCTGTGTTTCCGAAAATATTGTAAATGGCAACGAGGTAAATTTTCACAAAGGTGTATTGGCTACGGCCATGCGGGCCAGTATGGCCATACCGGGAGTATTCACTCCGGTCCGGCTGGACAGTATGGTTCTAGTGGATGGAGGTGTGGTAAACAACTACCCTGTAAATGTAGCGCGTGCCATGGGGGCGGACATTATTATAGGAGTGGATGTTCAAAATGACTTGAAACCCGCCAACGAACTGAATAGCACCGGCAGTATCTTGGGGCAACTCATCAATTTAATGGGACTGGAACTTTATAAAAAGAATCTGAAAGAAACCGATACATATATAAAGGTGGATGTGGAGGGGTATTCTGCCGCCAGTTTCACCCCCAGTGCGGTGGACACACTGATTCGTCGGGGAGAAGAAGCGGCATTGGCACAAAAAAACTCCTTGATAAAGTTGAAGCAGGAACTGGGGCTGGACAGTACCTATATGCCGAAACCCCTTCCCAGCTATCCGTACTCCCCCAACCGCAAAGTGTATATAAAAGAAATCACCTTTGACGGATTGGACGAAAAAGACAAACGGTGGCTGTTGAAGCGCTGTGATTTGAAAGAAGACTCCGAAATAAGCCTTCGCCGCATAGAAGAAGCAACAGCCATACTATGCTCCAATCTGGAATATTCCAGCGCCACTTACAATCTGCCCGAAGCCCCCGGCGGAGTATGATCCTAGTCATTTTCTTTTAAGCAAGTAAATATGAGAATAAGCTGAACGTAGGAATCCGTTTTGATTCGGAAGAAACAGCCAGTCTGCTCATTAATGTCACCAGCAATTTCCGGGGAAAAGTACCCACTACGCTGTCACTGACAGGACGATTGGGCAAACGTTATGCCGCCCGCATAGATTATGGATTCGAACCGGCTCCATTGAAGAACATCGGACTGGCATATATGTTCCAATACAATGATATAAACTTTTACCATCATGGAGATAAATCACATAACTCTACCTACCGCTATCATTTGGGAGAGTTATCCTTTCGGATGTTTGGTACAAAAACATACGCTTTGCCGTGGGGCTGAGGTATGAATTATATGACTATGACAAATTCCTATACCAGGAAGGGAACCAAGGTTTTGACGTAGGAACAGAACACTTCTTCAGTTATTTCGCACAAATGCATTACGAGACTTTCGACAAGGCGTACTTCCCAACCAAAGGCATATCGGCAAGAGCCTCTTATTCGCTTTATACCGACAACTTTTACCGGATATGACGGCCATGCCCCTTTTTCAGCCATAAAAGGTTATTGCCAGGGAGTGGTTCCTGTTACACGCAGATTCTCCATACTGCCTGCCATTTACGGCCGATTCCTGATAGGAAAAGATATTCCATATTCCAAACTTAATGCAATGGGTGGAGATGTGCAAGGACGCTTCCTGCAACAACAACTACCGTTTGTGGGAATAAACAATGTGGAATTAATGAGAAATACGCTACTGATAGGAAGCATGAAATTCCGCCAACGGATGGGAAGTGTACATTATCTGACGCTAACGGGAAATTATGCGCTGAGTGCAAGCAAGCTGAGGTATCTGTTGGAACAGGATACCATGTTCGGCTGCGGTATCGGCTACGGTTTGGATAGTATGTTCGGGCCCTTAGAGGCATCACTGAACTATGCAAACGAGCCAATAAAGTGAGTATGTACGTCAATCTAGGATTTAAGTTTGATTCCTCATTGATAACCGCCATCATACCTTCTATCTGAGCCAAAGCCATCATACGGCCATGAAACGAATAGCCCGGGTTGTATCCTTTGCCGGCATCATCCAGCATCATGCGCCCATGATCCACACGCATCGGGACACCCGGACGTTCTTTCTCAAAAATACGGATCAACTCTATCACATGAGCACGCCCTCCCAAATGAGATGCTTCTATAAAATTCCCGTTGGGAAACGCATTGGTACTGCGCAAATGTACAAAATGAGTGCGGTGTGCAAACATACGTGCCAACAAAGGTACGTTGTTATGCAATCCGGCGCTGAGCGAACCGGCACAGAATGTCAGCCCGTTATGCGGGTTATCAACCGCATGGAGAAGCCAGTTGATATCTTCCTCACCGGTCACAATACGCGGCAAGCCCAATACCTGGAAAGGGGGATCGTCCGGATGGATGCACATATTTATACCGTACTCATCACACACCGGCATGACAGCCTGCAAGAAATAACGTAAGTTTTCACGCAGGGCATCACGGTCTATCCCATCATACAAAGACAAAAGACGGCGGAATATGGTTACCGGATGCCGGTCTCCCTCCTTTATATTACCATTTACAAATCCCTGCGTCTTGACTATAATGGTATCGACCAATTCGTTTTTCTCGGCTTCGGTTATAGTCTTATCCAATTCACGCACCTGTTGTAATTCCAAATCGGTATAGTCTTTCTCCGCCCCTTCACGCTGAAGAATCATACAGTCAAAATAGGCGAACCGGATCTTGTCAAAGTACAAAGAACTGGTTCCGTCCTCCCAAGGATGTTCCAAATCGGTACGTATCCAATCAATGACAGGCATGAAGTTATAGCATACGGTCTTGATACCCGCTTTACCTAGGTTGGCAAGGCTTACTTTGTAGTTTTCTATCAATTGATCCCGTTCAGGACCGGCATATTTGATAGCTTCACTTACCGGCAGGCTTTCTACCACCGACCAGCGCAATTGGTGAGATTCAATGTAATCTTTTAAACTTTTGATAGCTTCCAAAGCCCAGATTTCACCGTTAGGTACATCGTGAAGGGCGGTCACGACTCCTTCCACCCCGATTTGCCTAAGCATGGGAAGCGTTATCTTATCTTTCTTCCCAAACCATCTCCATGTCTTTTCCATTCGTATTATGTGTTTTAGTCTGTATGACAAAGTCTTTATTAATCTTCTTTGAGCCTTCTATTGATGTATAATCATGGCAGAACGTGCCGGTACCATAAGCTCATCACCTGAAACCTGTCCCAAGCCTTTCATTGTTTATTTTACCATCCTTACAGATTACAGTGTATTTACCCGACGGAATGTCCAGCTTGACAGGCTCTGCACGGCTGTTCAAAGCCACGATGATATTTTTCCATGAGTCACCATTTGCATTGTCTTTCAAGATAAAGGCAACCACATTCGTATTTTCTACAGGTAAAAACTCCAATTGCCTACGTACCATATCGGCATCCCCCATACGAAAAGCGGGATGTGCTTTACGCATAGCTATTAAACCTTTCACATATTCGAACACATCTTTGTGTGCGGTCTTATTTTTCCAATCTATCGTATTAATACTGTCAGGACTATTATAAGAATTATGAACTCCTTTTCTTGTCACGCATCATCTCATCCCCTGCAAATATAAACGGTACTCCTTGTGAAGTAAAGACAAATGTTTCCGCTAACTTCTGCAAAGCCGCCAGTTCCTCTACCGAAGCATCCGGCATGGTAGCTTTCAGACGGTCGGCAAGACACATGTCATCGTGGCAACTTACATAACTTGTCATCTGGGTAGGTTGTAAAGCCCAAGGTTTCTTACTATAATTCACAGAATCACTTATAACCTGCGGATGTTCGATGGCTCCCACAATTCCAAATTTGATACTCATTTCGTGTCCAGGCTCCCCTACTAGAAAAGCTCCTTTAGTATCATCATCCCAACCACCTCGCAATCCATCACGCATTTCATCTGAGAAAGCGGCGATACGGGGCATCTTTTCCACATTGGCTTTCATCGCCAGCCTGTCTGCCTCTAATTGAGGAGAACTGGCAGCCCATCCTTCACCATACATAAAAATAGACGGATCTATCTTATCAATAGCCGCACGTATCTCATTCATGGTTTCAATATCATGTATCCCCATCAAGTCAAAACGAAAGCCGTCTATGTGATATTCATTAATCCAATATAGAATAGATTCTATCATATATTTACGCATCATGCGCGGTCGCTTGCCGTTTCATTTCCACATCCCGAACCATTTGCCCATTGCCCGTCCTTCGTCTGGCGATAGAAATAACCGGGAACCGTACGTTCGAAATTGCTTTCGTCTGTATTGAAAGTGTGATTATACACCACATCAAGCACCACTCTGATTCCCGCCTTATGTAAAGCTTGTACCATTTGTTTGAATTCCCTGATACGGACATCGGGTTTATAAGGATCTGTAGAATAAGAACCGTCAGGCACATTGTAATTTTGCGGATCATACCCCCAATTATATTGGGCTTTGTCCAGTTTTGTTTCATCCACCGAGGCATAATCATACGACGGCAATAAGTGCACGTGGGTAATTCCCAATTCTTTCAGATGGTCAATACCTGTCTTCTCGCCTGAAGAACTGGTAGTACCCTGCTCCGTCAAAGCCAGGAACTTGCCTTTATTTTGAATTCCGGAAACAGAATCCAAAGAGAAATCGCGATGATGCATCTCATAAACCGTAATATCAGCATAATTCTTCAAAGGAGGACGCACATCGTTCTCCCATCCTTCCGGATCTGTAGAACGGAGATCAAGCACAGCTGCCCGCTTACCATTTACCCCTACGGCTTTTGCCATAATTCCCGGAGTGTCTCCTAACCATTTCCCGTTTACCTTCACATTAAAGGTATAGAATTTACCCTTCAGGTCCTCTTTTATTGAAATAGTCCAGGTACCATTCTCTCCCACCTCCATCGGAAAAGTATTAGAAGCTGAACCTTCATTACCCGATTCAAATAAAAGGACACGCACCTCTTCCGCTGTAGGAGCCCAAAGTGAAAACTTTGTTTCGGCAGGTGAGTACTCCATTTCAGTCAGCGCATCTTCACGGACAGGATATTCATCAAACGAATTATATTCTTTTTTCACAGACTGACAACTAATAGTAGTAGAAACAATTGATGCCCAAATAACATGTCTCACATTCATAATCTTATCTTTTTATTTTATCAGGATTCTTATTTATAAAATCTTTCCAGCCGGAATATTCTTTAGTCAATGTCGGTCTGCCCATTTGTAAATAATGACAATAAGCAGCCGCCAACCCATCTGTTGCATCCATAAAAGGCAGCATATCACTCTCCGGTATATGTAACATCCTTTTCAACATATCAGCGACCTGTTCCTTGCTGGCTTGCCCATTACCGGTTATCGCCATCTTTATCTTCAACGGCGCATATTCTGTTATAGGAATATCACGGCTCAAAGCAGCAGCCATAGCCACTCCCTGTGCCCTCCCTAATTTCAACATCGACTGCACATTTTTTTTCCAAAAAAGGCGCCTCAATAGCTAATTCATCAGTAATAAGCTTCTATTATACCAACCACCCGTTCAAAAATACGGCGCAGTTTTAAATAATGGTCACCATATTTACGAAGATCAATGACCCCCATAGTCATTACCTGCGGTTTAGTACCTACTACTTTCAGCAGGCCATACCCCATTATGGTTGTTCCAGGATCTATACCCAGAATGATTTTCTCTTTTACCGGCTGAATCACTTAATCACCTCCATCAAAGTGGGAAAGCCAACCACCTTATCTTTAAATATCTTCATCATTTCCTCATTCAGATGCATCCCTTGCTGAGTATGCCAACGATGCAAGGCCGCTGTATCTTCCACCTCCCATTGCAATGAAAAACATTCTGAATCCTGCTCTTTGTGACTAAGGATGTGCGTAAGACGGGGATTTTGCAATATTCCCGTCTTTTCCACTTCGGGAATATAGCTTTCACTAAGCCAAATGACAAAATTACGCGCATCGTCAATGCCTGTTTGATAAGTTGTATTATAAATTAACATATCTATAGTCTTTAAATTAAAAAAGGCCTGCTTCGCAGACCTTTCATTTTATCATCAAAAAAAGTGGAGCATGCGAGACTCGAACTCGCCACCTTTAGACTGCCAGTCTAACGCTCTGGCCAGATGAGCTAATGCCCCGGTTTTGTGTTGCAAAGATACACATAAAATTGAAATTGCAAAATAGAAACCTTATTTTTCTTCCAATTATTTTAATATAATATTATTTCTCCTCTATGAATGAACAAAGAATCATCCATTCTGTTTATGAGGTTCATCAGGTGAAGCAACTATCGAGTTGCATATCTGATTAATTTAATTTTTTGTTCATAATAGATGCCCCGGCTTGCGAGAAGTCGGGGTATTTTTATTACATTTGCAAAAACGTATCTGTTTAATGTAAACAAATAAAAATTTAATATGCTGATATATAATACCACTTATCAAGTAGCAATTGATGATGCACGTAACTTTGTCATCTGGCTTAATGAATGCTATATTCCCGAAGTAGAAAAAACAAGGATTGCTTCAAAAGTCCGCGCTTACTCACATCCTCAGTCATAAAAGAAGAA
>ENA-OQAR01000092-OQAR01000092.1-human-gut-metagenome-genome-assembly--contig:-NODE-92-length-21827-cov-7.570507_pt1 | contig 21827 bp, 24 predicted proteins | sample MGYA00242738_ERZ504533 | MGnify/ENA primary metagenome ERZ504533 (study PRJEB26092, sample SAMD00036276) | human gut metagenome | host: Homo sapiens | study: EMG produced TPA metagenomics assembly of... | reverse complement strand
GAACCGAAGCAGGGGCAGCGGTCGCAGAGTGCGAGGGGCTTTTGCCCCCGAAGCACGATGCGGGTACCGCAACCCGACATTATCGAGCATTTTGGCAACGCAGATGCCGTGCCGCAGCCGTCGGAGCAGTGCTTAAGCCGTAAGGCGGGAATTGTGCGGTGTTGCCTTAGCAAAAGGTCTGCCCCATTGCCCACCATTTAATTTCTCATTCCTAATTCCTAATTCCTGATTTTTTCAAGAGTGAGGTGCTTTGTTTTGTCTCTATACCCTTTTCACGCTCTTTTGGGGCGCATGAAGTATATTACGCGGTGGGCGCTGATGCGCTGCATGCGGCAGGAAAGCCTGAGTGAGCACACGGCGGATACCGCCCTGCTGGCCCATGCACTTTGCCTGATCGCCCGGAACATCACCCACACCGGGGCCGATATCCGCCCCGACACCGTGGCCGCCGCGGCGCTGTACCACGATGCGCCGGAAATTTTGACCGGCGATATGCCTACCCCGGTCAAATACAAGAACGAAGCCCTGCGCACCGCCTACAAAGCCGTGGAACGGGAAAGCGCCCTTGCCATGGCGGATCTGCTGCCGCCGGAGCTGCATGAGATCGAAGGCAGCTACCTGACCGGCAGTGTGCTGAACGATGCCGAGCGCAAGCTGCTGAAAGCCGCAGACCGGCTTTCGGCCCTGATCAAGTGCATGGAGGAGGTGGAAAGCGGCAACCGCGAGTTCACCGCCGCTCTCGCCCAGCAAAAAGCCGATCTGGCCGCCATGCACAGCCCCGAAGCCGATTATTTCATTGAGCACATGCTGCCGTGCTATACGCAGAACCTGGATGAGCTAACGAAAAAGTAAGTAAATAGTTAGGGCAATACCGCATAATTCTAAGTGCCGATACGGCGAGCGAGGTGCGGCAGCTGCTAGGCCAAAAAGCGCAGATAATACTTTGTGTATTATCGAGCATTTTGCAACGCAGATGCCGTGCCGCAGCTGCCGGAGCGGTGCTTAAACCGTCAGGCGGGAATTGTGCGGTGTTGCCCTAATTAACTCCTCACTCCTACCTCCTAACTACCCTTGGAGCTTATATACCGCCTCAATCAGCTTGTCCACATCGGTAAAATGCTCCAGCATGGAACAATAACGGCGCAGGGACGCGGCGCCTTTCAGACCTTTCATATAGTGCATGGCCTGGCCGCGGGCCTGGGGCATAGCGGTCCATTCGCCTTTTTCTTCGCACATTTCGTAGATTTGGGCGCGCAGGGCGCTCATCCGGGCGTTCAGGCTGGGTTCGCCGGGCTCCGGCTGGCCAGTCAATACGGCATTGATGCGCTCAAACAGCCAGGGGTCGCCCAGCGCGCCGCGGCCGATCATCACGCCCGCGCAGCCGGTTTGCTCCAAAATCTGCTTTGCGTCTTCCGCCGTGGTGATATCGCCGTTTGCCAGCACCGGAATGCGACCGCTTTGCGGATCTCCGTGATGGCATCCACATCAATGGGCGGGATGTACATCTGCTCCCGCGTGCGGCCATGCACGGCGATCAGGTCTGCACCGTTTGCTTCACACTGCCGGGCCACGGCAACGCCGGTCAGCTGCTCGGCATCCCAGCCAATGCGCATTTTAACGGTCAGAGGCTTATCCGGCCCCAGGGCTCCGCGGGCAGCGGCCACCATGCGGCCGCACAGCTCCGGGTTCTGCATCAGTTTGCTGCCTGCACCGCTGGATGTGATCTTGGGGGCCGGGCAACCCATGTTGATGTCCAGAATATCAAACTGCACACCTTTTTCCTGAATGATCCGGATCGCCTGCGCCATCGTTTCGGGCTCGGCCCCAAACAGCTGCACGGCATAAATGCCATGGGGGGCCTTGTCCCGCAGCAGGCGCACGCTTTTGTCATCGCCAAAGGTAATGGCCTTGGCGCTGGCCATCTCGCTTACCGTCCACGCCGCGCCATGGTCCGCCATCAGGTGCCGACACGCCGCATCCGTAAACCCCGCCATCGGCGCAAACACCGCAGGCTGTGCATATGGAATGGTTAGATTGCGTAATTGCATATTTTTGATAGGCAGGAGTGAAGAGCGAGGAGTTAGGCGTGAGGAGTTAAAGGTGCGGCTTGCGCCGCGTTTTGAATTTTTGGGGTAAAACAATAAACCTATCATTCAAAATTGTGCGCGCCAGCGCACACCAATAACTCCTACTTCCTAACTCCTACCTCCTAACTCCTGACTCTCTCCCAACTTTTGTTTTTGCTTCAGCTAAAATATTATTTTACCACACTCCCCACACCAGTGCAATTTGTGATATACTATTTTTATTATTGCAATCGATGTGTTTCGTTTTTTCGGAGGTTCCTGTATGAAACTGCTGGTTTTGGATGGCAACAGTCTGGTGAACCGGGCTTACTTCGGTATCAAGCTGCTGACAACCAAGGATGGGCGCTACACCAACGCCATTTTCGGCTTCCAGAATATCCTGCTCAACCTGCTTTCCGCCCACCACCCGGACGCTGTGGCCATTGCCTGGGACGAAAAAGCCCCCACCTTCCGCCATACCGCCTATGACGGCTACAAGGCACCCGCCACGGTATGCCGCAGGAGCTGGCGGAGCAGATGCCGGTATTAAAGCAGCTGCTGACCGACCTTGGCTTTGTGCAGGTCAGCAAGCCCGGCTGGGAAGCGGACGATATTCTGGGCACGCTGGCCGCCGCCAATGAGGCCGCCGGGGGCACCACCCTGCTGGCGACCGGCGACCGGGACAGCCTGCAGCTGGTAGACGATGCCACCACGGTGCTGCTTGCCACCAACCGCGAAACGCTGCCCATGGACCCCGCCGCCATCCAGGAAAAATACAGCGTGGCCCCGCCGCAGCTGATCGAAGTAAAAAGCCTGATGGGCGATGCTTCCGATAATATTCCCGGCGTGCCCGGCATTGGCGAAAAAGACCGCCCTTGCCTGGTGCAGAAGTTCGGCAGTTTGCAGGGCGTGTATGAGCACCTGGACGACAAAGCCATCAAACCCAAACAGCGGGAAAAGCTGGAAGCCAACAAGGAGCTGGCCGAGCTTTCCCACATGCTGGGCACCATCCGCAAGGACGCTCCCATCGAAACTGCGCCGGAGCACTACTGCCGCACTGCCGGGGACCCGGCTGCCGCAGCCCAGCTGCTGGCTGAGCTGGAAATGCACAAGCTGACCGTCCGCTGGGGGCTGGATGAATCCCCGGCAGCGGTTGCCGCCAGCGCAGGGGCTCTGCCGGAAGTGCAGCCCGACCTGCTGCCCCTTGCGCCGGAAGGCCGATATGACCTGGCCCAGAACAAGGACGGCAGCTGGTACGCCGTGCAGGGGGATTCCGTTTACCTGCTGGATAGCGACCGCCTGCCCTCTCTGCTGGATGCTGCCGGGGTGCAGCTGCGTGTGTTCGATGCAAAGCCGTTGTACCACATTGCACTGGAGCATGGCGGCGTTGGCGCGGCCATTGTGTTTGATGGCAAGCTGGCCGCCTACCTACTGAATCCTTCGGCCAGTGATTACCAGGCCGGGCAGCTGGCGGCAGAATACGCTATTGCCCCCGCCTTTGCCTGCGCCGCCGCGCCGGATGCCGGGGCGCTTTCCGCCTTGCTGGATGTGCTTTCCACTAAGCTGGACGAGCAGGGCGGCCACGACCTGCTGGCCACGATGGAGCTGCCTCTGGCCCGCGTGCTGGCCGACATGGAGCGCATCGGCTTTGCGGTGGACGCCGAGGGCATCCGCCAGTTCGGCGATAGCCTGCGCGCCGAGCTGAACGGCATTTTGCAGAACATTTATGCTGAGGTCGGGTACGAGTTCAATCTGAACAGCCCCAAGCAGTTGGGCGAAGCCCTGTTTGACAAGCTGGGCCTGCCGCCCCGCAAAAAAAACGGCCCGCGGCTATTCCACCGACGCCGAAACGCTGGAAAGCCTGCGCGCCTACAGCCCGGCGGTGGATGATATTTTGAAGTACCGCACCTATTCCAAGCTGCTTTCCACCTATGTGGAGGGCCTGCTGAAAGCCCTGGGGCCGGACGGACGCATCCATTCCACCTTTATCCAGACCGAAGCCCGCACGGGACGCATCAGCTCCACTGAGCCGAATTTGCAGAACATTCCCATCCGCACCGAGCTGGGCAGCCGCCTGCGCGGCTACTTTGTGGCCGCCCCCGGCGAAACGCTGGTGGACGCCGACTATTCCCAGATCGAACTGCGCATTCTGGCCCACATTACAGGCGATGAAGCCATGCAGCAGGCGTTTTTGTCCGGGGCAGACATTCACCGTGCCACCGCGGCCAAGATCTACCACATCCCGGAATCGGATGTCACCCATGAGCTGCGCACCTCCGCCAAGGCCATCAACTTTGGCATCATGTACGGCAAGGGAGCGTTCTCTCTGGGCAAGGACCTCGGCATTTCGGTCAAGGAGGCAGATACTTTCTTGAAAACGTATCTGAATACCTTCCCGAAAGTGGACGGCTACATGCAGAACTGCATTGAACACGCCAAAGAGAAGGGCTATGTAGAAACGCTGTTTGGCCGCCGCCGCCCGCTGCCGGAGCTGGCAAGCTCCAACTTCCAGGTGCGCAGCTCCGGCGAGCGCATGGCCCGCAACACACCCATCCAGGGCACCGCGGCGGATATCATTAAGCTGGCATGGTGCATGTCTGGCAGCGCCTGCGGGACGAAAAACTGCAGGCCCGCCTGCTATTGCAGGTACACGATGAACTGATCGTGGAAGCGCCGGAAAACGAAGTGGAACAGGTCAAGCGTATTCTGAAAGAGGAGATGGAGCAGGTGGTATCCTATTCCGTCCCCCTCACCGCCGAAGTTGGCACCGGCAAGACCTGGCTGGAAGCACACTAATAATTAGAAATCAGGAATGAGCAATTTCAGCACCCGTTTTCCGCCATTGCTAATTACTAATTTCTAATTGCTCATTCCTAATTAATTATCGGGGTTGATCTATAATGTATATTTTAGGCATCGAATCGAGCTGCGATGAGACGGCGGCTGCGATTGTGGAGGATGGAAAACATTTAATTTCCAACGTTATTTCTACCAGCGTCAAAGAACAGGCGCTTTACGGCGGTGTTGTGCCGGAAATTGCCAGCCGCCGCCATGCGGAATACATCAGCGCAACGGTGCAGCAGGCTTTGCAGGATGCCAACATGACCATTGCGGATGTGGACGCGGTGGCCGTCACCTTTGCCCCCGGCCTGATTGGGGCCGTGCTGGTGGGGGTCAACTTTGCCAAGGGCCTGGCTTACGGCGCGGGCAAGCCGCTGGTGCCGGTACATCACCTGCGCGGGCACATTGCAGCCAACTATCTGACCCACCCACAGCTGGAGCCGCCATTCCTCTGCCTGGTGGCCAGCGGCGGCCACAGCCATATTGTGCAGGTAGAGGACTGGTGCAAGTACCATGTTCTGGGCCGCACGGTGGATGACGCCGCGGGCGAAGCGTTTGATAAAGTTGCCCGCACCCTGGGGCTGCCCTATCCCGGCGGGCCCAGCGTTTCGCAGGCCGCCAAAACCGGCGACCCGCACTATTACAAGCTGCCCACCCCGCATGTGGAGGGTAAATACAACGTGAGCTTTTCCGGCTTAAAGACTGCCGTTGTCAATGAGGTTCACAACGCCCAGCAGCGCGGTGAGGAAGTGCGCGTGGCCGATATGGCCGCCAGCTTCCAGGAGCGCATTGCACAGATCCTGGCCAAAAAGCTGCTGGCCGCCGCAGCGGATACCAACGCCAAAACCATCTGCCTGGCGGGCGGCGTTGCGGCCAATGGCCGTCTGCGCCAGCTGGTGAACGATGGTGCCCAGAAGCTCGGCGCGAAAGTGTATCTACCGGAACTGAAATACTGCGGCGACAACGGCGCGATGATCGCCGCGCAGGGCTACTATGAATTCAAGGATGGCAACATTGCAGACCTTACCCTGAACGGTCTGCCCACCCTTGCCATTGACTATCGCTAAGCGGTTTTTTGCTTAAAAAGCGGTTTTGCACGTTCAATTCTGCATTTTGCCCCTGTTCCCCATATTGCAAAACCCTGCCGCTTATTGTAAAATAAGAAAATCGACAATATTACAATCTACAATATTTTATTGGAGTGGAATACATGGCTGACGAAAAGTTTTCCAATTTTTTAACTGAGATCATTGACGCGGATCTTGCCGAGGGCAAGGTCAAGGAGATCCATACCCGTTTTCCGCCGGAGCCGAACGGCTACCTGCACATTGGTTCCGCCAAGGCCATTTACATCAACTACATGACCGCCAAAACCTATGGCGGTAAGTTTAACCTGCGCTTTGACGATACCAACCCCGCCCGCGAAGGCGACGAGTATGTGCAGAGCATCCTGAAAGATCTGGAATGGCTGGGTGCCACCCCAACGCGGCATTTTTTACGGCAGCGATTACTTTGAAAAGTGCTATGAATACGCCGAAAAGCTCATTCAGGAAGGCAAAGCCTATGTGGATGACCTGACCCGCGAGGAGATGCAGGAATACCGCGGCAACGATGCCGGTAAGCCCAGCCGCCCTTCCCCCTACCGCGACCGCACCCCGGAAGAAAACCTCGACCTGTTCCGCCGGATGCGCGCGGGCGAGTTTGCCGATGGCGAAAAGACCCTGCGCGCCAAAATCGACCTGGCCAGCCCCAACATGAACCTGCGTGACCCGGCGATTTACCGCATCAAGCATGTTTCCCACCACCGCCAGGGCGATAAGTGGTGCATCTACCCCCTGTATGACTTTGCCCACCCCATTCAGGACGCCATTGAGGGCATCACCCATTCCATGTGCAGCCTGGAATTTGAGAACCACCGCCCCCTGTATGAGTGGGTCGTGACTAATATTTTTGGCGCCAGCTTCCCCAAGCAGCGCGAATTTGCCCGCCTGAATGTGACCAACACCGTCATGAGCAAGCGCTACCTGCGCGAACTGGTGGAAAAGAACATTGTGGATGGCTGGGATGACCCCCGCATGCCCACCCTGTGCGGTCTGCGCCGCCGCGGCTATACCCCCACCAGCATTTTTGAGTTTGTGCGCACCGCCGGTGTTGCCAAGGCAGACAGCCTGGTGGATATGCGCCAGCTGGAAGCCGTGCTGCGCGCCGAGCTGGAGCTGAACGCCGCCCGCCGCGTTGCGTTCTGGAGCCGGTCAAGCTGGTGATCGACAACTACCCGGCTGACCAGGTTGAGTATTTTGACCTGCCCAATAACCCCAACCGCGATGCCAACGACACCACCACCCGCCCGGTTGCCTTTACCAAGGAAGTCTGGATCGACAAGAGCGACTTTTTTGAGGTTCCCCCGCCGAAGTTCAAGCGCCTGACCCTGGGCAGCGAAGTCCGCCTGATGGGCGCTTACCTGGTGCGCTGCACCGGCGTGGACAAGGACGAAGCCGGTAATGTGGTGACCATCCATGCCGAAGCCGACCTGGAAACCCGCAACGGCAACCCCGCCGATGGCCGCAAGGTGCGCGGCACCATCCATTGGGTCAGCTGCGAGCACTGCGTGGACGCTGAGATCCACCTGTACGACAAGCTGTTTACCGAAGCCAACATGAACGGCATTCCCGATGGCGCTGACTTCAAGGATTACCTGAACCCCGACAGCGTGCAGGTCATTGACCACGCCAAGCTGGAAGAGAGCCTGGCCGATGCCAAGCCCGGCGAGCGGTTCCAGTTCGTGCGCACCGGTTACTTTACGCCGGACAGCAAGAACCCCCACGTTTACAACCGCATCGTCACCCTGAAGGACAGCTTCAAGTTCTGATTTTTCAGGCTTTCCCTTTCATCGTTCAAATTATAATTCAAAGGCCGTTGTGCAAGCCAAACTGCACAACGGCCTTTTTGTTATGTAATTATTTGTTTGGCAAACGCTCAGCCGGCCATGTACTGGCCTTCAAAGTCAAACACGGTATTCCAATAGGTATCACCCAGAACATCCATCGCCTCGCCGTGGCCTGCGCCCTCGGCGGTCAGAGTGGCCTTGTTGGTACCGGGTTTGGCGTTATACAGGGTACCCATCATCTCATAGGGGATAAAATCATCCGCGGTGCCGTGGATGAACAGCATCGGCTTTTCACAGTTCTGCACCTGCTGCAGAGCGGATGCTTCCTTAAAGCCATAGCCCGCTTTGGCTCTTGCCGTGGCGCTGGCGGTATACAGAATTGGGAACTCCGGCAGGCCGAACCGCAGTTTCAGCTCACTGGAAAAAATATCCCACACGCTGGTGTAGCCGCAGTCCTCCACAAACACTTTTACCTGTTCCGGGGTGTCCTCCCCTGCTGTCATCATGGTGGTGGCGGCACCCATGGAAACGCCGTGCAGCACAATTTCAGCTTCGCTGTCCTGCGCCAGCACCCAGTCGATCCATTGCAGCACATCCTTGCGGTCCAGCCAGCCCATGCCGACATAATCGCCCTCACTGTCGCCGCAGGCGCGCAGATCAGGGGTCAGCACCTGGTAGCCTGCATCGTGGTAGTGCTGGGCCAGGTTGGTCACGCCGGTATGGCTGCCGCGGTAGCCGTGCAGGGCAATCACCCACAGGTGGCTGCCCGCATTGGGGTAATACACGCCGTTCAGCCGCAGGCCGTCCGCTGCCGTGATCTGCACCGTCTGGCCGGGATTCTGCTGCAAAAATTCCTCATTGGCCTGCTTTTGTACGGCGCGGTTTTCGGCAATCAACTGTTCCACGCCATCCGTGGGGCTTCCACATCCAGCGCCACCTCACGGTCACCGCCGTCCCCGCTGCGCCCAATGGCATAATTGACCAGGTAGCTGCTGGCAAACGCAATGACCGCCGCCACCAGCACCACCACGGCAATCAACACGCCAATGACAATCTTTCTTCTGTTCTGCTTTTTTGTTGTAACTTCCATTCTGTTTTCCTTTCCCTCTGTGCCCGTGCCATATGTTGCACGTTTCAATCCAGAATGTTCAATATTATACAACAATTAGCAAGAATGTTCAACGGCTATTTGCTGGCATACAACGGGTTGGCTGCGCGGGTCTGGGTGCTATAAACCGCTTGCAGCCGTTCAAATGCCGCCTGTACCTCCGGTGGGATGTCATCATGCGCAATATAATTTTTGCCGTAGGGGGCGCACATTGTGTCAAGCCCCCTCGCCCCATCATTACTTATCATCTTAAGGCAATACCGCATAATTCTAAGTGCCGATACGGCGAGCGAGGTGCGGCAGCTGCTAAGCCAAAAGCGCAGATAATACTGGATGCTGCAAAGGTGAGCGCCGCCAGTGGCGGAAACAGCGAACCGAAGCAGGGGCAGCGGTCGCAGAGTGCGAGGGGCTTTTGCCCCCGAAGCACGATGCGGGTACCGCAACCCGACATTATCGAGCATTTTGGCAACGCAGATGCCGTACCGCAGCCGCCGGAGCGGTGCTTAAGCCGTAAGGCGGGAATTATGCGGTGCTGCCTTAATATTACCACATTTCTCCCGCCCCAAAAATCCCGCGTCATCTTTTTCCCGCCGCCCGCATACCCATGGTGCAGGGGTGAAGTCTTATGATCGGGATTTTATGGCTTTTTTTGCAGTCGGCTGCTTCGCATCTGCTCTACCTGGCCCTCCGGCTGGAAACCGGCAGCTTTCCCAAGCCGCTTTCCGCCAAGGAGGAACAAGCCGCCTTCGCCGCCATGCGCGCCGGGGATGCCGCCGCGCGTGAAACGCTGATCTGCCACAACCTGCGGCTGGTGGCACACATTGTAAAAAAGTATTATACCGTTTCCGGCGGGCAGGATGATTTTATCAGCATCGGTACCATCGGCCTGATCAAAGCAGTGGATACCTATGACTGCGCCCGCACCACCCGCTTTGCCAGTTACGCCAGCCGCTGCATTGAAAACGAGCTGCGGATGCAACTGCGCCACACCCGGCGCGAAGCAGGCACCGTTTCTTTGCAGGAGCCGCTGGAAACCAGCGCGGACAGCGGCATGCTGACCCTGGCGGATGTTCTGCCCGACCTGGCCACAATGGAAGAAGACTGCGAACTGCGGGATGCCGCCGCTCAGCTGCGCCAGCTGGTTACCGCCCTGCCAGAGCGCGAGCAGCAGATTTTGACCTTGCGGTACGGCCTGAATGGCGCCGCCCCGCAGACGCAGCAGCAGATTGCCGCACAGTTCGGCATCAGCCGCAGCTATGTATCCCGGCTGGAAAAGCACGCCCTTGCCCGCCTGCGCCGTGCGTGGAACCAACCGCACCCGCTGTAACTGCTCAAACGTTTGCATTCTATAACAGCCGTTCATCGGCGGACAACCGTTTCTGTAAAAGCAAAAAGTATGACTTTTCAAAACTACTTGCACTGTCCCCTGCTTTTCCTTTATAATAGTATATATCCGTGTGTTTGTGCGGCTGCGGGGGCTTCCATTAAACTTATGGGTTTGTAGGAACTGTCGGCAACCGATGCACAAATTTCAGCAATTTTCCATAGTTAAAGCAGTTGTTTCGCTGTATTCTTTGTGATAGAATAATAAAAGGGGTGTTTTCTCTTTGTAGGGCAACACCTACAAGAGAGCGAGGACTTCCACCATATGAACGCGCAAACCATTATGATCTGCTCCGGCAAGGGCGGCACGGGCAAAAGCACCGTATCGGTCCTGCTGGGTGCCCAGTTGGGTGCCTGGAGCCGCCGCGTCCTGCTGATCGAGTTGGACTCCGGGTTGCGCAGTGTGGACATGATTGCCGGGGTATACGGCAAGACGGTTTACGATATCGAGGATGTTCTGTGCGGTCGGTGTGATGGCAGCAAAGCCATTGTGCCCAGCCCCTTGTACCCTGGGCTGTCGGTCATCAGCGCTCCCTATGAGGGCGGTGAGGTCCGCGCAGCACCGCTGGCCGGGCTGATTTTGGCCATGCGTGAATATTTTGATTATATCCTGCTGGATACTGCAGCGGGCATGGGCGCACCGTTTACCGCCGCCAACCGCTTGGCGGACCGCGCACTGGTTGTTTTACGCCGGACCCGGTCGCCCTGCGGGATGGGCGCATTGTGGCGGATGCCCTGTTACAGAGCGGCCGCCCCGCCAGCGCCGTGCGGCTGGTGATGAACCGTGTGTCCCGTTCCAGTTTTGGCAAGGATGCTGCGGTGTTTGACCTGGACGAGTGCATTGACACCGTTGGTTTGCAGCTGATTGCCGCTATCCCGGAAAGCCGCACCTTGCAGCGCGCCGGTGCCGCAGGCACCGCCCTGCCGCAGGACTGCCCCGCCGCCATTGCCGGGCACGCCTTGCGGGCCGCATTTTGGGCGAGCGCATTCCGCTGACCTGTTTTTGACAAAAAACGCATAGCCATGCTATGCTGTAACTTATAGAAAGTGGGGGATTTCTTATGACGATTGCCCTTGTTGCACATGATACAAAGAAAGAACTGATGGTTCAGTTCTGCATTGCCTATCGGCAGATTCTGAGCGAGCACAGGCTGATCGCCACGGGTACCACGGGGCGGCTTGTGGCCGAAGCCACCGGCCTGAACGTACAGCGCTTTTTGCCGGGCGGCCACGGCGGTGACCAGCAGATCGTTGCCCGCATCGCCTGCGACGAAGTGGACATGCTGCTTTTCTTCCGTGACCCCATCTGCGCTAAGCCCTCGGAGCCCAACGAGATGAACCTGCTGCGCATCTGCGATGTGCACAATATTCCGGTTGCCACCAACATTGCCACTGCCGAGGTGTTGATCCACGGCCTGGAGCACGGCGACCTTGACTGGCGTACCATCCTGAACCCCCAGCACTAAGGGCAAAATTGATGATACAGGGCATTCACCGAAGAACAAAGAGACAAGTTAAGAATCCACACGCAGGCCCCTCCGCCATCCGGCGGCGGGGCCTGTCTTTCTTTTTGTTTCCAATCCTCTCTCATTCTGTCCCATGCGGGAAAACATGAGATAATGCGTTGATTTTGCTTGGTGTGGACTTGGAATGTTCTTGGAGTTGGCTTGGAGATTAGGCGGATTGCGAGCGGAACGGAGTGGAGCGAGCTCCTATGCGCTGTCTTGATTTTCTCTGCGCCTTTCTGGATTTTTTCGTGTACCCGCACATATAGTACGGTCAATAGAAAATCGGAAAATGTGGAATTCTGTTTTGCCTCTTAATACGTCTTTATGCCATTACAGCGATAAATCTATGAGGCAAGCAAAAATTCAAGATTTTCCAAAAGGCACACTGAAATTCCACTTTTTCCAAATTTCGCTCTTTTCAATTCGATTTTCGGAAAATGTGGAACGGAAGTTTGCCCCAAAAGGGCACAAGTAATTTTCCTTTTTCTTCGGTGAACGGACGCCCCAAATTTACATTAAGGAGCGTCAAAGAAATGCGAAAACAAGTCCAAAAAGAGCGCTGTACTAAAATCATGCTCACCAAATGCAAAGCTGTCTGCTGTCTGTACAACAAAGTGCAGCTTGCCGCCGCGAAAATGCTGGATGCAGAACCGGCCATTTTTCAATTTGAATGTAATGTTCCTATCCTTTGCAATGATATTCCTGCCAACGACTTAAATCTACCCAGCGAAACCTACACCACAGATTTTGTCCTGCACTATGACGATGGGCACACGGCAGTCCGCGAGGCTGTCTTTCGGTCTTATTTAAGCCGTCCGTCTGTCGCGGAAAAACTGGAATTATCCCGCCGATACTGGCAGCAGCAAGGCATATCCGATTGGGGTATCATCATTGACAAGGAGGATACCCGCCATGAGGAATCTTGACATCCTTGCCGCTGAAAACGGCGAGCACGTCCGTGTCCTGCTCTGTGGAGAAGAACAAAGCTATGTTGTCAGCTGCCAGCACTTTCGGATGCCGTACCCTGTTGCATCGGATTTACTTGCAGAATTGCAGCCCGTTCCTGCCGAGGCGTACTCTGTTTTCGTTCTGGATGAGGACATCACTAACCGCCAGCGCGAGGGGCGGAATCGCAAGCTCGACTTGATTGCGCCGCTGTTAGATGACACCTGCATCTATGATAAGTCCCACCGTAATGAGGTTGTCCGCCAGATAGCTGCCGAGCATAATATTGCCCGCCGCACGGTGCTGCAATATCTCTGGCGCTACTGGGTATACCAAAGTAAAAATGCACTTTTACCCGCAGAGCGTCCCGCGCCAGAACAGCATGAGCTTACTACCGATGAAAAAGCCATCCGCTGGGCACTGAACAAGTATTACTACACCCCGCAGCGGCAGAGCTTGCAGACCGCCTACAAAATGATGCTGCGGGCGAAATACTGCGATGCACACGGCACATTGAAGCCGGAATATCCCACGTTCTGGCAGTTCCGCTATTTCTTTCGTAAGAACCGCGACCCCATCAGCGAGACCATCAGCAGGCAGGGACTTAAAGCCTATCAGCGCAATCATCGTCCGTTTACTGGCTCGGTCTGCGATTATGCACACACCATCGGCGTGTACATGACTGATGCCACCGTTGCCGACATCTACATTGTCAGCCGCCTTTCCCGCAAACCTATTGGCCGACCTGTCATTTACACAATGGTCGATGCCTACAGCCGCCTGATTACCGGCGTTTATGTTGGTTTAGAAGGCGGGCAATATGCGCTGCGTCTTCTGCTTCAGAACACTTTTACGGATAAGGTCAGTTTTTGCCATCAGCACGGGATAGACATTGACCCGCACGACTGGCCGAGTCACCATCTTCCCACCAAAATTATTACAGACCGAGGCAGTGAGTTCACCAGCGGCCCACTGGAAAACCTGTGCGAGAGTTATCATATCGAGATTGAAAATCTTCCTGCATATCGTCCAGATTTAAAAGGTGTAGTTGAAAAACTGTTTGATTTGGTTCAGAGCGCCTACAAACCGCTACTTAAAGGCAAGGGTGTCATCGAATCTGACATACAGGAACGCGGTGCGCCGGACTACCGCAGACAAGGCACACTGGATTTGGAGCAGTTCACCGCCGTTGTTCTGCGCTGCGTCCTCTTTTACAATGCAAAATCTGTACAGATAGGCTTTACCCGCACTCCCGCCATGATAGAAGCCAACACGCCACCGCTGGCAGCAAGTATCTGGTCGTTCTGTGAGGCACAGGATGATTGCCCAGTAAAGGAAGCTACAGACAAGAAATTGCTCTACACGTTGCTGCCCCGTGCCGAGGGAAAAATCACACAACGCGGTCTGGAAATCTTCGGTCTGCGTTTTTCAAACTGCACTTTTAAAAAGCGTTTTGTCTCTGCCGGTCTTGGTGGACGGGAGACCGTACAGGTTGCCTACGCGCCGGAATGTATGGATACCGTGTGGTTGTATGAAAACGGTACTTACTCGGCTTTTGACTTGGTGCAAAAATCCTATCTGGGCAAATCACTGGCGGAAATTGCAGACGCACAACAGCAGGAAAAAGTAGAACGCACCGATTGGAAAAAGCAGGAATTGCAGGCACAGCTTGACCTTATGAGCGATATACAAGCCATTGCAGACCGCTCCGAACGTACCATGCCAGACCGCAGCAATATCAGCAGGCAGATACAACGCAACCGCAGCACAGCCCGCAAACAAGAAAGCGTATCGCTGATGGATTTACTGGCCGAGCAACAGGAGGATGATTTCGATGCACGCTGATTATATTGCAAATCCGCTCTATGACAATAATCCTTTTATTGAAGCCTTGCCCCCGATGCTGTCCGGCAAAGACTTGATTCGCGCTCTGGCGGTCATCCCACCCTATAGCGATAGTGACCGTGACCGCAGCACCGGGGAGCGCTTGCAGTTGTTGTCTTCATTATACGAGTTTTACCAGCCTCTATCTATGACAGTTGACTTATACTGCGAAATCCACACCGCCATGCAGCATTGTTACGGGCAGTATTCCGTCCAGAGCGAAGCCGCCACTTTTCAGAACGGTTACTCGCTGATGCACGGCAATGCCCTTGCCGCTTCTATTGGCGGCGGAAATTCTTTTTCCGTTGTCGGCGTATCAGGACTTGGCAAGTCCACCGCATTGCAGCGCGTGTTATCGTTATATCCGCAGGTCATCGAACATACCGAGTATCATGGGCAAAAGTTCTACTGCCACCAAATCCCGTACTTGGTTGTGCAGACCCCGCACGATGCGTCCATTAAAGCACTGATACTGGATATTTACCTGCAAATCGACAGTTTGATTGGAACCACCTATCAAAAAGATGCCCTATCGCGCAGGTTGAGCATTGATGTTCTTGTCAGCCAGCTTAACCAAATTGTGCGCGTCAATCATATAGGGTTACTGGTGATAGACGAGTTGCAGAACATTACCTATCATAAAAAGTGATGGCGGTATACGCTTTTTGAATTTTCTCGTTCACCTTATCAACGGGGCAGGGGTAAGTGTCTGCATGGTCGGAACACCGCGCGTTTTGCAGGTATTGCAGCAGGAGTTTCGCGCCGCACGGCGTACCACTGGGCTTGTCTATGACCGCCTACCCAACGATAAAGAATTTGCATTGCTCCTACATGGGCTGTGGCATTACCAGTACACGCAGTATGCCACTGACCTGACACCAGAGCTGGAAAATTGGCTGTATCGCAAGACGCAGGGCATCCCGGATATACTCACCAAGCTCTTATACAATGCTCAAAAGCAAGCTATTCTTGACGGACGTGAAAAGCTGGATTTGGAAATCTTTGAAAGTGCATTTTTAAGAAACTTAGGGATGGTGTCAGAATACATCAGCGAGCTTTCCGCCAAACCCGTTGTTAAGCGGCAGGCAAAGACCACGCCGGAGGTATCCGTAGGTTCCGCAGCCCCCTCCAAGATTGTTGGAAATGATATACGGATGTTGCTCAAAAAAGCCAAAAAGAGCGGCGAATTGCCCGTATCTGCTTATGCAGAGTATATCAAGGGCGAGGTGGCAATATGATTAGCTTCTTTCCCACGCCGTACCCGGATGAACTTTGGTACAGCGTCATTTGTCGCTACCATGTTCACAGCGGCAACTACTGCGCCAAGCACACCCTGCGGCAGCTATATGGGGACAATTTCTGTGCTCCCAGTCTAATGCTCTGCGGGCCTATAAATACGCTGTTGGCACAGCTTCCGCAAGGGTTCTTGTCTGCAAAGGATGTTGTAATGCAGCACACATTTTATCCCTATTACGCGCGATTTTTCCCTACTCAGCGTAAGCGCTCCACCTATGCCTATGTTGTCAATGGCAATCCATTAGCTGTACATCGGATGGGCATTTCACAGGCCAATGGAAATCATTGCTCCGTAATGCGCTATTGCCCCGTCTGTTATCAAGGGGATTTGCAACTATATGGTGAGCCTTATTGGCATCGCAGCCACCAACTGCCGGATATGCAGATTTGCACCAAGCACCGTTGCTGGCTGGTCGATACCGATGTCACATACAACAGCGCACGGCAGCAGGAGCTATTCCCTGCAACATTTACTATGCAGCTTAAAAAGCAGCCCGCAGAACCCGTGTCGGATTGCCTACAGGCATTAGATTTGTTGCTACAAGATACTTTGGATTCCAGTTTTTGATTATCGTGACGGCTCTGTCTACCATGCCGTCCTTGACCGCGCATTGCGTTCCCACGGCTGGCGTTCCCTGACCGGCGGACGCACATACGCCACTAAAATTGAAACTGCACCTTTTAAGTCTATATGGCAGTTATATTCCCACAGCCGACCTATCTGCCAAGCAGCTGCACGCCACACTATGCAGCAAATCCGTTGCACCGCGATACGTTCTGCAACTTGCTGTCCTGCTGGAGCTGTCTCTCCACGACCTGCTCCACTCACCTGATGCCGTGCCAGACTATAAGGCCGAGCTGAAAGCAATGTATCAATCAGGAGCCAGCATGTACCATATAGCGCAGTTATACGGCATAGATGCCAAGACCGTGGCAAGATGGGTGAAATAGCATATGTAGAAGAGTTGGCACAAGACTTTACTTACACGAGATAAAATATGACATCGTCTGCAGATTATCTTTTCTCGTTATAGACTGCATCCAAGCGTTCCAGTTCCTCAAACACGCTTTTTTCAACCAATTCAAGAGCTGTAACATCTCCAATATATCCATACGGTATATTACGGCGCACAGCAATATCTTTTATCGGGTTATATTCTTTATGACCCATATTATCTGTTTTGAATAAGATTGCATCTGCATTATCAATCTGATTCTCCGCAGTTATTGATTTATCTTTCGTTACTACTACAGCTTTCGGAAACTTTTGTGCAAATTTTGTCATAATATTTTGGTGTCCGCCAATAAATACCACCTTCTTGCTTTCGAACACTTTTGTAAGGCATCCAACATAATCGATTTTAGGCTCTTCGGGTAAATCGATTTTTTCTGCTTCTTCCTCTCGGGTATGGCGCGGCTCAGTTCCTCATTTTGGGCTTTCAAATCTTCTAGTTGCTTCTTTAAGCATTCAATTTCTGATTGCTGAGTTTCAACCTTTGATTGGATACTTGCGTAGCGATTACGAGCAATTTCTGCATTCTTTTCCGCCACTTCCAACCTTTTATGATATTCATCCAAAGTGGATTCTTGCTTTGCAATCAATTCTTTGTCTTGTTTTATCCTCGTCTGACATTTTTTTAAGTTCATTGTCTAGTCGCTTTCCTTGCGGATTAAAGAAGTATTCACTAAGCGTCTCTCTTATTGCTTTCTTACATTTTTCCGAAAGAAACGTGTAGTAGGTTGCGTTAAACAGCGCCGCTTTATATTTATTCCGGATGTTTTCAGCTTCTTCTATAATTTTGTCGTCATATGTACTCTTTTCTTGCTGGTCAATTTCTTTCCATACTTTCTCAAGCGGAACAGCTCCATCATCAACATGAGCAGCTTTATAGGCAATAATGCTAATACTTGTTAGCATATCTTTCGTCAATGGGAATTCATCCATTGATTGTGAATTAAGTATTCCGCTGGAATTTAATGCTCCTGTAAGCGGAATTGTATACTCATCCACATCCGCTTTTTCTGCTAATGTTGTATATCGTAGCTTTCTTGCGTCTTCTGTAAATGTTGTGCTTAAGTTCTTTCCCGAAAATCTTTTACTGACAATCGTCTTCGTTAAATAATTATACCTTTCTGTATGGGATATACTATTCACTGAATAACTAGCATCAATTAGTTTAAGCGCAAAAAAGCGTTTAGATATATGTCTTTGTAGCACTTTTCAAAGTTCTGATAACGAGGTGCGTAAGCCGCAAAGAAAGCTCTTGTCGGTGTATTGATAAGATTTTGTGTGAAAGCATTGTAAGCCACAAGGCATTTCTGCTTGTCGTCCCGTTCATCATTTTCAATTTGTCTGTAAAGGAACATCAACGCATTTTCGTCAATCGAAGGTAGTCCTTGCCTTTTGCTATTTTTTATATCAAGGTCGGTTTTCTTTTGCTCGGTGACGAACTTTATCCAGTCGTCATCTACCTTGGTGGCCGTATTGACGGTTGCGATAAAGTTTTCAATCAGGTCTTTCTTGCTGCGCAGCTGCATACTGGAATCCACCGCCTTGCGGATGTCAACAAGGATTTCTTTATTCTCGCAGTTGCTATCGTGATACTTGGCAACCAGCATAAGGATATAGTCAATATTGATTTCCACCTGACGGATAAGCTCCATCTCGAAAACTATATCGTCATTGATAACTTCCTTATCTGATTTTGGAGGTCGCATTTCATGATAAAGGTCAAGATAGCGGCTTTGGTAGTCCTGCATATCGCGCGGGGCAAGCAGCTCATTGCCCGCGAAATCGTCAAACGAGGTAAGGATATTCCGCATTCGCAGAATTGCGCCAAACAGTGCGATGAAGTCTTTTTTATTTTGCTCCCCGACAATGGGCTGACCCAGCGGGAATTTATCTTGCAGTTTGGCAATCAGGTCTTCGTAGCCGTCGTGGTGTTTGCCGTCCTCGTCATAGCCCTCATAATAGGCTTTATAGTTTTTCAGCAGAACGACACTTCCGGCTTCGCGGTCTCCGAATAGCGCTAAAGCGTCATTGGTTTCCTTTTCCAGATTGCGGAAGCAGACAATGTTGCCGTATGTCTTTACGGAGTTCAGGATACGGTTCGTGCGCGAGAACGCCTGTATCAAGCCGTGCATGACGAGGTTTTTATCCACCCAGAGCGTATTTAGCGTGGTAGCGTCAAAGCCCGTCAGGAACATATTTACGACAATCAGGATGTCAACCTCGCGGTTTTTCATGCGCAGGGAAAGGTCTTTATAATAGTTCTGGAATCTGTCGGCCGAGGTGTCATAATGCGTCTTAAAAAGTGCATTATAATCCTTGATTGCAGATTCCAAAAAGTCACGCGAGCTTGCATCAAGCTGGCTGGTATCATCGGAATTTTCCTCGCCCAGCATGCCGTTTGCATCTTCTACGTCCTCGTTGGGGGCGTAGCTGAAAATCGTTGCCACGCGCAGACGCTTTGCTTCGGGCAAGTCCTGCATCTGGCGCTTAAATTCCAGATAATACGCCTTTGCCATTGCAATCGAGCTGACCGCAAAGATGGAGTTAAAGCCCGACAGGCGCACGCTGTCCTTGACCTCTGCAACCTGCCCGCGTGTTTTATCGGTGGCTACTGCTTCAATGTTGCGCAGCGCACGGAAAGAATACGTCTTACCGTTGCGTTTTGTTTTCTGGTCAAAATGCTCTAAGATGTATTTGACGATTTCCTTTACGCGGCGCGGGTCGGCAAGTGCCTTTTCGGTGTCGATGGCCTTAACCTGCTTATCGCCGATGCCTGCTTTGCGGTTGACCGTATCCACATAGTCGATACGGAACGGCAGAACGTTGTTATCGTTGATAGCGTCAACAATCGTATAGGTATGCAGCGGCAAGACTTTTTTGCCGTTTGCATCCGGTTCACCGCCAAACGCCTGCGGGGTGGTTTTCAGCGTGGGCTTGCCGCGCGTGCTGGCATTGGCCGCAAAAATCGGCGTACCTGTAAAGCCAAAGAGGTGATAGTTCTTAAAATATTTTGTGATGTCCTCGTGCATATCGCCAAACTGGCTGCGATGGCACTCGTCAAAAATCAAGACAACGTGCTTTTGGAAAATCTCATGTCCCTTATTGCGGGAGACAAACAGCGCCAGCTTTTGAATCGTTGTGATGATGATTTTATAAGTATGCGGGTTGCCCTTGGCGTCCCGGTCTTCCAGCTGGCGTTGCAGCACCTGCGTGGAGGTGTTGCCGTTGGCCGCTCCTTTTTCAAAGCGGTCATATTCTTTCATGGTCTGGTAGTCCAAATCCTTGCGGTCTACCACGAACAGAACCTTATCAATATAGGGGAGATTGGACGCCAGCTGCGCCGTTTTGAAGGAGGTCAGCGTTTTGCCGCTGCCTGTTGTGTGCCAGATGTACCCGCCTGCCGCCAGCGTTCCCGTCTGCTTGTAATTGGTCGAAACCTCAATGCGGGACAAAATACGCTCGGTCGCCGCAATCTGGTACGGACGCATCACCAGCAGCAGGTCTTCGGACGTAAAGACGCAATACTTCGTCAGGATGTTCAGCAGCGTATGGCGGGCAAAGAACGTGCGGGTAAAGTCCACCAAGTCAGGAATGACGCGATTTTTCCCATCCGCCCAAAAGGATGTAAATTCAAAGCTGTTGCTTGTCTTTTTGCCGCTCTTTCGGGTCGTTCCGGCGCTTTCTTTAATGTGGCTGTCGCGGGTCGTATTGGAGTAGTATTTCGTGTTCGTGCCGTTGGAGATAACGAAAATCTGCACATACTCATACAGTCCGCTGCCCGCCCAAAAGCTGTCCCGCTGGTAACGGTTGATTTGGTTGAATGCCTCCTTGATGGGCACACCGCGCCGTTTCAATTCCACATGAACCAACGGCAGACCGTTTACCAGAATCGTGACATCATAGCGGTTATCATAGTTGCCGCCGTTCTCCACATATTGGTTGATAACCTGCAAACGGTTGTTGTGGATGTTCTTTTTATCCAACAGCGTAATATTGACCGTAGAGCCGTCCTCGCGGGTCAGGTTCTGAATGTTGTCCTCTTGGATGCGGCGGGTCTTTCTTTGATGCCATCGTTCGCGTTGGCGATTTTATCCTTAAAAAAGTTGTCCCATTCTTTATCCGTAAAGGTATAATTGTTCAGAATCTCCAGCTGACGGCGCAGGTTTGTTACAAGGTCAGCGTTATCGTGGATAGGGAGGTAGGCATAGCCCTGCTCCTCCAGCATCCTGATAAATGCCTGCTCCAGCGCAGCCTCGCTCTGGTAAGCGTCAGAGCGTTTGCTTTGCGGTTCGTATTCTGTTACAACGGTACTTTCGTTGCTGGCAGCAACTACATTGTAAGTGCTCATGCACCCAACTCCTTAAATGTTAAGAGCTTATCCCGATAGTATTCGTATTGCTTTTGCCGTGCCTCGATTTCAGCAGGGAGGCCGGTGGAAAGGTCGGTGCAAAGGGTGTCAAAACGGTCAAGGATGGCAACTATTTCTTTTTGCTTAGATATTTCTGGAATCTCAAGCACTATATTTTCTATTGCTGTTTTTGAAAGTCTTGGTATGCTTGCTTTTCTGACTTGTGAGAATAGTCGCCCCTGCTGGTTTTTCAACGCATAGTAAAGATATTTGCTTTCCAAATTTGCATCACAATCAAAATAGTAGCAATCATCCGCAGCCCAAAAGTCCGTACTGCTATATCCAATTTCACCGGCCGCACCAGCAGCAATTACAAAGGTAGTATCACCTTTGCAATTAGCCACATCATAAAAACCAAGCGGTGTCATACTGTTCTGATAAACGGGGTAGGCATCCTCGGCTTTAATTGACTGCGTACAACGCGCTTTCCTCTATTTATGCTGACGATTCTTTAACAGGAATTTTTACATATCCAAACACATACTGTAA
>ENA-OQAR01000091-OQAR01000091.1-human-gut-metagenome-genome-assembly--contig:-NODE-91-length-21937-cov-2.354149_pt1 | contig 21937 bp, 40 predicted proteins | sample MGYA00242738_ERZ504533 | MGnify/ENA primary metagenome ERZ504533 (study PRJEB26092, sample SAMD00036276) | human gut metagenome | host: Homo sapiens | study: EMG produced TPA metagenomics assembly of... | reverse complement strand
ACTATTTTAATATATAGAAAGAAGTGATTTCTGTGTCAGATATTCCGGTTAAACGTAATCATATGAAAATCCCCTGGCACAACTACGTAAGCGCCAGGAACAGCCAGCCCATCACCGAGGCTTCTCTTTCCGAAAAAGCTTCCCTGATCGGCCGTACAGGCATGATGCTTCTCTCCTGTGGGACCGGTGCCTGGCGGGTACGGAGTTCCATGAATACATTGTCAGAAGCACTTGGTATCACCTGCTCCGCAGATATCGGACTAATGTCTATAAGCTACACCTGCTTTGACGGTGAGAGCAGTTTTTCCCATGCACTTAGTCTGACTACCACCGGCGTAAATACTTCCAGACTGAACAGGCTGGAACATTTTGTCAGTGATTTTCCTGCGGAGGGTATCCATATGAGCGGTGAAGCACTGCACAGTCAGTTAGATGAGATCGAGCGGATCCACGGGCTTTATTCCCCTGCAGCCCTGGGACTGGCTTCTGCACTGGCCTGTGGTGCATTTACTTTTCTTCTGGGCGGTGGCCCGCTGGAAATGATCCTGGCTTTTGCAGGCGCAGGCATCGGAAACGCCATCCGCTGCAAGCTTGGCAAGCATCATTTTACTCTGTTTATGTGCATTGCAGTTTCTGTTTCCTCCGCCTGTCTTGTATATGCAGGCTTCCTGAAGCTGGCAGAGCTTCTGTTCCACATTTCCGTCCAGCATGAGGCCGGGTACATCTGTTCCATGCTGTTTATCATTCCGGGCTTTCCGTTTATCACAAGCGGGATCGACCTTGCCAAGCTGGATATGCGTTCCGGTCTGGAACGACTGGCCTACGCCATTATTGTTGTAATGGTGGCTGCTGTCTCTGCCTGGCTGATGGCACTGCTTCTTCATCTGAAGCCTGTGGATTTCCTGCCTCTGGAGCTTTCGGCAGCTCAGAGGATCCTGTTCCGGCTTCTGGCAAGCTTCTGCGGGGTATTCGGCTTTTCGTTCATGTTCAACAGCCCTGTCCGTCTAGCCGCAGCTGCCGCCTTCATCGGCGCACTGTCCAACACTTTACGTCTGGAGCTTGTTGATCTTGCCGGTTTCCCACCTGCTGCCGCGGCTTTTTTCGGAGCACTGACAGCCGGACTTCTGGCCTCCCTCATCAAAACCAAAGTGGGATATCCCAGGATTTCCATTACCGTACCATCCATTGTGATCATGGTTCCCGGACTTTATCTCTACCGGGCGATCTACAATCTGGGGATCATGTCCCTGAATGTTTCCGCCTCCTGGTTTGCAGCTGCGATTCTGATCATCGTTGCTCTTCCCCCTGGGCCTTTATTTTTCGCCAGGATCCTTACGGACAAAAATGTTCCGCTACTGCACCTGATGGGCATACAAAAAGGACTGCTTTCTGTAGCTTCCGGTCATCAGCTATCCTTCTGACAACCGGAGCAATACAAAAGCAGTCCTTTTTTGTACATTCTATTTCATTACGATCTCATCAGCGATCCCGATCATTTTTTCCAGGCGGTCCGCAAATTTATGGATGGGGAGAAAAACTCCCAGTCCGTCATAACGTTTTCCACCATCCTCCACAGAATCCTGCCCATAATACACAAAAGCTCTTGGAAGCTTCTTCTGAATTGCCATCATGATATCCCATACAGCCGCATAGGCCTGTGCCTCCGTTTCTTTTTCCCTTACGCTGTCCGGAAGTTCATACACCAGCAGCACACCGATATGTTCGCCCATTTTGTACTCTTCTACTTCCATGGTATCTTCATCATAGGCATGTCGCTTCCGGTAGCCATACGCCAGATACATCTTTACACCAGGCTTCTCCCTGTATATCCTGCGAAATCGGTCGTAATCCCTGTCACTTACATGGATTCCCTTTTCCCGCAGAAAAATTTCCTTTTTCATCTGTGAGAAACACCGGATTCTCCTGTCCATCTGCATTGAACCTGAACGGTGCCAGAAAAGAATTTCGCAGAAGATCAAACATACTGTTCTGGCAGATTGCCATAAGGAGAGCAGTCAAATCACGGTTTTTATATGCGTCCAGCAATGCATAGGCGAATTTTTCCGGAGGAAGATATCCGCATTCTATGTCTGTATCCGCATCCATGGATTCATAGAAGGTCTCCGTCAGCCGTCTGCACGCCTCCGGATCCTTCAGGATCTTTTCAAATAAAAGCTCCGCCTTTTCCTCTCTTGGGAATAATGTGCTGTTTTCCACAATTCCTCACCCTTTCTAATCTCTATGTTTGCTGGAAAACATCAGAATAAAGCTGATCAGAAGCAAAACATCCGATACCCAGATTGCCGGGATCCCCAGCCTCATGGACAGATTTCCTCCACCACCGGCTCCAATGGCAAAAAAGAAAATTATCCCGAAATAATAAAGAGCCTGCTTCAGCTGTTCCGGACGTTTTTCACGACAATACACGGACAACGCCGCCGTGCCGCTTCGTAAATTTCCGATGCACATAGTGCTTGCATAGGAATAACCGCCCACCTTCCGGAAGGTCTGTACCTGCATGGCGCAGGAAAAGGATACCAGTACGGTTGCCAGCATAATCCCAATTCTCCCGGCATAAATCCCACCGCAAAAAGGATCAGGATCTCGATCAGCAGGATCATCTGCCTCCAGTGAAGTTTTTTGCATATTTAAAGGTACTCTGGATCCGCTCTGCTGCCACAACACCGATGGCAAAAGCAAGGATCGGAAACAGATATCTTAATCCTTCTCCCCACTGTCCTGTCATAAAATTCTGGCTCATCAGCACCACGTTACCGGTCTGGGCGTTGGAAAACACCTCATCTCTTGTAAAATATGTGTAGGCATCCTGAAATCCGCCGGACATTGCCAGAAATATACTTGTAATGAAAGCTTCTGACATCTGTCGGTCTGCGTTCTGCAGCTTTCTGCCTCCTGAAACCACTCCAAATCACTCCCGTCATTGATTTTTTTTCCTCGGGTGTATTATAGTTTGCTCAGAAGCAAATGTAAAAAGTATTATTAATATCGTAAACATATTAAAATCATATCACAGGACGGAGACTATACATGATCACTTACGACTACTACCGGATCTTTTTATTTTGTAGCCCAGTATAAAAGTTTTACCAAGGCAGCACGGGCTCTTCATAACAACCAGCCAAATATCACACGCTGTATGAACAACCTGGAGCAGGAGCTGAAATGTACGCTCTTTCTCCGCTCCAACAAGGGAATCGCACTTACACCGGAAGGCCGCCAGCTTTATGAACACGTTGCCCTGGCTTTTGAGCAGCTGTCCATCGGCGAGGAGGAAATCCGCCAGAACGGAGAGCTGGAGCATGGTCTGGTTTCCATCGGCGCTAGCGAAAATGCCCTGCGTCTGATCCTTCTGGAAAAGCTGGAGCTGTTCCGCGAGCAATATCCCCATGTTCGCCTGCGCCTCTTTAACCATTCTACTCCTCAGGCAGTACAGGCACTGAAAAATTATGCGGTGGATTTCGCTATTGTCACCACTCCGATCTCCATCCGCAAGCCTTTACAGAAAAAAAAAGTCTCCTGCGTTACCGGGAGATCCTTGTATGCGGAAGCAAATATAAGGATCTGACGACTGCTCCTATCAGCATCCATGAACTTCAGGATCTGCCTTTTGTAGGTCTTGCGGAGGGGACCAGCACCAGAGAAATGTATATGAATTACTTTATGGAAAACCGTGTCTCTTTTCATCCGGACATTGAGGCTGCAACTACAGACCAGGTTCTTCCCATGATTGTCCACAATCTGGGAATCGGTTTTTATCCGGAACCACTTGCTCAGGAAGTGATCGATGACGGGAAGGTTTTTGCCCTTCAGCTTAAGGAGCCACTTCCCCAGCGAGAAGTCTGCCTGGTCACAAACAGCAGTACTACCATGAGTACTGCTGTCAAAAAAGCTATTGAATTTATTGTGTGAATAATTTATTGTGTGAATACCTGCGGTGGATCACGAGTTTACGTTTACTGCTCCACGGTCCGCTCGATATGCATGGCAAGATATCCGATCTCGATGGGGTCCAGTTTTTTGCCAAGACTTTTCCCCAGGCTTTCGCAGACATCTTCTGCGATCCTGTAGGATTCCGGATATTTTTCTTCTATATAATCATTCATATCCAGCTTCAGTGTCTCCCCTGTGGAGACACGGGCTACCATATATTTGATGTGATTCATCATACGATTGTAGGACAGAGAGATAACATCAATCTTTTTTCCTGTAGCCATCTCGATCATGGCGATGCATTCCCGGACTGTTCTTGCTGTCTGCATGGCAACGGACACCTTCTCATCTCCAAGTGCGGAGTGAATGTGGAGGGCCACATATCCCACCTCATGATCATCAATCTCAATATCCATCCGCTCTTTCAGGATCTTCTTCAGAACTTCCGCCACCTTGAATTCGCTGTAAAAAAGCACCTTGATATCATCCGTCAGGGGATTGCTGATCTGCTCATGGTTCCGGATACGCCCCACTGCAAAAGAAATATGGTCTGCAAGCGGAAACAGGATTCCCTTATCTATGGTATCCCCGAAAGTTTTCTCCGCTTCTCTTAAGATCTCGTCTGCGATCTCAAGGAACTCCGGCGCCACACTTTTTGCCAGCTCTTTTGCCGAACCGCGTTCTGTCTCCTGAGCCAGTCTGTAAAGGGTGCAGCCGGAAGGCATCTCAAAACGCTGGCTGACCTTTTTTCCGAATCCCACACCTTTTCCCAGAAGCACATATTCCTGGTTTTCTTCCATATTTATGGCAATGACGCCGTTATTGTTCAATACCTTGCTCACTCTGTACATCTTTTTTCCCCACCATCTTTATATATCCTGCTGCTTTTCCACATTCTACCTTATTTTTTTCACCATCTGCCCCGGATATTCTGTCAGCATTTCTGTCTGCAGCTGTCGATTTTCTTTATCGTAACAGAATCTGTCTTTCGTGTAAAGCTCTTCTGATGACCACTGAACAGGAAAAACGCGCCGGGCATTAGGCGCGCTTTCCATAAAATGATCATCTATATTATTGCTGAAAAATTTCTTATTCTTCCACAGTCTCCACTGCAAACAACGGCTCTCCTGCCTTGATCTCTCCGTTTGCCAGAAGGCGTACTCTCTGGTTGTCCTCGATCTCTGTGCAGAGGATCGGGGAACATAAGGACGGAGCATTTTCTGTGAGATACGGGATATCGATCTTCATCAGTGGTTCGCCTTTTTTCACATGCTGTCCCTGCTCTACCAAGATCTCGAAACCTTTTCCTTCCAGTTTCACGGTGTCGATTCCGATATGGAGAAGCATCGGAAGATCTGTATCTGTCTGGAATCCGATAGCATGTTTTGTGTCAAAAATAAACTCTACCTCACCGTCTTCCGGAGCACAGATCACCGGATCCTTCGGTGTGACTACGGCACCTTCTCCCATCATTCCTTCCGCAAAGCCTTCATCCGGCGCTGTGGAAAGATCTGCAGCGATACCGGTTACCGGGCTGTAGATGATGGCTGTTCTCAGAACTTTTTTCTCTGACTGAGCTGCGCTGGCTGTGGATGTCTGGCCTGCGTTCTGAGCAGTCTCGCCTGTACTTCCTGCCTTCTGGCTGTCACCGACTGCTGACTGCTGCATATTCTGATCATTTGCTGTACGTGCTGCAGACTGACTCTGATCTCCCGTGCTGTCTGCATCCGCATTCTCTGCACTTTCAAAATACTCATTTTGGCACAGTCTCCAGATAATCCTCCAGTTTGGATTTGATCACGGTTACCTGTGGTCCGTAGATGATCTGGACACCCTGGCCTTTTTTCACGATTCCTCTGGAACCTGTGGTTTTCAGAATGTCATCGTTGACTCTTGCTGCGTCATGAACCGTGATACGAAGTCGTGTTGCACAGCAGTCCACATCGCTGATGTTTTTCTTTCCGCCAAGACCGGCTGTGATGGCTTCACTTACCGGATCTGCGGATGTGCTTCCTGCTGCTTCACCGGCTTTTTCCGGCTTCTTTTTCTCGCGTTACATCTGCTTTTGTATAAAGCTTTGTTTCTGTGTCGTCATCCTCACGTCCCGGAGTCTTGAAGTTGAACTTTTTTGATCAGGAAGGTGAAGATCACATAATAGAGAATAAAGTAAATGATACCTACCGGGATAATCCTGAGCCAGCTTGTCTTTGCATTTCCCTGAAGGATCCCGAACAGGAACAGATCAAGGAAACCGCCGGAAAAGGTAAGTCCTACTGCAATATTCAGCATATGTGCGATCATATAAGCCGCGCCTGCAAGAACAACCTGTACCGCAAACAATGCAGGAGCTACAAACAGGAAAGAGAACTCCAGTGGCTCTGTGATTCCTGTAAGCATACATGCAAGGGCTGCGGAAAGAAGAAGTCCGCCTGCCGCTTTTTTCTTCTCAGGCTTTGCACAGCGGTACATGGCAAGTGCTGCTCCCGGAAGACCGAAGATCATGAAAATAAATTCTCCGGAGAAATATCTTGTTGCGTCTGCGCTGAAATGGGCTACATGTGCAGAATCCGCAAGCTGGGCGAAGAAAATATTCTGTCCGCCCTGTACCATCTGGCCTGCAACCTCCATGGTTCCGCCAACAGCTGTCTGCCAGAACGGCATATAAAATACGTGGTGAAGTCCGAACGGGATCAGCGCACGTTTGATAATACCAAAGATCAGGGTTCCGATATAACCGCTGCCTGTCACAAGGCCGCCCAGCGCATAAATACCGTTCTGGACTACCGGCCATATGAAATACATCAGAATTCCCACAAACATGTATACAATGGTAGAAATGATCGGCACGAATCTGGAACCGCCGAAGAAAGAAAGTGCGTTTGGAAGCACGATCTTATGAAAACGGTTGTGGAGTGTCGCGACACCAAGACCAACGATAATACCGCCGAACACACCCATCTGTAAGGACTGGATGCCGCAGACAGAAGTTACGGTACCTTCCAGAACGCTTTTTGCGATCTGTCCGTCTGCTGTGATCTTGTCATTTACTACCAGCATACCATTGATGGCTACGTTCATAACGAAGTAAGCGATCAGTGCGGAAAGAGCTGCTACCTTCTTTCTCTTTTTTGCCATACCGATGGCAACTCCTACTGCAAAGATCAGGGGCAGGTTATCAAATACCGCACTTCCGACTTTGTTCATGATGATCAGGAGTGCATTTAAGATGGTTCCGTCTCCCAGGATCTTCTCAAGTCCGTAAGTTGCAATGGTCGTCTCATTTGTGAAAGAACTGCCGAATCCAAGAAGCAGGCCTGCCACAGGAAGGATTGCGATGGGGAGCATAAAGGAACGTCCCACACGCTGCAAAACTCCGAAAATCTTGTCTTTCATGTTTTCTCTCTCCTTTTCTTTCGACGTTCTGGAGAGGGAATCTTTTAAGTGGGCAACAAAAAAAAAGACACCAACCCCCATAAAACGTCAAATAAAAAAATAATAAACATTTATGACTGGTTAATGCCTGCTTATCAGTTACACACCAAATCTGAAATACACTATACGGTTTTTGCATTGATATGTCAAGGAGTAATTTGATTTTTTCCCCAAAATATATCTCCTCATATCACTATCCGCTCCGTTGCCAGCAATCCCTCGCGGAATATTACCTGTGAACAGCAGCCATATAGCTACTATTCTCCGAAAGTATTCAGAAACGAAACAGACCTGAAATTCACTTATCTTGACTTTATTCTTACTTATGATAAGATGAACATAGAATGTCCGGCAGCAATGTTTTTTGCTCAGACAACACTATACATTTCATAAAAACGGAGGTACTTTTCCGATGAATACCATCAAGAAATTCATCCACTACTACGGCCCGTACAAAGCGGTCTTTTTTTATTGACCTGATCTGTGCAGCCGTTATCAGTCTGGTAGATCTTGCTTATCCCCAGATTCTTCGTACTATGACAAAAACACTCTTTACACAGGACAAGGATATGATTCTTCATGCCCTCCCTGTGATCGCAGTCTCTCTTTTTGTTATGTACATTGTGCAGAGTCTCTGCAAATATTATGTAACCTGTCAGGGACATATGATGGGCGCAAATATGGAGCGTGATATGCGCCGGGAGCTTTTTGACCATTATCAGGAGCTTTCTTTTTCCTATTACAGCCGGAATAATTCCGGTCAGATGATGAGCAAACTGGTCAGTGACCTTTTTGATATTTCCGAGTTTGCACACCACGGACCTGAGAATCTTTTTATCTCCCTGGTAAAAATCGTCGGCGCTTTTATCTTCCTGTTCTTTATCAACAAGAAGCTGGCACTGCCGCTGATCATCCTGGTGATCGTGATGTTTGTTTTTTCTTTCCGCCAGAATGCAAAAATGCAGGAAACCTTCATGGAAAACCGGCGTAAGATCGGTGATGTAAATGCAAGTCTTCAGGATACACTTTCCGGTATCCGTGTGGTGCAGTCTTTTGCAAATGAGGACATTGAGCGGGAGAAATTTAAAAAAAGCAATGAAGCGTTCCTTGTTTCCAAAAGGGATAATTACCACTGCATGGGCGGTTTCATGAGTTCCAACCTGTTTTTCCAGGGTATGATGTATCTGGTGACTCTGGTTTACGGTGGTTATCTGATCGCTCAGGGTGAAATGCAGACCGGAGATCTTGCCATGTATGCCCTGTATATCGGAATCTTCATCAGTCCGATCCAGATCCTGGTGGAACTTGTGGAAATGATGCAGAAAGGACTTTCCGGTTTCCGCCGTTTTCTGGATGTGATGGAAACGGAATCGGAGATCAAAGATGCCGATGATGCTGTGGAGCTTAAGGATGTTAAAGGACATGTCCGTTATGACCATGTTTCTTTCCATTACAGCGATGATGAGACTCCTGTACTTTCCGATATTTCTATCGATATCCCGGCTGGAAGATCCATTGCCTGGTGGGGCCTTCCGGAAGTGGTAAGACTACGATCTGCTCTCTTCTGCCCAGATTTTATGATGTGACCGGCGGTTCCATCACTGTAGATGGAAAAAATATCCGCGGGCTGACTCTCAAGAGTCTTCGAAGCCAGATCGGTATGGTGCAGCAGGATGTTTATCTTTTTGATGGAACCATTAAAGATAATATTGCCTATGGAAAACCAGGTGCTACTGACGATGAGATCATCAAAGCCGCCAAATGTGCAAGTATCCATGATTTTATCATGGAGCTTCCCGATGGATACGACACTTATGTAGGAGAACGTGGTACCAGACTTTCCGGCGGACAGAAGCAGAGGATTTCCATTGCACGTGTGTTCCTTAAAAAATCCTCCGATCCTGATCCTGGATGAAGCTACCAGTGCGCTGGATAACGAAAGCGAGCGGTGGATCCAGAAGAGCCTGGAGGAGCTTTCGAAAAACCGTACCACGATTACGATCGCTCACAGACTCTCTACTATTCGCGATGCGGATGAGATCATTGTGATCACGGAGGATGGTATCGCTGAAAGGGGTACTCATGCTGAGCTGCTCGCTCAGAATGGGGTGTATGCTGCATATTACAATATGTAGAAAGGTACGAGGGAGGCGCTTCGCTGTCCCACTGAAATTATTATGGGATAAAAATAAAAAACTGCTGTATATCTTATCAATAATGATGTAGATATATAGCAGTTTTTTTATTTGTCACTTGTTTTTTTAATTCAATCAGCTATTACAGCAGATAAACCGGAAGTTCGTCCTTAATTCCTACTGGCTGGTTGTTGTCTGGCTGTTCTTTCTTCGGGGTGAGGAATTTGGCCTGGAGTTCGTCGGCGTTTCCTCCGCTGATCACGTTCTGGGCTACGGTTCCTGTTGTTTCTGCTGCAGCTGTTTTCTTTGCTGCGGTTTTACGTGTTGTTGTTTTTCTGGTAGTGGTTTTCTTTGCGGTTGTTTTTGTTGCGGCAGCTTTCTTTGCTGTGGTTTTCTTTGCAGGAGCTTTCGCTGCTGTTTTCTTGGCAGCTGGCTTTTCTGCAGCTTTTTCAGCTGTCTCTGCTTTTACCTCTGCCGGCTTCTCTGCTACTTTAACCTCAGCCTCTTTTACCTCTGCTTTTGTTTCTGTTTTGGATGCTTTTTCTGCATTTACTGCTCTTGCGATGCTTGCTTTACCTACTGACACGATTCATTACCTCCTCTGCCAATGCTATGTATTCTTTTGCGCTGCGGCTGCTTTTTTTGAATTCCACAACCGGTTCACTGCTGTCCTGAGACCATTCGATGGAGCTGTCCACACGGATAAAAGATTCGAAAAGGTAGATTCCTTCCATCTCTTTCAGAGTCTCCATGGTCTGCTTGAAATAATTCTTTCTGGCATCCGCTTGGTCACCACGATTCCCAGAACCTGAAGCGCCGGAGCGATCTCACGGACTTCATTGAGGAAATCAAACATATTCGCAAGACCAAACATGCCCCATGGGCTTGCCTCCACCGGAACCAGAACGTAATCCGATGCACATAAGATGTTCATCACCCAGCCACCAAGAGTCGGCGGCGCATCGATGAGAATATAATCATAAACACCGGAATCCTTCACCTTCTGCAGACACTTCCGAAGGATAAACTCCCTCTGCCACTTTGTAAAAAGCTCATACTCCACAGAACTCATCAAAGTGGAAGACGGCACCAGATCCAGATTCTCATACTTCGTATGCACGATAAAATCACTGAGATCCGACTGATGCCCGATGGCATAGTAGAGATTCTTTTCCCCAGCTGCCATCTTCAGAACTTCCTCTTCATCAAAAAAAGAAAGGGAAAGATTCAGCTGCATATCACCGTCTACCATCAGTACCTTCTTACCCATGCCGGCCAGTGCCGCTCCCACATTGGAACAGCTGGTGGACTTTCCGCTGCCGCCCTTATTATTTGCAAAACAGATCGTTACTGTATTTCCCATTACAGCCTCCCGACAACATAATTTCGTATTTTCTGTCACTTGCCCTTATTATAATATAACGTTCTCCTAAAAACAAGCACATCCCCCATAAAACCACGAAAACCGACAAAATAACCTCACATAAAACAACAGTATATACACCCAAAAACAGCAGGTTCCGGATCACTCCGAAAACCTGCTGTCCTGATTCGCTGACTATTATTATTTTACGATAAAAGATTTTCTCTTGCTGACAACATCGAAGATAACCGCTGCCAGAAGAACCATACCTTTAACAACCTTCTGGATATTCTGGTCAATACCCATGATACTCATACCAAGATTCAGAACACCCATCAGAAGTGCACCAATGATAACACCAGGAACTGTACCGGTACCACCATAAGCAGAAGCACCACCAATAAAACAAGCACCGATCGCATCCATCTCAAAGTTTGTACCAGCCTGCGGGTTGGAAGAATTCAATCTGGCCATTGTCACCATACCTGCGATAGCTGCCAGAAGACCCATGTTCAGGTAAGCAAGGAAATAAACTTTGTTCGTATCAATACCGGAAAGCTTCGTAGCCTTCTCATTACCACCAACTGCGTAAAAATAACGACCGGTTGTAGTCTTGGAAGCAATGTATGTATAGATCGCGATGATCACTGCAACCCAGAGAAGAGAATTCGGAATACCTTTGTACTGAGCAAGTCTGAACATAAAAAGCAAGAACAACTGCACAGATCAGGACCATCTTCACCGCAGTACCACCAAAAAGCCTCAACACTGTAACCTTTCTTCGCACGATCCGCACGGTTCTTCATAACCAGCGCAACATAAACGATGCAGACAATAATACCAACTACAAAACAGGTTCTGTTAAAACCTTCACCTCCGCCAAGGAAATCCGGAATATAGTTATTAAAAAAGACCAAGATAAGCATCCGGCATCGGAGCAAGAGTCTGACCTTCCAGAACAACATTGGAAAGACCACGGAAAGCAAGCATACCAGCCAAAGTAACGATAAACGGAGGAATCCGGACGTAAGCGATCCAGAATCCCTGCCATGCACCAATGGCAATACCTACCAGAAGCATCACGATCATGGTAAGATACGGATTCATGCTGTTGAGAACCATCATCTTACCACCGACAGCAGCAACAAAACATACAACTGAACCAACAGAAAGGTCGATGTTACCACCGGTTAAGATACAGAACAACATACCAGTTGCAAGAATAAATACATACGCATTCTGTGCTACCAGGTTATTTACATTCTGTGGAAGAAGCATAACACCCTTCGTGTTCACCGAAAACATGATCACTACAAAAACAAGCACAATGACCATGGTATATTTCTTTAACATTTCTGAAAAACTAATCTTTTTCTCCATCTTCTTACTCTCCTTTACCTGACTTCACGATCTTGGACATGATCAGTCAGAAGTAGCTTCCTCACCACTTACCTCACCGACAAATCTGCCCTCGTTCATGATATAGATTCTGTCTGACATTCCAAGCACTCCGAGTCAGAAGAGATCATGATCACGGATTTACCTGCTGCCACCAGGTCGTTGATGATACAGTAAATTTCGTATTTGGCACCTACGTCGATACCTCTTGTAGGTTCATCCAGGATCAGAATATCCGGTTCCGCAAACATCCACTTTGCAAGAAGGACCTTCTGCTGGTTACCACCACTTAAGTTACCAACATTCTGTTCAACAGTAGGACATTTTGTTTTCAGCTTTTTCCTGTATTCCTCAGCAACCGCATACTCTTTGTCCGTATCAATTACTTTTCCGTTGCTGACACCAGCCATATTTGCAAGAGATGTATTCATCTTGATAGATTTGGAAAGGATCAGTCCGTTTCCTTTTTCGGTCCTCAGTAACATAGGCAAGCTTGTTGTCAATAGCTTCCTTGACGGTATTAAGCTTCACTTCTTTTCCGTTCATGAAGATCTGCCCGGATATCTTTGTACCATAGCTCTTGCCAAAAATACTCATGGCGAGCTCTGTACGTCCGGCTCCCATCAGTCCTGAGATACCAACAACCTCACCTTTATGTATCTTAAACGACACATCATTTACCACCTTACGCTCTGTATACAGCGGATGATAAACATTCCAGTTTTTTGACCTCCATGGAAACATCGCCAATCTTTACATTTGGACGTTTCGGGAACCGGTCTGTCATCTCACGTCCAACCATTCCCTGAATGTCCTCTGCTCAGAAAAAATCGTCTTTCTTTTTTATCCAGTGTTTCAATGGTAGATCCATCTCGGATAACTGTGATCTTATCCGCCACATAGGAGATCTCATTTAATTTATGGGAAATGATAATGGAAGTCATTCCCTGTTTCTTAAATTTCAGAAGAAGATCCAGAAGAGCTTTGGAATCGTCTTCGTTCAGTGATGCGGTAGGCTCATCCAGAATAAGAAGTTTTTGCATTTTTTTGCAAGTGCTTTGCGATCTCAACCAGCTGCTGCTTACCTACACCAATATCCTTGATCAAAGTTCTGGAGGACTCCTCCAGTCCTACTATTTTCAAATATTTATCTGCTTCTCCATAAGTTTCATTCCAGTTGATGGAAAAGCTTTTGCCTCTTTCATTACCCAGGTACATGTTTTCACCGATCGTCATATACGGGATCAGGGCAAGTTCCTGGTGGATGATTACAATTCCTTTATGTTCACTGTCTTTGATGGTGTTAAATTTACAGATCTCACCATCATAAATAATATTTCCTTCATACGAGCCGTACGGATATATACCACTTAATACATTCATCAATGTAGATTTTCCGGCACCATTCTCACCTACGAGTGCATGGATCTCGCCTTCCTCGACCTGGAGATTAACATTGTCCAGTGCCTTTACACCTGGGAAAGTTTGGTGATATTTTTCATTTCCAGAAGTATCTTAGCCAACTCAATTTCCCTCCCTTTCCACTGTTCATGCAGGCGGTTATGATCCCCGCCTGCATGTGATAATTTCTGTCCTTAAAAATTCACTTATTTGATCTGATCCTCTGTGTAGTATCCGGAATCGATCAGGATCTCTTTGTAGTTATCTGTTGTAACAACAACCGGGTCGCAAAGGTATGTCGGGATGACACCTGTTCCGTTATCATAGGCTCTGTATCATTACTTCCGGCTCCTCACCTTTCATGATGGAGTCAACCATTTTTACTACTGCGGAAGCAAGAGCTCTTGTGTCTTTGAATACGGACATTGCCTGTTTTCCGGCTACAAGGTTCTTAACGTTCGGTGTATCACAGTCCTGACCGGTGATGATCGGATATTCTCCTGTGTAGGAAGCTGCCAGTGCATTCTCAACACCAAGTGCTGTGGAATCATTGGAGCAGAGAACTGCGTCAAGGTTTGTTCCGTCAGAGTAGTTACCTGCGATGATGGTGTCCATTCTGTCCTGTGCTTTTGCACTATCCCAGTTTGCAGTAGCAACCTGCTCAAACTCGGTCTGTCCGGATTTTACTACCAGTTTGCCGTCGTCGATGTATTTCTGGAGAACATCCATCGCACCACCGAAGAAGAAGTTACAGTTGTTATCACCAGGATCTCCGGTGAACAGCTCGATGTTAAACGGTCCATCCTGATTATCAAGATCCAGTGCATCTACCAGGTACTCGCCCTGTTTCTGTCCTACTTTGTAGTTATCGAATGTTGCATAATAGGAAACTGCATCGGAATTCATAAGAAGACGGTCATAGGAGATAACCGGAATTCCTTTTTCTTTGGCCTGTTTCAGCGGCTCGCCAAGGCTGCTTCCATCGATGGATGCCACAACCAGAAGGTCGCATCCGTTTGCTACCTGGTTCTCAAGCTGAGAAACCTGTGTGCTTACATCGTTGGATGCGTACTGAAGATCAACTTCATATCCTGCTGCCTCCAGCTCTTTCTTCATGTTCTCGTCCATCCTGGTTCCATCTCTGGACATGTTCCGTTGTCGGATGGTAACACCGATCACCTTTTTGTCTGCTGCCTGTGCTGTCGCTGCCGGAACTACTACCATACCAGCTACCATTGTTGCGCAAAGAAGTGCAGATACCATTTTTCTTTTCATTGTAAAATCCTCCGTTCATTTTTGTTTTTGGAATCACGTTTCCTTTGATGATGTTACTATAGCACAGGACAATCTGGACATAGTTGGCAATGACAGAGACATTTTTTTTTGCAAAAGAAAAAATGCCTTGCACGAAGCAAGACATTTTTTTGCGCCAAAAAATCTGCTATTGATTTTTGTCATAATTGTATGTTATTGCACATATGGATTCCTGTTATTCTGTATCATAATCCGTATTGAGATACACCTCATCTCTTCTGTGGAACCCTCCGTCTATGATCACCTCATCAATATTATCCCTGGTAACTGCTACCGGCTCCAGCACCTTCGCCGGGACATCATAGCTTCCATCATTTACCGTATCTGTCACATCAGAAGAAACTTTTCCCTCTTCTGCCATCTTCACTGCATACCTCGCTGCCTGGCGGGCCAGATCCTCAATGGACTTAAATGCGGTCATATACTGGGTCCCCTCCACAATACGCTGACAGGCTGCCAGATCTCCGTCCTGTCCTACCACGATCACCTGCCCCCGCAAGCTGGTTCTCCGCAAGAACCTGGATCACCTGGCTGGCAATATCATCATTTCCGCACATGATCCCTTTTACATCCGGATACTCCTCCAGCGCCTCTTCCACATAATCCACGGCCAGTTCCGCTGTCCATCCTTCACAGTTGGCTTCATATACTACCTGAAGATTGCTGCCTTGTAGTGTATCCTCAAACCCTTCTTTTACCATTGCGACATTGTTATCTGTGGCGGATCCCTGGATCATAAAGATCTTTCCGCCGTCCGGAATGGCTTCCTCCATAGACTGTGCCATGATCTCTCCCACCATACGGTTGTCAAAGGAGATGTACATATCCGTATTGGCGTCATTCACCATACGGTCATAGGAGATCACCCGGATCCCCGCGCTGTGTGCACGTTCCACAGCCTCCGAAAGCGCACCGCAGTCCCTTGCGATGATCACAATCACATCCATATGTTTCTTGATAAAGTAATCGATCTGACTGATCTGCTCCTGGGCGTCGGCTCCTGCATCCTGTACATTTACCTCTGCCCCAAGATCCCTTGCTGTTGCCACAAATACATCTCTGTCGCGGATCCATCGTTCAATAACAAAAGAATCCACGGTAAGCCCGATCTGGATCTTCTTTTCTCCGTTTTCTTCCTTTCCGTCTGTCTCCTGCTGTGCCGCTTCCTCCGTTTTTGCAGAAGTGCAGCCAGTCAGCATCAATGCTGCCAGACATAGAAAAATCAAAAATTTCCTGAATATTTTTCCCCCGCTCATGATGTCTTACCTCAACCTCTCCCTGAATTCACTTGGTGTCACACCTTCGTATTTCTTGAATATCCTGCTGAAATAATTTGGGTCGCTGTATCCGGATTCCGCACAGATCTCCTTGATGGAAAGCCCTGAATCCTTGAGAAGTTCTCTAGCATTCCGAAGCCGCACTTCTGTAAGATATTCGATAAAATTTCCTCCGGTCTCCTGCTTAAAAAAGCTTGCTGAAATAATAGGGGCTGATATCCACCTCCCGTGATACCTCATCCAGTGAAATATCTTTTTTGTAATTGTCCCGGATATAGGACTTTGCTTTTTCGATAATGGAAACCGCTTCTTTTTCCCTTGCACTTTCCATGTTGCTGCAGATTTCTGATGTTTTACCCAGGAACCATTTTTTCATCCCTTCTATATCTGTATATTCCTGGATCTCATGAATATAATTTCTGCGGTAGCTGATCGCATATTTCACGGTACCTGCAAAAAGGCCTTTTTCCACTCCCATCACAGCTCCAGGATCTTGATACGCATGTCCTCCAGATCTACTCCCGGCTGCTTCTCCATCCACCGGGTAAATTCCTCGGCACAGCTTAAAGCGCCTGCCACATCCTTATCCATCACCCCGCTTTTTCATAGCGACGTTCCAGATCTCTTGGATATTCGCCGTCATATTTCTGCGCTGCCGGAACATCCTCGATATGGATCACATGGCTGGTACTTTCCCGAAGTGCGATCATCGCCTCCTTGAAAGATTCTTTCATGGTGCTTCCCAGTTCCTTCACCCGGCCGATACCACAGCGGAATTTGCTGTCGATCCTGCTTTCCAGCTTATGTACCATGTTTCTGGTCCTTGTTACCACTTCCACGCGCTCCTCATAAGACTCCTTGGGATTTCGGTACGGAACAAGGATCACAATACGGTTTCCCATGATGGGGCCCACCAGACATTCAAAAAATCCCTGAGCGATCTCCCGGAATGTAGAATAAAATTTATTGGCCTTTACACTGGCTCCCACTGCATTGGTAAGCACTCCGTTTTCTGTGGAATCCCCGAATTCTGCCACGATCATATATCCGTATTCTTCCTGGATATCCAGAAGTTCCTTGTAATTATCCTGATATGTCTGAAAATCATCCTGCAGAAGGATATTATTGATATATCCGCTTTCAATCATGGGCACAACGGTTTCCAGTTTTTCACGGATCTTCAGATCATCGCTTCGTTTCTGTCTTGTGGAATCCACCTGATCCATAGCTTTTGAACAGGTTTCCAGGATTACTTTTGTTGACCGGCTTGGTCAGAAATTCCATAACTCCCAGGTTTACGGCTTCTTTTGCATAATTGAATTTATCGTAGGCAGTGATGATCACAAACACTACAGATCTGTTGAATTTCTGGATCTCCCGGATGGCCTGGATTCCGCTCAACCCCGGCATCTGGATATCCATAAAACAGATGTCCGGCGGATATTTTTCCGCTTCTTCCTACAACTGCACGGCCGGTTTTGCAGTATGGATCTCACATTCATTTCCATAATTGGAACTTATGATACTTTTCAGGGATTCCAGCATGATCCCTTCATCATCAGCAAGCAGGATTCTGTACATTATTTTCGCTCCTCTCCACAGGAATGTTGATCACAACCTCTGTTCCCATTCCTTCCCCTTCACTGTAAATTTCCATCAGTCCGTCCTGTTCATAGTACAGTTCCAGACGGCTGATCACGTTATTCATACCAATTCCCGTGGAATCCCCCTCACTGGAACTGTTGTGGATCTTTTTGGAAAGAACTTTCTCAATCTGTTCTTTCGTCATTCCCTGTCCGTTATCCCGGACACTGATCTCAATATGATCTTTCCAGCGTTCCACACTCAGTTCAATATGGCCTTCCCAGTCAATATTGCGGATTCCATGATTGACCGCGTTTTTCCACAACCGGCTGCAGGATCATGCTGGGAACACGCACATTTTCCACATCACATTCCACCTTTTTGGAAAAATGGATATCTCCTGCAAAACGCACATTCAGTATGTAAATATAATTGTCTACTGCTTCCAGCTCTTCCTCCAGTGTAGCATCTTCCTCACCCTTCTTTACATTATAACGGAAAAAATCTGCCATCTTTTCCACAAAAATACTGGTTTTTTCCGCATCCTCCATCATGGCGAGCTGTGCTCCTGCATTCAGGGAATTAAAAAAGAAAATGCGGGTTGATCTGGGACTGGAGATATTTCAGCTGTGCTTCCTTCAGATGTGTCTCCATCAGAAGTTCCCGTTCCATCATCTGCTGCTCTTTTTCCATACCTGCCTTTGTCCTTGCGATGTAAAGGCCGAGATTCTCCACCATGGTATTAAAAGCCCTTGTCACCACCCCCAGTTCATCTTTGGCATCGGTTGGCGGCATCTTCACATTAAAGTTTCCCTGACCTACCAGCTGTGCGGTTTCCGCCATGTTTGTCAGCGGCCGGAACATCCCTCTTGTAGCCATGATCAGAAGGATCATTCCGCAGACTACCCCCAGAAGCATGATCACCGTATTGCTGATCTCCAGATATTTCATAACTGCCCGGAGAGCCCCGTAGGTCTGGGAATTTTCTTTAAAAGCTGCTTGTTCAGTTCATCCATGGAGCTTTGGATATAGCTGTAAAGTTCCAGGCTCTCGTCGTATTTCAGCTTGTACTTTTCCACATTTCTGCCTCGCTTGGCAGCTACGGTTCCTGCTGTGCAGGACAGATAGGATTCGGACATTTTCCGGATCTTTTTCTCCAGAAGTTTTACAGAATCCTCTATATTCTGATCATTGAGCTTTTCCAGTTCCTGCCTGTATTTGGCTTCGTTCTGGTAATAATCCATCAGTGCCTGGGAACTTTTTACCTTCAGATACTGATACATGCTGTCCTGTACATCCTCAAAACCTGCCCCAGTTCTGTGATCTGGGCATTGCTGGCGTATACATCATCCATCTCCTGCATGGAATTGTTGATCCGGACATAAAACAGCATGTTGATCGTAAACATCAGCGCCGCAAGGACGCCTACCTCGATCACGATCTTGCTGACAAGAGAAAGGTCACTCCACCGAAGCTTTTTCATCTGTGTCTGCCTCCCTTCTCATTTTTTCCACCGCTGCCCGGTCAAGAAAATTAATGTCTACATTATAATAAGAATTCGTTCTTCCATCTTTGATATAATTGGTAAGCGCTTCCACACTGTACTGTCCCAGCTGTGTGGTATCCACGTCGCAGGTCACGGAAATGACACCTTTTTCCACTGCTGCCAGGATATCCTCCGATGTGTAATAACCGATGATCTTAACTTTTCCTGCAAGGTTGAAGTCCAGCACTGCCTGTCTGGCACATTCCGTGGTCTCCTCATCCATGCACACCAGAATATCCGGAATGTTCCGTTTCTGCTGAAAAATATCCGTAACTGCTTCCTCAGTCTCAAAGGTTCCTGTAGACAAAAGATTTCTTCCTTTGATCCGGATGTCATTTTTTTCCGGATGCTGCCTGGACTGCATTGCTGATCTGGGTATAGATCTGGCTTTCGTTCATATCATCAATGTCTCTTTTCTGAAGGATCAGGATCTTTTCCGTATCTTCGTCCACATAACTGGAAACAATTTCCCCGTAAGCCATGCCCAGCTGATAATCGCTGACACCCACAAAACTCTGCCGCCTGCTGTGCACCGCGTCACTCATGACTGTGACCACTGGTATGCCATTTTCTACTGCAGTATCAATGGCTTTCTCCAGACCGGCTTCCCCCGTTGTACTGCAAAATGATCCCTCTGCTTGGCCGCAATACTCATGTTCATGTAGTCCAGTTTGTCATAGGAGGTTCCCCGATCCGGTCCCATGATTTCCAGAAGGACGTCGTTCTGTGCCGCAGTTTTCCGTGCACTTGCATATACAGCCTGCCAGAACTGGGAATCCGGACTGTCCACGATCAGGTCATACTGATACTGATATACTTTTTCTTCTTTTTTCTCAAGACCTGCTTTTTTTGTAATGCCGCTGTAATAGGATTCTCCTGTCATATAGATCAGAACTGCGATCGCTGCAAATATACACAGGATATATACTGGTTTCCTCTTCATGTCATACTCTTCTCCATCTGTAATGCCGGTTTATGATAATATTTTTGCAACATTATAAAATTTTTCATATAGTTTATCATCTTTTCACAGAAAAGTCACCGCCATCCATAGAATTTCTGTGCATTTTCATGTTATATTAATAACCATAAACTCACCAAAGGAGACACTGCTTATGACAAATGCAACCAAACTTGCCCTGGAAGAATCCCTGAAGCATCTGCTTCTTAAGAAGCCTTTAGATAAGATCACCATCACGACCTGACTACAGACTGCGGGATCAGCCGCATGACTTTTTTATTATCATTTCAAAGATATCTACGATCTTGTGGAGTGGAGTTGTCTGGAGGATGCCAGGATCGCCCTCCAGGGCAAAAAAAACTTCTTCTACCTGGCATGAGGGACTTCTTCAGATCTTTGATGCCGTAATGGAAAACAAACCGTTCATCTTAAATGTATACCGCAGCGTTGGACGGGAACAGATCGAGAATTATCTGTTTGCGCTCACCTGTGATCTGCTGATGGTGTGGTAACTGAGAAATCAAAAGGCATCCTCATTACAGAAGAGCAGAAAAATTTTTTATCGCAGACTCTATAAATACAGCTTTGTAGGCATTATGCTGGACTGGATCAAAAATGGCATGCGCGAAGATTACCACGGAATCGTGGATGACACCGCAACTGCACTGTATGGATGTATCGACAATGCCATCCACAATTTTGCCGCAAAAAACAAAAACTGCCGGTGTGCGTACAGAATAAAAACTTATCAAAACAGGCATAATGATAAAAAACTGAACATTTCCGGTGTTTTGTAAATAGAATCTTTTTTCCGGATGGGCTATCATAGCCTCAACAGCAACAAAGAACAGTTAATCCGATACAAACAGGTATCTCATTTACGAAAGGTGGATGTCATATGTCAGATAAAAAGGATTCATGGGACTTGCAGCACTTGCGGCAGCCGGAGCCGGCGCAGCCATGCTGATGAAAAAACAAGAGAGATCAACGAAGAGGAAACCTCCATGTGAAAGAAACTACTGCAAACTACCGCAACACCGAGCGTGGAAAGCATGACAAAAACAGCAAAGGAATTTATTATTCCAACGGTAACTACGAAGCCTTTGCCCGTCCGGAAAAACCGGAAGGTGTGGACGACAAGCATGCCTACATTGTAGGAAGCGGTCTTGCTTCCCTGGCTGCTGCATGCTTCCTGGTAAGAGACGCACAGATGCCAGGTGATCATATCCACATCCTGGAAGCCATGGATATTGCCGGCGGTGCCTGCGATGGAATCTTTGATCCGTCCAGAGGCTATATCATGCGTGGCGGTCGTGAGATGGAAAACCATTTCGAGTGCCTGTGGGATCTTTTCCGCAGTATTCCTTCTCTTGAAAAACCGGGTGCTTCTGTCTGGACGAATTCTACTGGCTGAACAAGCACGACCCGAACTATTCTCTCTGCCGTGCAACCGTCAACCGTGGACAGGATGCCCATACCGACGGAAAATTAACCTGAGCCAGAAGGGCTGCATGGAGATCATGAAGCTGTTTATGACAAAGGATGAGGATCTTTACGATAAAACCATCGAAGATG
>ENA-OQAR01000090-OQAR01000090.1-human-gut-metagenome-genome-assembly--contig:-NODE-90-length-22002-cov-2.740206_pt1 | contig 22002 bp, 23 predicted proteins | sample MGYA00242738_ERZ504533 | MGnify/ENA primary metagenome ERZ504533 (study PRJEB26092, sample SAMD00036276) | human gut metagenome | host: Homo sapiens | study: EMG produced TPA metagenomics assembly of... | reverse complement strand
GTCGGCCAAACCCTTGAGTCCAGCTTCGCCGAAACGGTTCGTGGAGGCTGCCATTCTCCGACCATGTCCCACCAACCGCCGTCCGTGCTGTCGTACCAGCGGCGTCGATGCAGAAGATGTCCGCGCCGACGCGTGCCGCGCCCTCGACGAGCGGCAGCTCCTTCTCCAAGCGCGGGTCGCCGAACAGGGTGTTCATGTAATCGTTGTAGATGACGAGTCCCTGCGTGCGTTCGAACTGCTCGGAACGACCCAATTCGCGAGCCTTGGCGGCACGCAACGCACGGCGCTGCAATGTCATTTCGGCGACGGACTGCTGCCAATCGCCGGCCGAGATCGCGAAGGAGACCGGCACCGATTCGAAATCGTGGCCTTCACCCAGCTCCGTATACCAATGGTGGTCCTGATATTCCGGTCCGAACGCGCTGATGTGCAAACCGGGATCATCCTCGCCGATCTCCCATTCCCATGGGCCGTTGTGCTCGATCTGCCACATTACGGAGAAGTCGCGCGATTGGCGGCGCGAGCCCTCCACCTGTACGATGCCGGCCGGCTCATGCACGCCGGTGCTCCATGTGGAGGCGGAGCTCATGGCGAATCGCGAGCTGGATTGGCTGGGATTGATGACTTGATTGCGATTGCGCACCGACACGTCGCGCAGTGGACGGCTGCGCCAATCGTTTTCCACCGCCCACGCGGAATCACCCCAGAATACGCGGGAATGGTCGATTTTGCCGCAGTTGACGCGCATCGGCACCGTCAGATTCAACGACGACACCGCCTCGATAGGCAGCGGGCGCGCGGAGCTCAACCGCGCGTAGGTGCGCACTGCGGACAGACCCGGGAAGCTTCGAATACGGAAGTGACTACCAGCCCAGCCGTGGCGTCGGCATGGCGGACGGTTTCCGGCGAGGGCTGCGCGGCGGCTTCGGCCCGTTCGGCGGCGGTCGGTTCGAACGCGCGCCCGTGCGGCTCCAGTTCCGCATACGAAGCGAATTGGACGATCTCCAAACGATATGGTTCGGCGGACCCTTCCTCCGGCTCGGAGCGGCGGCCGAGACGAATCGCAATACGCTGCCGCCACCGTGGCGATCAAGGTGAGGCGATTGTCCTGCGATCCGGTGTTGGCGGCACGCACTTCGACGATCGGACGCGGATCACGTTCCAGCACGGTTCTTCCATCGTCGGTAACACGGCCGCCGATGGACCCCATGCCGCGGCCTGCAACGTTGCACAATCGGACGGGGGAATCGCCTGCCGTGTCGAACAGCATGGAAACCACGCCATTGCCCCATTCGAGACGCCCGTCCTCACGGGGACATACGGGGTTCATTGCACCGGCACCGCTTATCATCTTCGACTCCTCAACCGTGTTCAGATACCGCCTGATCATTGACATGCATCGATTGACGTACCTGGTACTAGCTTAAGCGGTAAATGGGGCAAATCGCACGTGCGTGTCTACTCGAAGCGGAGATATGCGATGAACTCGACTGGCGCATCCTTGGTTTTGGCGATGTTGCCGAAACCAAGGACAGCCCCTTTGTCGGGCAGTCCCTTCGTCACTCGTCATGCTCACCCGCGTAGGAACACCGTCATCTCGTTCTCGCCACGGTTGGCCCATGCGAAGTATGGAATCAGCGTGGCCGTCGTCGTCTTGCGTTCGGCGGGACGCCAATCATGGTACAACGCGGAGGTTTGCGCGGAGTCTTCCACTTCACGCCAAGCGGGAATCGCCAGCGTGGTCATCGGCATATCGACGGCGTCCACCTCGCCGAGCCCCTGCTCGTCCTGCGCGACGGCGCCGGCATGGAAGACGATGCGATCAACGGACACGCAGGATGGATCGGATGCGATGCGCGCGGTATCGGCGTGCAGCAGATGCAGGTTCGCGCCATTATCGACACCTTCCGCGCAGTAGGCCAGCGGTCCGCGCACGAACGCCACCTTTCCGGCGTCCTCGCGCACGAGCGGATTCGCGGCGACCATGTGGACCGGCATCGGGAAATCGAAATCGACGACGTCGCCGTCATGCCATGCGCCGGTCAGATACAGGTATCCGTCTCTGATGACGCGGGAGATGTCGTCGCGGCCGCGCACGGTGACCGCATCGGAAGCGGTTTCGCCACCGGCCCAAGCGGGCAGACGGAGGGCGATCGTGAAAACCGCGTCCTTGGATGCATCGGAAGCAGAATCGCCTGCATCAAAGCCCACCGCGACGGATCCCTTGCCGGACCAGGGCATATCGGACATGACGTCAAGGCGCACATCGGTGCCGGAAAGCCTGGCATGGACGCCGCCGCCCATATACAGATGCACATACAGGGTGGATGAGTCGTCTCCGATCGTGTAGGCGTACTGCTGCACGTCCTCCACGATGCGTGCGATGTTCGGCGGGCAGCAGGCGCATCCGAACCACTTCTGGCGCACCGGCTTGACGTGCGCCTTGCGTTCATCGCGATGGCATGCCTCGGGCACCACTTCGAGCGGGTTCACGTAGAAGAAGCTTTTGCCATCGAGTGCCATGCCGGCGAGCGTGGTGTTGTACAGCGCCGATTCCATGACGTCCGCATATTCGGATTTCGGCTGGATTTCCAGCATGCGGCGGGCGAAGAACGCGAGCGCGATGGCGGCGCAGCTTTCCGAATAGGCGGTGTCGTTCGGCAGATCATAGTCGAAGGAGAAGGCCTCCCCCATGTGTGTGGCGCCGATACCGCCGGTGATGTAGATCTTTCGGTCGACGATGTTGCGCCACAGCTGTTCACAGGATGCCAGCAGGTCGGGGTCGCCGGTCAGGCGTGCCACATCGGCGGCTCCGGCGTAGAAGTAGGCAGCGCGGACGGCGTGGCCGAGGGCTTCCGTTTGTTCCGTGATTGGCTTATCGGCCTGGTAGTAGGCGTAGTTCTGTTCGCGCGGCGCGTAGTTGCGGCCGTCCTCCCGGGCACGGCGGCGATCTTCGAGCTCGAAGTAGAGCGGCTGCTGGCCGCGTTGGCGCACGAAGTATTCGGCGAGGTCGGCGTAGCGCTGTTCGCCGGTGGTCTCGGCGAGTTTGACGAGTGCCATTTCGGCGATTTCGTGCCCGGGATAGCCGTGCAGCTTGCCGTCGCGGTGCCGAATCGGGAATCGATGTAATCAGCGAAACGGCAGGCCGCGTCAAGCAGCTTGCGTTTGCCGGTGGCTTGATAGTAGGCGATCGCGCCTTCGGTCAGGTGGCCGAAGCAGTACAGCTCGTGATGATCCTTCAGGTTGGTGAAGTGCCGGTCCATGCCGTTGAGGATGTAGTAGGTGTCCAGGTAGCCGTTGTCGAGCTGCGCCGCGCAGACGATATCGATGGCGGTGTCGGCGGTCGCTTCAAGGTCAGCGTCCGGGTGGTGGGTCAGCGAGTAGCCGACCGCTTCGATCCATTTGGAGAAATCAGTGTCTTGGAACACGAAGCCGTAGAACTTGTCGGGATCGGGGTGCGCCGGGTCGTCCGGCAGGGCTTCGAAGCCGCGGAACGTGTATTTCGGCGGCACGAAGGCCTTGCCTTCCTTGTGGTGTTCTGCGTTCTGCGCGGCGGCGGCCTTGAAGTTGTGCATGCAGTAGCTGGGTGCGGCGCCGGGAACGTTGTCGTTCAGCGCGTTCCACTGGTAGGGAATCACCTGGGTGCGCACGAGTTCCTGCCGCGATGCCCAGAACGGGTCGGTGACGGTGGCGTCGCGCAATGCGATTGGATGGCTGGTGCGATTGGTGGTAGTCATGAGTGCAAGCGCTCCTTAGTGCATCGTTGTCTTGTTAACGCTCACAATCCATTATTCCACGGGTTGCTCCAAAGTACATTCCGCATGGCGGCATGTCCGACGGGAATCCCACCGCGGCAGCCGGCCCAAGATGGCCGCGCATTGGCTGCGCGACCGTTGAGCAGGCATTTCGGATTGCGGATATACGGGCTAAGGGGCAGAGCAGCTAGCCGCCGGGGCTGGCGGCCGGCTGCTCAGACCTTGATCATGGCGTACTGCGATTCGTAGAGCCGGTAGTAGGCGCATGGCGGGCGAGCAGCTCGGCATGGTTGCCTGCTCCACGATCTGCCCGTGGTCGATGTAGCAGATCTCATCCGCATTCTCGATCGTGGACAGGCGGTGCGCGATGATGAAGCTCGTGCGTCCCTTGAGCAGATGGTTCAGACCGGCCTGCAGCGCCTCTTCGGTACGCGTGTCGATATTCGACGTGGCCTCGTCGAGAATCAGAATGCGCGGGTCGGCGAGCAGCACGCGCGCGAACGCGATGAGCTGGCGTTGGCCCGCGGACAGGTCGAACCGCGCTCCTCCACCACGGTGTCGTAGCCGTCTGGCAGTTCCATGATGAATTCGTGCGCATGCACGGCCTTGGCCGCGGCCACGATCTCCTCGTCGGTGGCGTCCAGTTTGCCGTAGCGGATGTTCTCACGCACGTTGCCGGAGAAGATGAACGTGTCCTGCAGCATGACGCCCATCTGCCGGCGCAGGCTTTCCACGTGACGGAACGCACGTCGTGGCCGTCGATCGTCACCGAGCCTTCGGCGACGTCGTAGAAACGCGACAGCAGGTTGATGATCGTGGTTTTGCCGCGCCCGTAGGACCAACCACGCGATCGTCTTGCCCGGCTCGACGTGCAGGTCGACCAGGTTCAGGATGTTGCGGCCGTCCGGCTCGTAGCGGAAAACCACGTCGTTGAAGTCGCGCGACCCTCGATCTGCGGCAGATCGACGCGTCCGGCGCGTTACGAATCTCCGGCTGCACATCCAGCGTTTCGAAGATGCGCTCGAGATACGCGGAGCAGGTGATGAGCTGGTTGTAGAAGTTGCCGATGCTGATCACCGGGTTCCAGAAGTTGTTCGCGTAGCCGACGAACGCGATCAGCACACCCGTGGTCACGTCCACACCGCCGAAACCGGTGACGCCCACATAATAGATGAACGCGATCGTCATGACGGAAATGGTCTGGATGCCCGGCCACATAAGCGTCTGGATATGCACCGTACGCATCCACGCGGAACGCACAGCGCCCTGCTGTTCCTGGAATGTGCGGAACTGCGTGTCCTCGCGCGCGAACGTCTGGGTGGTCTTCACGCCGGCGATCGATTCGTGGATGAACGCGTTGAGATTGCTCTGCTTATTGGATAGCACCTGGTACGCGCGACGCTGGAAATGCTGCAATCCCAGCACCCACGCGATGAGCAGCGGGAACAACGCGAGACTGTACAGCGCGAGACGCAATCCAGACGAACATGACCACTAGCGTGATGAAGAACGTGAACACGTCGGAAATCACGTTGACCAGACCGGAGCTCAGCGTGTCCGAAAGCGTGTTCACATAGTTGACCACGCGGATGAGATTTTGCCATGCGGACGCGAGTCGAAATAGCTGAACGGCAACGTCTGAATGTGCGTAAACAGGTCGCGGCGCATGTCTTTAAGCATGAGCTGGCCGACGCGCGTGATTTCCACAGTACGGTAGCGCAAACCGAATTCGTAAATGACGATGAGCACCGCCAGCAGTGCCACCAGCTCGCCAAGCAGCGCAAGGTTTTTCGCCGGAATGACACTGTCGATCATGATTTTCGTCAGATACGGTTCCACGACGTTGATGCAGCCCATTGCCGCCACGACGATGAGGATCCAGACCACGCGGGCCATGTACGGTTTCAGGTAGACGCCGACGCGCGCGAGGTCGCGCATATTGATCTTCTCTTCAAGGTCTTCATCGTCACGGAAGGTGTTGCGTTGTGCCATGATGTTATCCTCCCCCGCGTCTTACGCTTCGAATCCCTGCGAGCGGCCGGCATCCACGCCCAACTGCTTGCTGAAATCTGCCAATATCGGCCATGCGAGGCCACCAATTTCGTCGTGCGTGCCACGTTCCACAATGCGCCCATGCTCCAGCACGAGAATCAAGTCGGAATCCTTGACCGACGAAATGCGGTGGGCGATTGTGACAATCGTCTTCTTCTCGTCCAAATCGCGCAAGTGCCGCTGAATCTCTGCTTCCGTTTCCATATCGACGGCGCTGGTCGTATCGTCCATAATCAGAATCGACGGATTGTCGGCGAGAGCACGCGCCAAGCTCAGTCGCTGCTTCTGTCCGCCGGACAGGCCGACGCCACGTTCGCCGACGACGGTATCGTAGCCGTCCGGCATGCTGCTGATGAAGCATCCGCGCCGGCAATGGCGGCCATGCGGCGCACGTACTGTTCGTCGTAACCACGTCGTCTGCGCTGGCCGTCGTACTGACCGTTGTACTCAAGTCGGTTGCTTCGGTCACCCGCGCCAAAGCTGATGTTGCTGCCGATCGTATCGGAAAACAGGAACGTATCCTGCGCGACGATGCAGACTTGCGATCGCAACGTGGCGAGCGGCCAGTCGCGCGCGTCGATGCCGTCGATGAGCACACGACCGGCGGTTGGGTCGTAGAAACGGGAGATAAGGTTGACGAGAGTCGATTTGCCGGAGCCGGTTTCGCCGAGGATTCCGAGTTTCGCGCCTGCGGGAACGTGGAAGTCGATGTCGCTGAGCACAGGCGTCCCCAGATCGTCGGGGAAAGCGAAGTCGACGTGCTGGAAGTCGATGGTTCCTGCGATTCTAGCCGATTTATCGGCGGCTTGCGCCCCTTGCGTACCTTGCGTACCGACTCGCGTAGTGCTTTGCGTGGCTTTCCCCGCAACTCCGGCTTTTCGCGAATACGCGATTCGGCGGTGAGCAGCTTACGGATTTTTTATGCATGCCGCGTGAAACGTTGCCAGTCGTTGGTAAGCCATCCGGATTGGCGGATTGGGCTGTCAAGCATCCACAGGTATGAGTTGAACGCCACAAGGTTGCCAAGAGTCATGTACCCTTTGATGACGAGAAAGCCGCCGAAACCGAGTGTGATAAGTTGCAGCGAAAAGCCGAGACCGTCAAGCCAGGGCATGTATTTGCGGCTGTTGTATGCCTGGGCCATGTTGCGTTGCATATAGTCGTCGTTGCGTTCGTCAAATTTTTCGGTTTCGTACGATTCGCGCACAAAACGCTTTGACGACGCGGTTGCCTTCGATGTTTTCCTCGACCATCGAATTCATTTCGGCGAGCGAGTTTCGGATATCGAAGAACAGGGGTCGTGCATGCTTCGACAGACCGCGTGTCAAAATGAACAGTGGTGGCGTGACGCAAGCGAGCGCAAGCGCAAGTCGCCAATCAATCGAAAACATCATGGCGAGCGCGCCGATGAACATGACCACGCAGTCAAGCGCTTGCAGGCTCACCCAGCTCAGTGCGTGGCGGATGGCGTCGGTGTCGGACGTCATGCGGCTCATGACGTCGCCAGTGCGAGTGTGGTTGAAGTAGGTGAAGTCAAGTTCGTGGAGTTTTTCGAATTCGTCGCTGACGAGACGATAGATGGAGTTCTGTCCGAAGCGTTCCATCCACATTTGGCAGCCGTAACGGGAGCCGACACGCACCACGGTGAGCACGAGCATCATGACGCACAGTCGGGTCAGTTCGTCCACATGGCCTTGGGTGATGACACGGTCCACGATCAGTCCGGACAGCAGCGGGATGATGAGGGCCATGGTGTTGTTCACGCAGAACAGTACGACCGCGCCGGCCACGCGCGGCAGGTCAGGTTTGCAGTACGGCAGGATCCATGCAAGGTTGCCCGCCTGCTGGTTGCGTTTCGGATCGACATACATACGTAGCGTTCCTTCGAATTGTTTGCTTGGGTCTTGGTTGGGTTGTTGTTGGGTTGTGGTGTTGCGGCCATTCGTTGCCGCCACGATTCACGTCCGTCGTGTGTCGAGCGTCCCGTCACCGGCATGCCGCCGCCGGCCGAAACCCCTGTTCGGATTCGCAAACTCGACTTATTTTAAACGAACCGTACGCCGATGCAACAGATGCGTTTTCGGCGTGTCGCAATCATAATAAAATCAACATATATACCGTTACATACCACTGGTTTGCGGGTGCTGCGAAAACCGTCATCGGAGCCTGGCTCGCCGGAATCGGAGCATCGCATCGGAACATCGCACGATAATGGAATCAAGCTCGAACTATCGATACAAGCATCGGCGACGCACGTCGAGGAAAGGACGGCAAGGATGACGGACTTGGAGCGCATCCGCGCGAAAGTTCGCTGCGGAATATGGCCTGTCGGAGGACATGCTCAGGAACGCGGAACGTTGGACGGAGACCACGGGCGACCTCGAAGGGGTTCCCGAGAACCTGCTGCCGGGCATTCTGGGAATGCGATTTGGCGCGATCGCCATCGATACGCCGCGTTCCGAACGCTGGAGCACGCCGGAAGACATCGATGTAATCGCCGACCTCGCCTACCTGCCGGATGGCGGGTACGATACGGCCGCGGGAGCGTGCCGCGGCCATTTGCTCGACCTGTATCTGCCGCATGACGCGGTATTGCGCGGTGGGCACACCCTGCCGGTGTACATCGATATCCATGGCGGCGGATTCACTTACGGATACAAGGAGCTGAACCGGAATTTCAACGTGCATCTCGCGGAACAGGGCTTCGCGGTGTTTTCATTGAACTATCGTCCGGCGCCGCAGACCGACTTGCGTGGGCAATTGGCCGATATCCAGGCGGCATTGCGTTGGATCGCAGCCCATATGGCCGATTATCCGGTCAATCCGAACGCGGTGTTCCTCACCGGCGATTCCGCAGGTGGTGCGTTGACGCTACTGACCTTGGCCATTGAAAACAATGCGGAAGCCGCGGCTGCGTTTGGCGTCGACAAGCCGTCCGGCATCCGATTCACGGGTGCCGCTCCGGTGTGCGGCGCGTACAGTTCGGCGTCGTTGGAGACCATGGGCCGCAAGCTGACGGTCGGGTATGACCCGAACCGCCGTATCGGTCTTGAGCAGATGTTGGGCGTCGATTTCTTTGCGGGGCTCGAAGCCGCCGATCCGAAGTTCCTCACCGCTGAGGGTCTGGCGTTCAACGTCGATCTGCCACCCTTGCTCATCATCACCTGCGGCGACGATTTCCTTGAAGCGACAATCTGGCGTTGGCCGCCGCCTTGTCGCGCAAAGCGCCGATTTTGAATTGTTCGACCCGAAGCCGCGCCGCCATGAGACGTTGGGGCATGTGTTCGTCATCGGCATGCCATGGCTTGAGGAAAGCCGGGAATGCTTGATCGAATCCGCCGCTTCTCATACGAACGCTGTTGAATAACGTGAATGGGGTGAATACTCCTCCGGAGTGCCCGCCCCATTCAATGGCCGTCGATGCCGCGACGCCGTATCAGCGGCGGACCATTTCCTCTTCGATCTGTTCGAGCGACTTGCCCTTGGTCTCAGGCACGAAACGCAGCACGAACGGGATGGACAGCGCGGAGAACACGCCAAAGATGGTGAACGGGCCGCCGACGTTGTTGCCGAACATGGCCAGCAGCATGAGGAAGAACTGGGAGACCACGAAATTGCCCAGCCAGTTGGCAGCGGAACCGAAGGAGCTGCCGATGCCGCGCACGCTCAACGGGAAGATCTCGCCGATGAGCACCCATGCGATCGGACCCCATGACAGCGCGAAGCCGAGGATATAGCAGGCGATCAGCACCATGGTCGCACGGCCAGCGTGGCCACATCGCCGGTGAAGTTGAGCACGGCCAGCACCGCGAGGGCGATGGTCATCGTCACCGATCCGAAGATCAGCAGCTTCTTGCGGGGGAATTTGTCCATGATAAGCGTGGCCGCGATAGTGGCCACGAAGTTGACCACGCCAATGCCGACCGACACCCAGATGGCATGGTTTTCGGGGAATCCGAAGCCTTTGATGAACACCTGCGGCAGGAAATAGATCACGGAGTTGATGCCGACGAGCTGCTGGAACAGCATGATGCCGATCGCGGCGACGAGCGCAGGACGGGCGATGCGGAACAGCTCGCGGACACCGCCCTTGGTGTTCTGCGCGGCGACGGCCTTGATCTCGTCGAGCTCGAGCTGCACCTGCGTCTGATCGACGTCCTTGCGAATAAGGGTAAGTACTTTGAACGCCTCACGATCCTTGCCTCGACTCACCAGATATCGCGGCGATTCCGGCAGCAGCAGGCCGCCGATCAGCAGCAGGGCCGCCGGCACGAGCGCCGACCCCAGCATCCACCGCCAATCGCGGATGCCGGCGATATTGTGGCCGAGGAAGCCGAGATTGGACGCGTATGCCAGCAGGATGCCGAAAGTGATCATCAGCTGGAATAGCGTGGACAGCGATCCACGACGTTCCTTCGGCGCAAGCTCGGCAAGATATGCCGGAGTCAGCGAGGAGGCCGCGCCGACGGCGAGACCGAGGATGATGCGGGCCACGACCATCATCAGGAATCCCGTGGATCCCGCGCACATGCCCGAACCGAGCAGGAACAGTATCGCCGCCAGAATCAGCAGCTTCTTGCGGCCGAAACGATCGGACAGCGCGCCGATGGACAGGGCTCCCGCGCAGGAACCGATCAACACGGATGATGTGATGAACCCGGTCTGAGCCACGGACAGGCCGAAATCGGATTCGATGAGCGGCGAGGCTCCGGAGATGATGCCGGTGTCGAAGCCGAACAGCATGCCTCCCAGCGCGCGAACGTGAAGATGAACGCGCTGTTGAGCGGGAAACGTGTGGAAACGCCACGCCCCACCTCCCGCTCGACGGCGTCGATCGTCGCGCCGACCTCATGGATGCCGGCTTCCACCGCACCTTCGGCGTCGTGTACTGGATTGGACGTCTGCACCGCAGTCATGATTCCACCTTCCATTCCCATCGATCCTCATCGATATGAGATGCAGCAATCGCAGCAAACAAAAAAAGACCTGGAACGACGTATAGTGACGTCGTTCCAGGTCTTGCCTCGCATTGAGTAGCAACCCTGCCGCGCTTGTATGCTGCGTATATTGCATTCAAGTGTAGGTCATGGCGGCATGCGACACTCCGATTTTTTAGAAACGTTTACCGGTTATTTTTCAGTGCAGGAAAGCGTGAAGCACAGGCCAGCGGCACATGCTTTTCCCTCGTGCGGAGAGCCTCCTCGGATATCCACGAGCAAGCGGACCGAATCAAGCCGTCAAACCATCCACAAGCAAGCCGGCAAAAAGAAAGCCGGCGGAGAGAAGGCCGCCGGCTGAGAGAGAAGAGAGAAGAAGGGTTCAGTTATGGGATTCTTGAAAGAACCTCGCCAACAGCCGTAACCGTTGACATGTTCTATATAACCGCCCGACCCTTGGAGGAACGATGTGTGTTCCTGTCAATTCCCTGAGAATTTCGTAGCGGAAATGTCACGACGGTGCGAATTCGGGGGTTTATCCCACTGAATATCGCCCCAACGGCCTTCCTGCAGCTTGTTCAGCGCGGCAACAGACGATTGCACGGCATCTGCCGACACCGTCATGAAACGCCGCTATACAACACCGCCGCTCAACGACGCCGTGCACTCACACGCAATCGCGCATCTCACTCGGCGAATTTGTCGACGCGGCGATCGTAGGTCAGCAGGCCGTTGAGCTCCTCCTCCACGTCGGAAACCTGCGTATACACGTATCCCGCAAGTCCGCGCGATTCCAGTGCGGCCGCGGAGGCGAGCACGGAACGCACGGCGGCCCGCCAATCGTCGATCGAATCGTATTCACCGTAACCGTAGGCGCGCGACACCGCCGCATGCTCCGGTACGAGCTGCGCCAATCCGCCGAATTCCGAAATCACGAACGCGCGTACGCCGTGCCGTGCGACCGGCAGCACCACGTAATGCGCGGCCCTGCGGCGACGGCGGTGCTTCTTCTCGAATTCGGCCACGTATCCGCGCAACGGACCCTTGTCCGGGTAGATTTCCAGCGGCCGGAAATAGTTGTGCACGCTGTGGAAGTCGCCGCAATGCTGGTCGTACCAGCCGCTGGTCGCGTCGATCGGACGGGTCGGGTCGAGCGCGTGGATGCGTTCGGCTGCGTCGCACGCGTCGAATTGGCCCCAGCCTTCGTTGAACAGCGTCCACGTCACGATGGAGGGGTGCCCGCCGAGCATGTGCACCATCGCGTCGCACGTACGCGACCAATCGCGCCGGTAGATCGGGTCGTCCGCGCCGAGCGCCGTGAAATGTTTGGCGGTGTCGTCGCGGAATTTGTTCCATGTGGAGCGGATGAGCGTCGGCTTGCGATTCGTGGTCCACGCATTGTATTCGCCGTCCGTGCCGCCGCCGGACACCGCGTCCTGCCAGACGAGCATGCCGAGGCGGTCGCAATGGTAGTACCAGCGGGCCGACTCGATTTTGATGTGCTTGCGCAGCATGTTGAAGCCGGCGTTTTTCATGGCCGTGATGTCATGCGTCAGCGCCTCGTCGTCGGGCGCGGTCATGAGGCCGTCCGGCCAGTAGCCTTGGTCGAGCACACCTTTGACGAAGAGCGGCTTGCCGTTGAGATGGAAGCGCGCCACCCCCTTCGTATCCGGTTTGATTTCGACGGAACGGAACGCGCAGTAGGAACTTACGACATCCATCGGCTGCAATTGCGCGACCGCCGCATCACCCGCCGTTTCCGCGGGTTTCGCCGACCCGTATCGCAATTCGGCCCGCACGTCATACAAATACGGATCGGCCGGCGACCACAGATGTTCGGCAGCTGTTGCGATTTCCGCACGCACCTTGCGCACGCCCGCCGGCAGCGTCTCATCCGCCACCACCGTGCCGTCCGCAGGGTCGGTGACGACGATGTGCAGTTTCGCGTTCGGCTTGTCGCCGCCGATTTCCGCACGGACGAACAACTTGCCGTCGGATGCCCCCTTGAGTGTCAGCGTGCGCAGGTAGGCTTCCGGCACGATTTCCAGCCAGACGCTTTGCCAAATGCCGCTTTGCGCGGTGTACCAGATGCCTTCGCGCTCGATTTTCTGCTTGCCGCGCAACTGCGTGCCCGAATCGTTCGGATCGTAGACGCACAGCGCGATTTCAAACGTGTCATCAGGGTCGATAAATGCCGAAATATCGACGTCGAACGGCAGGTAGCCGCCGACGTGCGTGCCCGCGAGCTGGCCGTTGACATAGCAGGCGCAGACATAATCGACCGCTTCGAAATGCAGGATGAGGCGATTCGCGTCGCCGATCTGCCGGACCGTTTCCTCTCCGCCGAGCGTGACGGGATGCACGACGGTGCGGTACCACAGCAGGTTGTCGGGGTAAATGGTCTGGTGCACGCCGGACAGCGCGGATTCCGGCGAGAACGGTACGAGGATCTTGCCGTCGAACGTTTGCGGAATGGCGGTTTCCTTGACTGCGCGGACCGCTTCGTCGCGGGTCAGCATCGCCGCCGTTTTGCGCCATTTCGGCGCGGTTTCGTCTTCCGGAATGGACGCGATCGCGTAATCCCACCAGCCATTGAGCATGGTGCAGTTGTCGCGTACCATGGTCGGGCGCGGGTGCTCGCCGAGTATGGGGGTACGACCCTCGTCCAGCGTGCGTTCGCCTTCCTCGGCGGGATTGACGCCTTGTTGCCGGCGCGCGCGGACAGCCATTCATGGTCGATTCGTTCACCCCACGGTGTCCACAACTGCTGCAGCGGCTCACGGGAACGCATTTTCGTAGGCGCGGCCTTCAGTACGCGTTTGATATCCAGCATAAAGCGCCCCTTCCTGCAGCCTTGCATATCTCCGCTCTCATTGTAAATGGCGGTCGCGTTAAATGGCAGATGAATGGCAAGCGATTTTGCAGGAAAGTGCGCGAATGTGCCGGAAGGCATAGGAAAGCAGAAGAATGGCGATTCAAAAGCCACGCGATGTGTCACGATTTGAAAAAATGCTGTAATTTTCAATCGTGACACATGTAGGGGGTTGCGTGTTGAAATCAGCCTTCCAACTTCGCCTTTTCAGCGGCGAGACGGGCGGCCTCGGCTTCGCGGCGGGCCTTCAGCTCGGTATCGAAGCGGGCGAGCTCCTCTTCGACGGCCTCCGCCGGGATCTTCGCGAAGATCGGGTGCGGCTTCGGCACCGAGGTGCCGGCCACGATCGGCTCGGAAGCCCACGGATGCACGGTTTCGCCCAGCTTGTAGTCGCCCGTGATGATCGGGTACGTGAAGCCCGGCTTGTCGAGATCCTCAACCTCTTCCAGATGAGGCAGCGGCGAGAAGACGCCAGTTCCGCCGAGGGCCTCCCACACCTTCTGTGCGGAGTGCGGCAGGAACGGGGCCAGCAGGTGGTTCGCGTCGGACACGGCCTGGGCGGCGGTGTGCAGCACGGTGCCGAGGCGGGCCGGATTGTCTTTGATCTTCCACGGTTCGGTGGCGGAGATGTACTTGTTGATGTCGCCGACCACGCGCATCGCTTCGGACAGCGCGTTCTTCTGGCGGTGATTCTCGATGAGTCCGCGACGGTTTCGAACGCGGCCTTGGTTTCGGCCAGCAGCGCACGGTCCTCGTCGGTGGCGGAAGCCTCGTCGAACGCCGGAATCTCGCCGAAGTTCTTGTTGATGAGGTTGGCCACGCGGTTCACCAGGTTGCCCCAGGATGCGGCGAGCTCCTCATTGTTGTGGCGCACGAACTCGGCCCAAGTGAAGTCGGAATCGGAGCTTTCCGGACCGGCCACGGAGATGTAGTAACGCACGGCGTCCACGGGATAGCGGGCGAGGATGTCCTTCACGTAGATGACGATGCCGCGGGAGGACGAGAACTTCTTGCCTTCCATGGTCATGAACTCGGAGGCCACGACCTGCTCCGGCATGTTCAGCGGACCGAGCTTGCCGGTTTCGCCGCCCTTGGAGCCCTGGCCGTTGTAGGCCAGCATTTCGGACGGCCAGATCTGGGAGTGGAACGTGATGTTGTCCTTGCCCATGAAGTAGTAGCCCGGGGTGGTCGGATCGTTCCACCATGCGCGCCATGCTTCCGGATCGCCCTTGCGGCGAGCCCATTCGATGGATGCCGACAAGTAGCCGATCACCGCGTCGAACCACACGTACAGCTTCTTGTTCGGGTTGTCGATCCAGCCCTTGACCGGCACCGGAATGCCCCAGTCGATGTCACGCGTGATGGCGCGCGGCTTGACTTCCTTGAACAGGCCGATGGAGAAGTTGATGACGTTGGTGCGCCAGCCTTCGCGGGTTTTGAGCCACGCGAGATTGGCTTCGGCGAGCGCCGGCAGGTCGAGGAAGAAGTGTTCGGTTTCCTCGAAGCGCGGGGTTTCGCCGTTGATCTTGGATACGGGGTTGAGCAGCTCGTCCGGGTCGAGTTCGTTGCCGCAGCGTCGCACTGGTCGCCACGGGCTCCGTCGCGCCGCAGATCGGGCAGGTGCCTTCGATGTAGCGGTCCGGCAGGGTGCGTCCGGTGGACGGGGAGATGGCGACTTTCTGGGTGCCCTTGTAGATGTAGCCGTTTTCGAGGCACTGTTTGAACAGTTCCTGCACGACCTTTTCGTGATTGCCGGTGGTGGTGCGGGTGAACAGATCGTAGCTCAGGCCGAGATCGCATAGGTCCTTGGCGATCACGCGGTTGTAGCGGTTGGCGAGCTCCTGCGCGCTCACGCCTTCCTTGTCGGCTTCCACCAGGATTGGGGTGCCGTGCTCGTCGGTGCCGGACACCATCAGCACGTCATTGCCCTTCATGCGCTCGTAGCGCGCGTACACGTCGGACGGCACGCCGAAGCCGGCGACGTGGCCGATATGACGGGGGCCGTTGGCATACGGCCATGCAACATTCACCAAAATATGACTCATGGTGCCCGATTATACAAAGCGCCATATCCCGTGTTTTCGGCGCATTCCGATTGGCGGAAGACGGGCGGATGGGGTCGATGACGTTCTCGCAGACCGGCCTGCATCAGGCTACGGTAGTCCACAAGGTTATCCACATTGTTGTATCACGCAACAATCATCGTCCACTTATCCACTTTTTTCGCGAAGCCGGTGGCACGCCGCTTTCCGTATCAGCTACGGTACCCCGCATGGATACCTCCCCTCCCCTTTTGGGCGACGCCGACCTGCCCGGCCCCATTTGTTTGAATCGTTTGCATTCCCTAGGCGTGGTATGCAAACTTGACAACGACAACGCCTACTCGTATCACGATTCGCGCACGCTGTACGGCCGCGCCAGCATCATCTCAACGCTGATGCCGAGCCGTTCCGTGGCGTGCGCCGGCACCGCTGCGTGGGTGTGGTTGGGTGGCATGTTTCCCAACACGATCGACATCATTTCAAAAGCGCATTACCGAACGGCGAGGTACGGTCGCAAAGTCAGCGTTTCAACCGACAGCGCCCGACGAACATGTCACCGACGTCGGCCCGATCACCGTCACCACGCCCACACGCACCGCATGCGACCTTGCCATGAACTGCACGCCGGAAACGCAGTCGCCGGTCACGGAAATCGTATGCATGCTCATGCAGGAATTCCGGTTCCGCCCCGACGATTGCCTGCAGGTCATGCAGGAGGCCACCCATATTCGCAACGCGCCACGGGCACGCCAGTTTTTCCGGACGATTGACGGAAAGCAGTGACGGATATGCGCGAATCGCAACGGCCGTCGGAAAAACCACGGCAGACGAGACAGACGGGACAGACACGGCAAGCGTCTGCACAGTCGCGGCGCACGGCAAGCAAGAGATATGAAGAGCGCGCGAAACGTAGCAAACGTCATGGGCAACGACATGAACAGCATGGACACCATGGCAAACGCCACGAACGACGTCGCGCGCCGCCGAAATATCAGCCGCACGCGCGGCAGCGGGCATTGGTCGAACCGCCTGCGCCGCCGATCGAATTGACGCCGTTGGTGGCGTGCAGCGCCGACACCGCGCAAGATGTGCTGTGGCATATCGCGGAATATGCGCCGCGATTGCGCAAGTGGCTGGTCGCCAATCCTTCGGCGACGCCTGCGATGCTGGAATATCTTGCGCAGGTCGGCGGGCCAGGTGTTCCCGAAGCGCTGCGGATATTGCTGAAATCGTTGGAAATGAACGGTTCCGGAAGCGATCAGCTTCATCGCAAGCACGGCATTGTAGACCTGCTTGCGATTGGCGAGCGAGCCGTCAGACAGCGGATGTCGGCGCGAACCACTGTGAAATCGCGTCCTTGATACGCAGGTTGTCTTCCTGCGCGCGGTCGACTGACAGCACCGCCAGATCCTCGATGGACAGCGTTGCAGGCGCGGCAGCGTCGGCCTCCTCCTCGGAAGCGCCGGCGATGACGAGCACCATTTCGCCACGCGGCGGATCGTCGACGACGCTTTGGCGGATTTCGGCGATGGCTCCGCGGCGGATCTGCTCGTAATCCTTGGTCAGCTCGCGGCACAACGCCATTTTGCGATTCGGTCCGAGCACGTCAAGCAGGTCGGCCATGGATTCGTCGATGCGGTGCAGGGTTTCGTAGAAGACGATGGTGCGACGTTCCGATTTGAGCGCGCGCAGGTGCTGCACACGTTCGCTGTGCTTGCGCGGCAGGAAGCCTTCGTAGCAGAAGCGGTCGGTCGGCAGGCCGGACAGGCACAGCGCGTCGAGCACGGCGGACGGGCCGGGAGCGCAGGTGACGGGCAGGCCGCGTTCGATGGCGCGGCGGACGATCGCCAGTCCCGGATCGTTGATGGTGGGCATGCCCGCGTCGGATACGACGAGCACGGTGGCGCCTTGTTCGACCTGGTCGAGCAGACCGTCGGCCTTGTCGCGTTCGTTGTGGTCGTGGTAGGCGACGACGCGGCCGGGCACGCGGATGCGAGGCGGTTCGCGAGCGCGTATAGGCGGCGCGTATCCTCGGCTGCCACGATGTCGGCGCCTTCCATGAGGGCGATCAGGCGGGCGGACGCGTCTCCGGTGTTGCCGATCGGCGTGGCGGCGAGCACGACCGTTCCGCGCGGAATGTTGACGTCGGCGACCAGTCCGTCGAGCCCGAATTCGGCACGTTCCGTGGCTTGCGCGGTTTCCTCGGCATTTTCCGCGTTCTCGCCGATTTCGGCAATCTGACCAATATTTGTTTTCACGGTTTGTTTCACGGCGTTACCAGCCTTCTCGGCATCAGTCTGTTCGCTCAAGTTCTCCATATTTCCAGTATTGCCCACAGCGTCCCCAAACCATCAGCCCCCGCCATTTCTCCGCCTTTCGCAACCGACCAATCGAAACCCGACCAAACCACCGACGACGCCACACGCCCTCACCGGTAAATCAAAATGCACCCCTCACACATCCGGGTTTCCACCCGCCACGGATTCGGATTTTCCCTTCCGCAACATTCGGATTTTCCTTTGCGTAGGATTCGGATTTTCTCAGACGGGGGTGAGACGACGATTCAACACGACTTTGGACATGCCATCGATAGCATGGAATCATGCGTTATTTTGAAGATGAAATTTCCGGAATCGACGGCAGCACGGCCACGTTCGTCGGCTACTGCCTTGACAACAGCAGCGAAATCGACCCGAATCGCAAGCGCCCGTCCGTGCTGGTGATTCCCGGCGGCGGCTACGAAATGACGTCCGACCGCGAAGCCGAACCAATCGCCATGCAATTCCTTGCAGCCGGCTTCAACGCGTTCGTGCTGCGCTATTCCGTGAAACCGTCCATCTTCCCGGTCGCGTTGCTGGAAGCGGCTGAAGCGATGCGGCGGATTCGTACGCATGCCGACGAATGGCATTGCGATGCGACGCGATCGCGGTGATCGGCTTCTCCGCCGGCGGTCACCTTGCCGCCAATCTTGCGACTTCCGCCAGCGACGACGTGCTCGCGGCACATGGTTACGATGCGGATGCGGTGCGCCCGAACGGCCTGATGCTCGCCTACCCGGTGGTCACGTCCGGCCCGCTCGCCCACCGCGGCAGTTTCGATGCGCTGCTCGGCGACCGCAAGGCCGATCCGGAAGCGCTCGACGCCGTTTCGATCGAAAAGCATATCGACGCGAAGACGCCGCCGGTGTTCGTCTGGCATACCGTTCCGGACGATTGCGTGCCGTATGAGAACACGCTGATGCTCGTCGACGCCTGCAAGAAGGCCGGCGTGAGCGTCGAGGCGCACCTGTTCCCCAGCGGCGGCCACGGCCTGTCACTCGGCACCGCCGAAACCGCATGGCAGGGGGTCAACGGCATCGAACCGTGCGTGCAGGTCTGGCCGGAACTTGCGATCGCGTGGATGCGTCGTACATTTGCGGATACCGACGCTGCCACGACCGGCTCTGCCACAGCCGACGCGATTGCCGAATAATCGCCATTCCTGCGTTTTTTCTGCGTCTTTTCACGTCTTTTTTTGTCGCACGACTTCGCTTTTCGGACCAAAAAACAAGTCGTGCGATATTTAATCGAGTAAAAATACCCCCTAACCGGCATTTTCCGGTCGAAAACGGCACTTAGGGGGTATTTGGCGTCGCACGACTTGAAAATAACCGCCAAAAATCAAGACGTGCGACGTTTCGCGCCACCTAATCGCCAAAATCAGACGGAACGCGACTCGTGCACCATCTGACGATCGCCGTAATACAACGAGTTCAGGCCAGGATTCGCCGGCGTGCCCCACGCGGACGCCGGACGCGCCGGACGCACCGGACAGCCGCTGAGCACGCTGGACAGCTGCCGGACAACCATTGAACAACCACCGGGCACCACCGGCCGAACACCACCTACAAGCACACGCACATAGGCTCCCATAGGCACATATTGACGATTTGTGCAGATTTGCCACCCGTCGTCGCACTGCGACGCACACTGCATAGACCCGTTGGTAGTCTGTGATTGGTTCGCAACGGCACATTCGTTGCGCCCGATGGAAAAGCAAGCCACACGAACCGACCCCGCGCAACCGCGCAAAACCACACAGAGAGACCTATGAATATCATCAATTTCTTCGTCAACCTCATCAAGGACCCCCGTACCGCGATCGCCAGCTGGATCGCGATGGGCGTCGCCCCGACCCTCGGCTTCATCTTCCTCATCGTCTTCATCGAGACCGGTGTGGTCTTCTTCCCGTTCCTGCCGGGCGATTCCCTGCTGTTCGCGGCCGGCTTCTTCGCCGCGCCCGACGCGAAGACCGGCGTGTCCGCGCTGCCGCTGTTCGCGCTACTGCCGGTGGTCTGGTGCGCGCCGATCATCGGCGACCAGTGCAATTACTGGATCGGCCACTTCTTCGGCCGTCGCATCCTCGAATCCGGCAAGGTCAAGGCCATGACTCCGGAGCGCATCGAGAAGACTGAGAAGATGATCGAGAAGTGGGGTCCGCTGGCCGTGTTCCTGGGCCGTTTCTTCCCGTTCATCCGCACGTTCATGCCGTTCATCTCCGGCATTTCCGGCATGCGCTGGAGCCGCTTCACGCCGTTCTCCGTGCTCGGCGGCCTGTGCTGGTCCACGCTGTTCACGCTGCTCGGCTATTTCTTCGGCGGCATTCCGGCCGTGCAGAAGCATTTTGAATTAGTGATTATTGCGATTCTTGTGCTGTCGCTGATTCCGACAATCGTTGGCCTGCTCAAGGCCAAGTTCGGCAAGAAGAAGCCGACTGCCGAGGACACTGCGGAAACCGCCGACGCCGAATAAGCAGCGTTCAATCGTCGTAAAAAATATCGGCGAATACAACGCAAGCACAACACGCGGAGTGTGGAATTGCATTTTTTCCACACTCCGTACTAATATTTCGAGAGTTGTCTTGCTAAACAAGGTGACGCACATGGGGCTGTAGCTCAGTTGGTAGAGCGCTTCGTTCGCATCGAAGAGGTCGCGGTTTCGACTACCGTCAGCTCCACGAAGCCCGCTGCATTCATTCCACCGCAGCGGGCTTTTTCTTTTGTTTTCCGCGGTTTCCGGCATTTCTTGCGATTCCCATACGCACTTTCCAGCGCTCTTCGCACCGTGCATACGCCCGTCCGCACGCACGCACCGCGCCGTCCGCACCGGCCACGCAAACGCAACCCAGCCGAATCGCCATACATGCCGACTTCTAAAAAGCCATTTAACGGGGTCATTTTCGCGATTTTTACGATTTTAACCCCGTTAAAATCGCATTTTTCGCAAAACCCGTACGATAGTCCACGTCAAACAGTCCACACAAACCCAAAATACGTTAAACTAGCGTTTTAACGGGGTCATTTTTGCAATTTTCGCAATTTTTGACCCCGTTAAACCCACATCTCAGGGATTATCGGTATCTAAAAAGTCACAAGGAGCACCACATGAGCACCTATCGCAGAGAGCACTATTTGGCCAAGCTCCGTCCTTTCTACAACGATTCCGGTCTCATCAAAGTAATCACCGGCATCCGCAGATGCGGCAAATCCAGCCTGCTCATCACAGTTCTCAACGAGCTCTTTGAGCAGGGAATCCCTGAAACCAATCTCATCTACCTCAACCTCGATCGCCGCGAATACCGTAATGTGACCACTCCGGACCAACTCGATCAACTCATCGAACAAGCCATGTCGAATGCCTACGGTGCAGGACTGCGTTATCTGTTCATCGATGAAGTACAGAACGTGAAAGGCTTCGAAACCGTCATCAACGGCTGGCGGGAGGAAGGTAATTGCTCCATTTTCATCACTGGCTCAAATTCCTATCTGCTGTCCGGAGAGCTTGCCACGAAACTTACCGGCCGCTATATCAAGCTGGAAATGTTCACCCTTTCCTTTCAGGAATACCTCGGCATGCGGAATTTCCTAAACAAACCGGAAATTCCGGTATCGCAAGCCTTCCGCGACTATCTCACATACGGCGGGTTCCCGAAATCGCTGGAATATGACGATCCCGACGCAAAGCCGCATATATTCAAGACGTCATCGGGCAGATCTTCAACAAGGACATCACCGCCCACAAAAAAAGTACGCAATCGCGATACTTTCACCCGTGTGCAGGACTATCTCATCAATAATTTCGCAGCGCCCACGAATCTTTCCGGCATTATCGCGTATCTGAAACACAGCGAAGGCATCAGCATCAAAACGCGAAACGCTTGCCAGCTACGTCCGTTTGCTGGAAAGCGCCAAAATCCTCTACAAGTGTCCTCGCTTCGATCTGAAATCCCGCAAGTCGCTCAGGGCGGGGAAAAATACTATCTTGCCGATCCCGGTATCCGGTTCGCCCGTAATACCGATACGCGAG
>ENA-OQAR01000089-OQAR01000089.1-human-gut-metagenome-genome-assembly--contig:-NODE-89-length-22070-cov-3.184751_pt1 | contig 22070 bp, 32 predicted proteins | sample MGYA00242738_ERZ504533 | MGnify/ENA primary metagenome ERZ504533 (study PRJEB26092, sample SAMD00036276) | human gut metagenome | host: Homo sapiens | study: EMG produced TPA metagenomics assembly of... | reverse complement strand
ATCGCAACCGTATGGATGATCTGAAAGCAAAGGATTGTGAAGTTCACACTGGAAGATACCGCAGAGACTCAGAAGGTAGAGATGAAAGATGAGTGCCGACAGGACTTTTAATCATCAACAAAAATGGAGAATTTTTGGATAAAGTGACACTTCTGGACAATGTAAAAGGCACTGTGGAGCATCTCTTCGAATATGTAACCGGAAGCCTTACAGATGTGACTTTCGATGTATTTGCTGCGGAAGATATCAAAGCGGCAGATGGTGTCAGCAAAGATTATTACAAAGCAGATGAAAAAGTAGGAACTATTACTACAGATTCCAATGGTATTGCACAGATGGATAATCTCCCGGCAGGCAAATACTATGTGAAAGAAGTTAAAACTGCCCATGGCTATGTATTGGATGGAGAACCGAGATATGTTGATCTTTCCTACCGTGATCAGGACACACCGGTAATCACTTATGATGAAAAATGGCAGAATACCCGTCAGAAAGTAAAGGTTACTGTTCTGAAGAAAGAAAAAGATACAGACCGTGTTCTTGCAGGCGGCGTCTTCGGCCTTTATACCAGTGAAGATATCAAAAATGTAAACGGAGATGTGTTGCTTGAGAAAGATTCCCTCATCGAGCAGAAAGCAACCGATGAGAAAGGACAGATCACTTTTGCGGCAGATCTTCCAGTAGATGGAAAATATTATGTAAAAGAGAACAGTGCACCGGACGGATTTGTGACAACGGAAGAAGTGCAGGAGTTTACCTTTGAATATGCCGGAGAAGATCAGGCAGAAGTAAGCTATGATTTTACGTTTGAAAATCAGCCGACCACAGTGGAACTGACAAAAACAGACCTGACCACAGGCAAAGAACTTCCAGGTGCACACCTGAAAGTGACGGATGCAGATGGAAATGTTGTGGATGAATGGACTTTTACAGAAGAATCTCATGTGATCAAAGAACTTGTTGTAGGTAATGAGTATACCATGACGGAAACAAAACCGGCAGACGGATATGTTACTGCAGAGAGCATTACCTTTACGGTTGAGAATACAGCTGAGATTCAGAAGCATGAGATGAAAGATGATGTGACCAAGGTTCAGATCAGCAAGACAGATATCACAGGAGATACAGAGATTCCTGGTGCAAAACTAACGATTCTTGATAAGGACGATCAGGTAGTAGAGAGCTGGACTTCCACAGAGGAGGCACACTATATTGAAAAACTGCCATTGGTAGATACACCTTACGAGAGGAACAGGCACCAAAAGGATATCTTCTGACATCGGATGTGACATTTGAGGTGAAGGATACTGGAGAAATCCAGAAAGTGGTTATGAAAGATGATACTGCCAAGGGAAAAGTGATTCTCAATAAGACAGATAAATCATCTGGGGAACCGCTGAAAGGAGTAGAATTTGAATTCCGTGACAGCAAAGGAAAGGTCCTGGAAACCTTAAAAACAGATGCTGCCGGTCATGCCGAGAGTAAGCTGTATGAGATTGCCGCATTCAAGAACGGCAAATATGATACAGCAATCAAGTATTATCTGGTGGAGACAAAAACACTGGATGGATACACACTGGATCAGACTAAGCATGAAGTGACATTTGCCTACGCAGACGACAGTACGCCGGTTGTAGAAGTTACTTTCAATCTGACAAATGAGAAACCGGAAGTTCCGGAAACACCAAGCACACCAGATGTGCCGCAGTCCCATGAAGAGACGAAGGTATCAGATGCACCGAAGACAGGAGATAACACAAATATCTGGCTGCCGATTCTGCTTCTGCTTATCTCTACCGGAGGCATGGCAGGACTTTATATCAGCAGAAAGAAAATCAGAAAACAGTAATCCTCAGTAAAAGGGGGCCCTGAATCAGGGCTCCCTTTAAAATACAAAAATTCACAGAAAGGGACAGAAAAATATGATGAAAACAATGGAAAAGAGACAGGAAGCAAGAAAGAACCAGGAGAGAACTTAAAAAGAATGATGGCTTATCAGAAAAAAGCCGAGCAGATGGTCAGCAGGAAAAGAATGAACCATCACATGATCAGAAAGGGGTAAAAGCGTATGATGAACAGAAAAGAATTTTATGAATATGTCAAAGATAATGTAAAAGACTATTTGCCGGATTCATATCAGAATGGAGAAATCCGTATTGAAGAAGTTGCAAAAATAATGGATTAAGGTTGACTGGCATTTCAATTCCACAGGGTGATCAAAGAGCTGTGCCGATGGTATATCTGGATTCTCTTTATATGGAATATGTCAATGGAAAAAATCTGGATTCCTGTGTGGGTGATGTGGCAGATATGCGTATTGAAGTGCAGGACAAAGCGGCATTTATCAATATGGGTCTTCCGGATATTTTGGATTATGAAAAAATGAAGGACAAATTACAGGTGAGAATCTGTGACCGGGAATGGAATGAAGAACGCCTGGCTGATAAAGTTGTTACCGAACATGGAGATTTTGCAGCATATTACGCAGTGAATGTGGAAGAAAACGAGGGAGGAATTGGTAGTATTCCGGTTACTGTCAATCTTATGAATGAATGGGGTGTGACAGCAGAACAAATCCAGGCAGATGCAGTGGCGGCAGACAGAAATCGTGGTGTTGTTTTGATGGACATGAATGAAATGATAAAATCCATGATTTTTGGTGAAGAAGCAGAAAATCTTTTGAATGAAAAACTGAATGTTGAAGCAATGGAAAATCCAATGTTCTGTCTTTCAAATGCACAAAAAATGAATGGTGCATCACTGTTACTGCAGGAAGATATTCGTAAGCAGATCGGTGAATGCCTGGGAAGTGATTATTTTGTTCTTCCCTCTTCAATTCATGAGGTGCTGATTCTTCCTGATAACGGAATGTTTGAAGTACCGGAATTAAATGCCATGGTACAGGAAGTCAATGAGACGCAGGTAGAGAGGCAGGAACAGCTTTCGGATAAGGTTCAGTTCTGTGATGGAAAGACAGCAGTTATGGAAAATGCCGAACGCAGGGAAGCACGTCTGGAGAAAGAAAAAGCAGCAGAAAAAGCAACTGGGAGAACAGAAGCAAAAGGTGGAATCCATGGAAAACTGGAGAAAGCCAAGGCGGAGATCAAAGCAAAAGGGACAGATACAATCCCAAAGAATAGGGCGAAAGACCTTGCCTCAGTATTATAACGAGAAATAACGATGATTTTGAGGGGACTGTGTGAGCAGTCCCTAATTTATGAAGATGGAGGAGAAAAGAATATGGACTGGTGTTTATATGGTGATGATAAAAGAAAGGAAATGGATAGAGATTTAAAACCGGAATATCTTTTGGATGACTTACGGAGATATCAGGATGTATTTGGTGAAGAATTTGGTGTAAAAGAGCTTCTTATGCTGGAGGATATCCGGGTAAAGGCTATGATTGCCGGAGCACTTGCAGATATGCCGGAATTTCTTATTGATCAGATTGGAAAAGCAAGTAACAGTAGTAATTTTCCTTCTATGACAAGGGCAATGGAACGGATTGCCGATGTTGTAGAAGAAAAGTGGGAAGAAGAAAGGGAGTAACAGATGGCAAATAAATTATATGCAATGGAACTTCTGACGGAGGAAGTGGCAAAGGATGTTGCTGCCAATCCGCAGGAATGGATGCGGTTTCTAAATACTGCATCCAGGCTGTACCGGTACACTTTTCCGGAACAGCTCTTGATCTATGCACAGCGTCCGGGAGCAACAGCCGTGACATCCATGGAAATCTGGAACCAGAAGATGTACCGATGGATTAAAAAGGGTTCTAAAGGAATTGCCCTGATAGATAACACATCCGGACCAAAAACGAAACTCCGATATGTTTTTGATGTGCAGGATACTTATAAGGTAAAAAATCTGGGCAGAGATCCGCAGTTATGGAATCTTAATCCAGAAGGAGAACAACTGGTGGCAGATTATCTGCAGGAGCGGCTGGCACTGGAAGCAACAGAGGGAGGATTAGCAGAGGTTCTTCACCAGGCGGCAGAAGAAAGTGTGCAGGCCTGGTTGCCGGATGCTTTCGACGAACTGCAAATGGATGTAGCCGGCACTTTTCTGGAAGATCTGGATGAACAGAATCAGAAAGTGGAGTTCCGGGAACTGATGACAAACAGTGTCTGGTATGTGTTACTGAACCGATGCGGACTGGATGTGCAGGAATATCTTGATGCAGAGGATTTTCGTCATATTACAGATTTTAACCAGTTAAAGGTTATTGGACACCTTGGAAGTTCTGTGAATGAGATCAGCAGACCGGTATTGATGCAGATTGGACGATATGTGTTGAATGACTTGGAAAAAGATCTGAAAACGGTTGCAAAAGAAAAAGAAGTAGCTTATAATGAATTTAACACGTTAATTCGTGAAAGTAAAACAAGGAACACAGAAGATAGAGGAGAAAATAAGGAGGAAACAGAGCATGAGAGAGATCACTTACAGCCAGAATGGAGAGTACCAGATTCCGGATATCAGTCTGGAGGAGACGAGAGGAACGATCGGGAAGTACGGATTGATGAGGAAAGAGTATCTGAGAAACCACAAAGTAGCCAGATTCAACATTCTGACCTTACAGAACCGTCTGGACAGTCATCTGATGGAAATCGACAGCCAGGCAAGGCAGAGAGTAGACAACCTGATGTCAGAACTTCTGAGGAGAAAACCCGGCACCGGACAAAATGGCAGACGGGATGGCATGGACCAGACACATGAACCAGATCAAAGCACAGGCAGAGGAACTGGTAATTCAGGAGATTATTTACAGTTAAGCCTGTTCCCAACAGAAGAGGAACAGTTAGGAGAAATAAGGAAAGCGGCAGCTGCATTAGAACAGCCAGCCGCTTTTCTTATTTCTGATGAAGTAGTAGATGATATTCTCCGCACGGGAAGTGGACAGAAAAATACACTGTTTCATATTACGGCAAGACTGATTGAAGGTCTGGATAATGAAGAAATGCAGAACTTCCTGAAGGAGGAATATGAAACAGGTGGAAAAGGATTTACCATAGATGGACAGAAAATCAGTATCTGGTATGACAATGATGGTATCCGTATCCGACGGGGAGATTCCGCCAGAAGAAACTTTGATCGCATGGTTACGTGGGAAGAAGCGGCGGACAGAATCCGGGATATGTATGAGGATAGAAGTTACGTGGATAATCTGATTTCCAATAACGCCATTGAACAGGAGCAGGAAGAAATGACCAATCTTCTTGCACTCCATTTTCGGGATACCAGCAGAAACCGGGAGGAGCAGCAATCATATTCGGATTGGCAGGATGTCGTGCGGGAAGCTTGGACAGACTCAGCGGAAGCAGATGCAATTGCCCATCGCTTTGAATGGCTGCAGAAAGATATGGATGAGAATCCAGAAGATTATCGCAGGTGGGAGATTCAGCATAATCCGGAATATTTCCAGCGTTTTCAGGATCTCCAGAGGGAGCGTTCCTGGGTAGACCAGAAATTTACGGTCGACGTCCGGCCCTTTCCTTTATCACACAGGATGAGATAGATGCAGTCCTTAGAAGAGGCGGGATCACTGCCGGAGGACGGAATCGGATCTATGAGTATTTCATGGAACATCACGATATAAAGGATGCAGCTGAGTTTCTGAAAAATGAGTATGGTACAGGTGGAGCAGCACCTGGGATACCGGGAGCGTATGAATCCGATGCTTCCCATGATGCGAAAGGATTAAAACTTGCGAAAGGGAAGATTGGCAGTCCAGATGTAGAAGTTCTATTAAAGTGGAATAAGGTTGCAGAACGTGTCCGTCAGCTGATTCGCACCGATGATTTCTTATCACCGGAAGACTGGAAAAGTATGAAGAACGGCAGGAAGCACAGAGACAGGCGGATCTGGAAGGAGCTCAGCAGGCTTTGGAAGTGGAGCAGGAAGGCTCTGATCAGCAGGAAATACGAGAGGAAAATCAGGAACCGTCGGAAGTTGAGACACAACCGGAAGCAGTAGAAGATGCAGAAAAAAAGGAAGATATAACACCAGAACAGTCTGATATTCCAGCAACAAACTTCCATATCACAGATGATGAACTGGGACAGGGAACACCAAAGGAAAAGTTCCGTGCTAATATCATGGCAATCCAGCTTTTAAAGAAATGCGAGGAAGAAAACCGCAATGCCACACCAGACGAACAGGAGATTTTATCCCGATATGTAGGCTGGGGAGGTCTTGCTGATGCTTTCGATGAAACAAATCCGCATGGGAGACGGAATATCTGGAATTAAAGACAGTCCTTACACCGGAAGAATATGCAGCAGCCAGAGCTTCTACCTTAAATGCCCATTACACACAGCCAATCGTGATTGAAAGTATGTATCAGGCGTTGGAAAATCTGGGATTTACAAAAGGAAACATCCTGGAGCCATCCATGGGTGTTGGTAACTTCTTTGGAATGCTTCCTGAGAAGCTGAACCAGTCAAAACTCTATGGTGTGGAACTGGACAGTATCAGCGGTAGAATTGCAAAACTGCTTTACCCAGATGCCAATATCCAGATTAAAGGTTTTGAGAAGACAGATTATCCGAATGATTTCTTCGATGTGGCAATCGGAAATGTGCCATTTGGAGCTTATAAAGTGAATGACAGGCAATATGACCGCTATAATTTTATGATTCACGATTATTTTCTGGCAAAGACAATCGACCAGTTGCGTCCGGGGTGGTGTGGCAGCTTTGATCACAACAAAAGGAACCATGGATAAAGCATCACCGGAAGTCCGAAAGTATCTGGCAGAACGTGCCGATCTCCTTGGAGCCATCCGCCTGCCGAACACAGCATTCAAAGCAAATGCAGGAACGGAAGTCAGTGCAGATATTTTATTCTTCCAGAAGCGTGACAGCATGACAAAAGAGATGCCGGAGTGGGTGAATCTTGGAAGTGATGCCAATGGAATTACGGTCAATCAGTATTTTGCAGACCATCCGGAAATGATTCTGGGTGAGATGAAAGAGGTATCCGGTCCGTATGGTATGGAAACAACCTGTATGCCGATAGAAGGTGCTGATCTTGAAGTCCAGCTTGCAGAAGCTGTCAGGAATATTCATGGAAATATGGCACCTGCAGTTGATGTGGATGCAGAACTGGATGATGTACCAGAGAGTATCCCGGCAGATCCGAATGTTCGTAATTACAGTTATGCGGTTGTAGATGATCAGGTATATTACCGTGTTAACTCTCTGATGAATCAGGTAAAGATGCCTGCCGCTACTGCAGAACGTGTAAAAGGTATGGTGGAGATCCGAGACACGGTGCGTGAACTGATTGCCATGCAGATGGAAGAATCCGTAACAGATGAAGAAATTCACAAACAGCAGGAGAAATTGAATCAAGTATATGATGCTTACACAGCAAAGTATGGAGTCATCGGAAGTAATGCAAACAAGCGGGCGTTTTCTGATGACGCTTCTTATTGTCTGTTGTGTTCTCTGGAAGACCTGAACGAAGATGGAACATTGAAGCGAAAAGCAGACATGTTTACGAAACGAACCATCAAAAAGGCAGTGGCGGTAACCAGTGTGGAAACTGCGACAGAAGCCTTAGCATTATCATTGAATGAAAGAGCAAAGGTGGATCTGTCCTATATGGCACAGCTGACAGGAAAGACAGAAGAAAAAATCACGGAGGAACTGGTTGGAGTTATATTTAAGAACCCACTGACAGACCAGTGGGAGAGTGGAGATGAGTATTTATCTGGAAATGTCAGGGAGAAGTTAAACACAGCAAGAACCTTTGCAGAGAATCACCCGGAATTAACACCGAATGTCCGTGCATTGGAAGCAGTTCAGCCAAGAGAACTGGAAGCATCTGAAATCGAAGTAAGGATTGGGGCAACCTGGATTGAACCATCGGATTATCAGGACTTTATGAGGGAACTGCTTCATACTCCGTGGTATCTTGCGCAGAAGGAGATACAGGTAAAATATTCTGAGGTGAATGGTGAGTGGCGGATTACCGGGAAAAATGCAGACAGTCCAAGAAATGCGTTTGCCTATGCAACGTATGGAACCGAGAGGGCAAATGCTTACCGGATTCTGGAAGATACACTGAATCTGAAAGATGTTCGTATCTATGATAAGAGTGTCAATGAAAATGGGGATGAGATTCGTGTCCTCAATAAAAAAAGAAACTATGCTGGCATCACAGAAACAGGATGCCATGAAAGCAGCATTTAAGGATTGGATTTTCAAAGATCAACAGAGACGTGAAAGACTGGTAAGAGTTTATAATGAACGGTTTAACAGTATCCGTCCCCGTGAATACGATGGCAGTCATCTGACTTTCCCAGGAATGAACCCGGAAATTGAACTTCGCCCACATCAGAAAAATGCTGTCGCACATCAGCTTTACGGGGATAATGTGCTTCTGGCTCATGTAGTAGGAGCTGGGAAGACCTACGAGATGGTAGCGGCTGCAATGGAGAGCAAACGTCTGGGATTATCACAAAAGAATCTATTTGTCGTGCCGAACCATCTGACAGAGCAGTGGGGAGCCGAGTTCCTGCAGTTATATCCGGGAGCCAATATCCTGGTGGCAACCAAGAAAGATTTTGAACCGGCGAACCGGAAAAAGTTCTGTGCCAGAATCGCTATGGGAAACTATGATGCGATTATCATCGGTCATTCCCAGTTTGAGCGTATCCCAATCTCTGATGAGAGGCAGGAAGCCATGCTGCGGAAGCAGATTGACGATCTGGAAATCGCAATCCAGAGTGCAAGATATGAGCAGGATGGCGGCCGCTATACGGTAAAGCAGATTGAAAAGACCAGAAAAACGCTGATGACAAGACTGGAGAAGCTGAATCAGAAAGAGAAAAAGGATAATGTAGTTACCTTTGAAGAACTGGGAGTGGATCATCTGTATGTAGACGAGGCACACAGTTATAAAAATGCGTTCCTTTATACAAAAATGAGAAATGTAGCCGGAATTGCCCAGAACGAAGCACAGAAATCAGCAGATATGTTTAATAAATGTCAGTATCTGGATGAGATTACCGGTGGAAAAGGCATTACCTTTGCAACGGGCACACCGATCAGCAACAGCATGACGGAACTTTATGTCATGCAGAGATATCTGCAGAACAGCAAATTACAGAATATGGGCTTGGGATTATTTGATTCCTGGGCATCCACGTTTGGAGAGGTTGTGACCAGCATTGAACTTGCACCGGAGGGCTATACTTTAGTAGGACGATAAATAATGCGTTCCTAAATTGAAAATAGGTTATCAAAGTCGGTTTCAGAACTTCAAAAATTTTTTTTTGATTTTTTTGAAAAACAGTTCCGCTTTGTACCCCTATTTTCTCCTATTAGCAGAGGGAGTAATTCCTGTAATGCTAAATCAGATTACATAAAGAAAGGAGGATAAGAGAATGTCAAGGACTTCAAAGATTACAGCACTCTATGAGCGTTTATCAAGAGATGATGACCTCAATGGTGAGTCAAATTCAATAACCAACCAAAAGAAATACTTGGAAGATTATGCTCGCAGAAATGGGTTCACGAATATTCGCCATTTTACTGACGATGGTTTTTCGGGTGTGAATTTCAATCGCCCGAGTTTTCAAGAGTTGATTAAAGAAGTAGAAGCAGGAAATGTCGCAACGATTATCGTTAAGGATATGAGCCGATTGGGGCGAAACTATCTGCAAGTCGGATTTTATACGGAAATTCTGTTTCCGCAGAAAGATGTCCGTTTTCTTGCAATCAATAACAGCATTGACAGCAACAATGCTTCGGATAATGACTTTGCCCCGTTTTTGAATATAATGAACGAATGGTACGCCAAAGACACAAGCAATAAAATCAAGGCTGTGTTTGATGCCCGTATGAAAGACGGAAAGCGTTGTAGCGGTTCTATTCCCTATGGATATAACCGACTGGCAACCGATAAACAAACGCTTGTCGTTGACCCTGTGGCTTCCGAGGTGGTAAAGCGTATCTTTCTGCTTGCCAACGAGGGCAAAAGTCCGAGAGCAATCGCTGAATTGCTTACCGAAGAAAAAAGTTTTAATTCCGGCAGCACACGCAAAGGAATATCACCCCGAGCAGTATAACGGAATGAAGTTTACAGACCCGTATCTTTGGGGAATGTCAACCATAAGAACAATTTTAAGCAGACAGGAATATCTCGGTCATACTGTTTTGCGTAAATCGGTCAGCACCAATTTCAAGCTGCACAAAAGGAAGAATACCGATGAAGATGAACAGTATGTGTTTTACAATACGCACGAGCCTATCATCTCGCAGGAACTTTGGGACAGCGTTCAGAAACGAAAGAAACGAGCGAACAGGACAGCAGCCAAAGGTACGCATAGCAATCGTTTAAGCGGTTATCTGTACTGTGCGGATTGTGGCAGAAGAATGACCCTGCAAACGCATTACAGTAAAAAAAGACCGTTCTGTGCAGTATTCTTACCGTTGCGGTGGGTATGCAAGCAGAGTAAACGCATGTACTGCCCATTCGATTAGTGCTGATAATGTTGAAGCCTTGATATTATCGGCAGTCAAACGATTATCAAAATTTGTTCTGAATGACGAAGAAGCCTTTGCAAAGGAACTTCAAGCATTGTGGAACGAAAAGCAGACAGAAAAGCCAAGCAGAATAAATCAGAATTGCACCGTTTTCAGAAACGATACGATGAACTTTCCAAACTCAGTCGTGGCTTGTATGAAAATCTTGTTTCGGGATTACTGCCCGAAAGACAGTACAAGCAACTGATGAAGCAGTATGATGATGAGCAGGCAGAACTGGAAACGAAGATTGAGGAAATGCAACAGGAACTGACCGAAGAAAAGACAAATACGGTTGATATTAAGCATTTCATTTCCTTGATACGCAAGTGCAAAGAGCCGACAGAAATATCCGATTTGATGTTTGCCGAACTCATTGACAAGATTGTGGTTTATGAAGCAGAGGGAGTGGGAAAAGCAAGGACACAAAAGGTTGATATTTATTTCAACTATGTCGGGCAGGTCGATATTGCCTATACGGAAGAAGAACTTGCTGAAATAAAGGCACAGGAAGAACAGATAGAAGCGGAACGATTGGCAAAACAGCGTGAGCGTGAAAAAGCCTACCGAGAGAAGCGAAAGGCGAAAGAACTCGCTGAAAACGGTGGAGAAATCGTCAAGACAAAGGTATGTCCTCATTGCCAAAAAGAATTTATCCCTACAAGCAACCGACAGATTTTCTGTTCAAAGGACTGTTGCTATCAGGCAAGGCAGGACAAGACAAAAGCCGACAGAGAAGCAGAAAAAGGAAATCATTATTATCGTCAGCGTGTATGTGCTGTGTGTGGCAGTACCTACTGGCCTACACACAGTCAGCAGAAATTATGTTCTGAGGAATGTCAAAAGCAAAATCACAACGAGAAATCTTTGGAATTTTATCACAAGAAGCAAAAGGAGAAGTCAAAATGCAAAGATTTATTACAGACAAAAGAACTGGTATCCAGTACGAACTCATCGGAGATTATTACTATCCCTGCTTAACAGTAGAAAACGAAGAACCGCCTATGCTCACAAAATACGGAAGAATGAGGGAAAGATATTTAAGAGAACACAAGAGAGTCTTATATTTCAATCTTCTTACAAGTGGAAAGTTATATGAACACCTTGCTGAAATTGATACTTCGGCGTGTAATATGGCGAAGTATCTGATAAAGGAAATGGCAAGAAAACAAGGTGTAACGGAACAACTGAAAGCAGAGGATATGATGAAATGGGTCGGATTGATGAATAATATCGGAGCCTGTGTAGACGAGATTGTATTGAACGATATTGTGTATTCCTAATAGCATACCAACCGAAAAGGAACTGCTGTCTTAACGGATGGCAGTTTTCTTTTTCGGCAAGTATTCAAGAAGTTATTAAGTCGTGAGTGTAATGGAAGTGGTAGAAAAGTATAACGCAAACAGGTATAAACCCCGTATCTGATATGCCATTCCCTTATATATGGTTGTAACTTTTGTATGAACGCTATTGACAAGAAAACTTGGTATGAGTATAATTAAGGTGTGCAAAGAAAACTTGGAACGGAGGTATTCTTATGAAAAAGGAAGAAATCTTAAACGCAAGTAGAAAAGAACATCAAAATAAAGACTTGGCTGAAATGGAAATGATATATCGAGCAGGAAGTCACGCAAGTAGAGTGGGGGCTTTGGTGTGTTGTCTGCTTTCTTTGCTATCTTCTATGCTTGCCCATACTATGATTTACAGTCCTTGGGTTATATATTTCAGTATTCTTGCGACACAATGGTTAGTTCGCTTTATCAAAATGAAACGAAGGAGTGATTTGCTATTGACCATTATGTTTTTCATTCTTTCCGTTTTGGCATTTGTTGGATTTGTTCGCCAAATTTTAGAGGTGAGCATATGAAAGAGCAATTACATTTGAAAAATCACTTAAAGGAAGTTCGTACAGCGGCAAATCTTTCTCAAACACAGCTTGCAGAATGGTAGGAGTTTCAAGAAATACATTAGTTCTATTGAAAACTGGACAGTTCAACCCAACAGCAAAGGTTGGCATTGATTTTATGTATTGCTTTAGACAAGAAATTTGAAGAACTGTTCTATTTTTAGGAGGTAATTATGGAGAACATTATGTTGTTGATTTTAGGAGTGTTCATATCTGTTATGGGAATTGTAAATATCAAAGGCAATATCAGTACAATTCATTCTTACAATAGGCGAAAAGTAAAAGAAGAAGATATACCAAAGTATGGAAAAGCCGTTGGAACAGGAACACTGATTATCGGAATATCTTTGGTGTTAGGTTTTATAGTTTCATTTTGGAGTGAAGAGATTATGGGATTTATTATTCTTCCAGCAGTTATTGTCGGATTAGGCTTTATGTTGTATGGACAAATTAAATACAATAAAGGGATTTTTTAAGCAAAGGAAACTTTGAATTTTCCGAATTTTTTTAATACATTTTTGAACTGAAAAACTTGATTGAAACCGTTGGTTGACACATTTCCAAGCATAGGTGGTGGTAATGCAACTATAAAAAAATGCTATGATTTTGTCAAAAGGAAAGGAGAACTGACAATGAATATAGCAGACAGAATACAATATTTACGAAAACAAAAAGGATATTCGCAGGAGGAACTTGCTGATAAGGTTGGTGTATCAAGACAGGCTGTATCAAAATGGGAAAGTGAACAAAGCACACCCGATTTAGAAAAAGTAATCGCTATGAGCGAACTTTTTTGAAGTCACAACGGATTATATTCTTAAAGGAATAGAACCAGTATCAACAACGAATAGAAAGACTGTTAAGACGTTGTACTTGAGGGTTTGTTTTAATATTTGCAACCATAGCAGGAATATGGTCTTTTGCTGCAAACCGATTTAATTATGATGAAATTATTATGATTATTTTAGCAGGCGGCGTAGTTGGTTTAGGAATGGCTCTAATTGTTCAGGTAATCGGCAGTATAGTTTCAAACAAGAAACAATAATAAAAAGTGAAACTTTCAGTTTTACGCAGATAATCAACAATCTATTAGAACGCAGAAAACATCGTAGAAATACGGTGTTTTTTGTTGCCCCAAACCCTACAATTTCATACATAACCACAGGTTAGTACAAATACCTTGTGTGATTTTTAGAAAGGCTTAGAAAGGCAATTTTGCCCGATTTTCGCCCCGAGAAATGACAGAAACAAGGCTCTGAGTATCTTCCCTGTGGTTTTTTTGTTTTCAGACGGAAAGGAGGATTGATATGCCGAGAATGAGTAAGAAACGGAAACAAGAGTGGGCGTTGTTTCTGAATGAAAGAAATCGCATTACCTACAACGACCTTTGCAGAAAATGCAGTAATGACTGCAAGCAGAGTTTCCGCTGTATCGTGGTGTATTGCCCGAAGTATTTATCAAAAAGGAGAACGAAGAACAATGATGAAAATGGAAAATGAAATAAATGTAACTGTACCTCTTGAAGTTGTAAAGGCAAGTGAGATTGAACCGAAAGAAGTGAAATGGCTGTGGTATCCGTATATTCCGTTCGGCAAGGTTACGCTCTTGCAGGGCGATCCTGGCGATGGGAAAAGCAAGTTAATGCTTTCCATAGCGCCCTGCTCTCAAAAGGAGAAGCCTTGCCCTTTACCGATGAAGAAGTTGAACCTATGACTATCATCTATCAGACAACGGAAGATGATGCAGACGATACGGTAGTACCCCGTTTTAATTCTGCCGGTGGGAACGGAGAAAACCTTATCTTCATCAAGGAAGATGAAAAATCTTTATCCTTTGGGGATAACCGTATTGCTGAAGCAATCAAAAAGTACCACGCAAAACTTTTTAATTCTTGACCCGATGAGTTCCTATATCGGAGAGAACTGCTCAATGAACAATGCCAACGAAACACGAGCAGAGTTTAATCATCTGATAGCGGTTGCAAAGAATACTGGCTGTGCCATTGTGATTATCGCTCATATGAACAAGATGAGAGATACGAACCCACTTTATCGCACCAACGGTTCGATTGATATTGCGGGTGCTGCAAGAAGTATTCTTGCAATCACACGCACACCGAACAAAGAAGCTCCAGCGGAAAGATATATGGTGCAAGTGAAATCCAACCTTGCCCCGACAGGCTCGGCAATTCTCTTTGAGGTGGCAGAAAAGGGCGTGGACTTTATCTCTGAAATGGAAATGACAGCAGAAGAAGCGTTCCAGTCCCTTGCCCCTAAAATGGGCAGACCGAACGACAAGGAAATCAAGGCGAAAGAATTTCTTTTAGAAATGCTGAAAGACGGAGAAATGCTTTCTTCGGATTGTGAAGAAAGACTTGAAGCCGCAGGGTTCAAGAAATCGACCATCAAAAAAGGCAAAGAAGAAAGCAGGCGTTATCTCACGAAAACGAGGCTTTCTGTGGTACTGGTCTTTGCCGATGGGCGATATACCGAGAGAATAAAAAGCAGGCTGTCTGATGATTGGACAGTCTGTTTTATGATTGAGGTATCAAAAGGAGGTCAAGGGGAACTCCCTTGCCCACGACATCTTTGCAGACGAAGTCTGAAAGTGTCATAGTGGGTTACACACATTCAAAGAATGTTGTGTAATGGCTTCGCCTCCTGCTGAGAAAGGAGAGCAAAATGGCAAAAACCAACAAGGCAGATATGAGTTGTGCAAGGGTAAAACAATACACCGCTTCTGATGTGAGCAAGGCGGAAAGGCACAACGAACGCAAGAATGAAACTTACGAAAATATGAATGTGATTGTGGAGCGAATACCCTTTAATGTGCATTTCAAAAAAAAACGACTGCCCCGACCTATATGGAACAGTTAAAGCAGATGGAAACAGACGGGCAGGTGTCGCTTCGTGGGTTGAGGAAAGACGCAACGCTGTTTGATGAAATTGTGATTGATGTGAACACGATGTACTTTGAGCGTAATGGTGGCTATGAATACGCAAAGCAGTTTTATGAAGAAGCCTATCATTTCATCGAAGAAAAATTCGGTGCTGACAATGTTATATCGGCAGTAATGCACGCTGATGAAATCAATATAGCAGCCAGTGAGGAACTTGGAAAAGAGGTTTACCATTATCATCTTCACGCTATGGTTCTGCCAGTGGTGGAGAAAGAAATCTTATGGAGTAAGCGTTGTAAAGACCCCGAACTGCGAGGAACAGTCAAGGAAGTTGTTAATCAGATTAGCCATTCAAAGAAAATGGAAATCGGATATTCCGCTGGCCGATGAAAAAGGAAATCCGTTGCTAAGAAAGAACGGTAAGCCGATGTTCCGAGCGTCGTACAGCATACTGCAAGACGAATTGTTTAACTATATGACGGAACAAGGATTCAAAGGCTTTCAGCGTGGCGAATACGGAAGTACAGCAGAGCATTTAACTTCCCTGCAATATCAAATCCAACAGGACAAAGAGCGATTGGAGAGGTTGCAGAAGCGTATTCAGAAAGAGCAAGTTAAGTATGAGCCTGCCCGTCATATTTCCAAAACCTTAAATGAGATTGACAGTATGGGGCAGAAAACAATCACAGGTAAAATGGCAATCTCCAAAGAGGATTATTCTCAACTGACTGCCCTTGCCAAAGAGGGTATTACCAGTCGTGCGGAAATCAAAAAAAATTTGAGCAGAGTGCCACTTATTACCGACAGAAATATATGGACAGTGCAAACGCATTGGAACGAATGAAAACCAAATACAACGAACTGAAAGAAAAGTGCAGACCTTTTCTTGAAGCGTTAGAGCATTTCCCCGAAGTTGCCAAACTTTTTACCGAAAAAGTAAGGCAACTTTTTTCTTTGCGAGAAGCACAGTTACAAGCCGAAAAAGAAGCAAGGGAAAAAGCAAGACAGGAGCGTATCAAGGAACGCAGAAACAAGCGTGGTATGGAAAGATAACCATTTCCATTATACTCACGACTTAATGACTTCTTGATATGTTCTGATGAAACAGATGTATTTGTGGGGTGTTCCAAAGGGAATGCCCCACAGTCAATTTTGGAAAAGGAGAAACGGATTATATGAAAGAAAACACTTTATCTTATACAACACGAATAGGCAAAACAACTTTTATTGTCAATGTGAAGCAATCGGAAAGAGCAAAGAAGCCTTTGAATACGGTATTTCAAGAAATATGCAGACACGAGATGTTGGGAGATTTTTTCAGCAGATAACTATTTGAATTTAGAAAATTTTGCAAAAATCATCTTGACAAACTCGTTCCCGAAGGAACCGGATACCGAGCAAAATCCAGATTCGCCAGATTCTATAATATCCCGGAACTGATGAATATGTTCAAGGAGATTGCAGATATCAAGACTTCGGATCAGTTGAATCTTCCAGTACCGGAAGCGGAATACGAAACTGTAGTATTGAAACCAACAGAACAGCAGAAAGAAATCGTAGCAAGCCTAGGAGAGCGTGCGGAAGTGGTAAGAAACGGTGGCGTAGATGCTAGTGTAGACAATATGCTGAAAATTACCAATGACGGAAGAAAACTGGCACTGGATCAGCGATTGGTCAATGAACTATTGCCAGACGATCCGGGCAGTAAAGTGTCGGTCTGTGCAGAAAAAAGCTATGAAATCTGGAAAGATACAGTTGTACAGAAATCGGCGCAGATCATTTTTTGTGACTTGAGCACACCGAAAGGCGATGGCAGTTTCAATGTTTACGATGACTTGAAACAGAAGCTGATGGCGAAAGGTGTACCGGAAAAAGAAATTGCATTCATTCATGATGCAAATACCGAAGCAAAGAAGACGGAGCTGTTTAGGAAAAGTAAAAGTCTGGGCAGGTTCGTTTTTTGATTGGTTCAACAGCAAAGATGGGTGCCGGTACCAACGTGCAGGATCGTCTGATTGCTCTGCATCATCTGGATATTGGCTGGAAACCGTCTGATCTGGAGCAGAGGGAAGGACGTATCATCCGGCAGGGAAATCACAATAAAAAGGTTCATATCTTTCGGTATGTGACAGAATCCACCTTCGACAGCTACATGTGGCAGTTGATCGAAAATAAACAGAAGTTCATCTCCCAGATTATGACGAGCAAAGCACCGGTCAGAAGCTGCGAAGATGTGGACGAAGCGGCACTGTCCTATGCAGAGGTTAAGGCACTGGCAACTGGAAATCCGGCAGTAAAAGAAAAGATGGCACTGGACGTGGATGTGGCAAAACTGAAACTTTTAAAAGCCAATCACATGAATAACCAGTACCGTCTGGAAGATGATATTGCAAGAAATTTTCCACAGCAGATTGCAAAATTGACCGAGACTATTGATAGCTACAAAGCGGATATTGCCCATTATCAGGAGCATAAAATCACAGATCCAGAACAGTTTTCCATGGAGATCAGCGGCAAAGTATTTACAGAAAAGAAAGAAGCAGGAGCGGCACTACTGGCAGTCTGCAAGGACATGAAAGCAGTCGATGCAGCAATGGATATCGGAAACTATCAGGGATTCAACATGAGAATCCAGTTCGACAGCTGGAGTAAGGAGTTTATCCTGTCTGTGAAGCATGAATCGGTATCGAAAGTTCATCTGGGAGCAGATGCCCTGGGAAATATCACCCGTATCAATAATCTTCTGGAAAGCTATCCGGAGAAACTGGCAGAAGCGGAGCAACGATTGGAAACGGTACAGGAGCAGCTTACAAATGCCAAAGAGGAAGTTGGAAAGCCATTCACAAAAGAAGAGGAACTGAACCAGAAACTGGAGCGACTGTCAGAACTAAATGCCCTTCTTAATATGGATGAACGGGAAGACACAGAAGCAGAGCAGTCAGAATCGAAAGAGAAAGAAGAACGACCGGCACGTGGTTCTATCCATGAGAAATTGCAGATTTATAAAGAAAAAAGCCAGCGGGAAAGCGAGAATGGCAGGGAAGATAGAAAAAGGGACTTCGGTCTGGAATAAGAAAACAGGAAAGATGGCATAATTTGGTAGAAAGAATGTTCTGCCGGTTATGCCACTTTTGGGAATACAGGAGGAACTTATATGGCGAGAAACATGATAACAGGAATAGAAACGCAGAAAATGCAGGAATATACACAGGAACAAATAGACCGTGCAGAACACATGGGAATAGCAATTCCAGCGGACGTAAAAGAACAGATTTTTGAATATGCAAATCTGGTTGGCGAAGAAGAGAAGTAAGGACGCTGGTAAGAAATCTGGCAGATGCAGTCAATCGGTCAGATGAAGATAGAGTAGAGGAACTTCTGGATGATGCCCAAATGGATATTCAGGACTTACCAGATCCAACCATAGGCAAGCTGGAACTTCGGGATTATGGATATACAGCAGAGGATATGGTGCCGCTTAGAAAAGCAGCAGCCCTGGATTATCACAGAATGGGTTCTAAAATCTATTGCCTGGGTAGTGATGGCAGCAAGGGAGAGTATGCAAGTAAAGAAATGATACAGGCACATGAAGGGCTGTTTAGCATGGAATCACAGATGTGGGAACGGATAAGGGATCAGGATCTGGATTATGCAGATGAAGATTTTGGAGCATTTCAGGAGCCGATGAATGTGATTGGACAGGAAGAAGCTCTGAAATTATATGATGCCGGAGCAGATATCTATCTGATTACCAATTTTTCATCACCAATCTATGTTACAGAGCGAATGGAGATTGAACGAGGTCCGGAGCATTATCAGATGTCTACAGAAGAACTGGAACGATTCCGCAATTTGGAATGGGAGATGCAGAAATATCCGCAGATTCAGTCTTTGAAAGAGGCAAATCTGCTATTAGGGACAAGACGAACATTCGGTATTTATCAAATAAGAGATGGTTTGCCAGGTGAAAACTATGCGTTTATGAATATGAGCTTCATTGAAAGTCACGGGATGCAGATTAAAAAAGAAGACTATGAACTGGTCTATGTGGGAGAATTATTTGGAAATATGTCGCTAGATGATATATTTGAACGATTCAACATCGACAGACCAGAAGACTTTCGAGGACATTCCCTGTCTGTCAGTGATATCGTAGTTCTGAATGAGGGGGGAAAGGTAACCGCTCATTTTGTAGACAGTATCAGTTTTGAACAGCTAGATTCTTTCCTGAATCTGGAAGAACAGGTTCTTAGTGAACTGGCATATGAGGTAGGAGAACGTTACTTTGCTATTCAGAGAACAGAAGGAGGATATGATTATTCCTTTTACGATGAAGATTTCCGCCTGATGGATGGTGGCGTCTATGAAAATGGTGAAATTTCTATTGAAGAAGCGGCAGAGGAACTTTTTGGAAGACGAAGGATGGACTGGAGAACGCATCCGTGGGGATTATGATCAGTTGATGGAAAAGGTAGAAGAAATGGATGAGGTTGTAATGGCAGAGATTCAGAAAAGCCAGGGCGAATATAAGCCATTGGCAAAGGTAGAAGAACTGGAAGAGGCAAATTATAACATGATTGATAATGTCCTCAATAATATGCCACCGAAGAAAGAACCGTATGGCGAAATTCTAATATAGTGTAACAACAGTTTTTCATCAGTCTTATCAGGATTCGTAATATAGTCCAGAGCTTTCTTGTCTGTTACTTTAATGGGGAAGATCTTAAGATACGCCATAATTCTTTCACCATCTCTTTCAATTCTTGCATTTCTTCCGGATACAGATCTCCGGTGCTGTTTACTTCTTGGCAATCTGATTAATATTCACACCGATCTTATGCATTTCCTCGTATTGTTTCTTTAATGGAGTAGTGTCTGTATTGACAATATAACCGTCGATTGCCATTTTACGAAGGTAAGCTCCCGTATTTTTTTGTTTTTGATTCAATCATCTTTCTGCGAATCAGCTTCTTTTTCTTCCGGGGAAACACAAAACAAAATTGTATATTTCTTTTTCTCTTTGCCATAGGCAGATTCTCATTTCATTGGTTCTTCGAAGTAGTGACTTCTGAGTTTTTAATTTAGGGCAGGGTTCCCTAAATTGTTGGTTTTTCGGAAGTGTATATACACTTCCTGTCCTTGCTATTTACCCGGTGGCACAGCCGCCGGAAGAGAGTCCTTAAAAAAGATTCCTCTATAAATAAGGTACTGAGAGAAGAAAAAGAAGAAAAGAGGTCAAACCGATGTCACGGAAAAACCATAAGATGATAGATGGGAGACTACTGCAAACGAATAAGAAGTATTCCCAGTTAAAGATAAAGCAGAAAGAAAAGATTGCGGAAGTATGCGATTGATAAGGTTTCAAAACCGGAACGTTGTGCCAGTCGAAAAGCTGGCGGAACCGGATATCGCTATACCTGTCAGGTGGGCGGGAAAATCTGTCATCTGACTTATGAAGAAAATTATAAATGGTTTATGCCATTTGTGAATAAGCTTGAAACACTGATAAAGAATCTGACAATCCAGTGTGTAAGGCTAAAAGAGGAAGTCCTGCAATTGCGAAAAGAAAAGAAGAGATTGTCAGAGGATGTGGAGTTTTACAAGGGCAAGATTAAGGATATGAGTGATAGGACAGAGCTGTTGCAGGAAAAGGCTGATGATCTGGAGCGTGTGAAGAGATATGCCGGTGCAGAGCAGATTGATACGATTATTCGTAAGGTAAAGGAACAGGAGCGTACAGAGCAGCAGATAAGGCGGTATGACAGGTCTTATGGGACAAGATAATGGGAAGGATGGATTTGATGAGATGAAAGATAATCGAATGGATAATATCGTGGAATATGCTTATAACATGGATAACGGCTATGTTGAGGTGTGGTTTACAGATGGAAATATGTTACGGATAAAGTGCGAAGAAGTGGAGGCTGCTCTGAGGACAACAGAGCAGTCTCTGGCGAAGCTGCATAGGTTGTTGGATAACAAGCCGATAGAGTATGTGGCAATGGCTTTGTCCGGGGAAATGCAGGCATATTGTGATATTGAGGATGATATGGTTAAGGGAATGTTTGGGACGATTGTGCAGGGGTATCTGAAGAATGGGTATAACAGGGTTACAGCGGAGATGATGGCTAGGGAGTTTTTTTAGGTATGAGAGTTGAAATATATTTACTAGTAAAACAGGAAGTGTTTTGTTATTATTTATTTGAAATGGAGGGCTGATTATGATGAAAGCATTAAATGAAAAAAATAAATAATTTATATCAAAGCCAAAATAAGAATATGGGCGGAAAAGGTTTGTTATGGATGGCCTTGATTTTTGCTGTTTTAAGCTGTTATTTCTTTATACCTAATATTTTTTCTGAGGGAGTGATTGATAGAGTTATTTTTAGATATTTAATAATTGCATTTGCTTTTTTGGCTACATTGTCGTTCACTTCATATTTTTACATATATAGTAAAAAAGAAAACATCAAAACGATTCACTAGCATTGTAATAGTCTTGTATAAACTTTTTTTGACGATATGTGTCGTTATTTGTATTCCTATAATAATTTTTTGAAAATAACCGAAATAATATTAAGTTACAGAGCTAAAAAGTTAGATAATTTGGAAAACTGGCTTATTATTTTAGTTATTGATTTGTTTGTTATTATGGCTTTGTGTTATATTGATATTTTGAGTGTGCAAAGAGTAACGGAATCTATAATTTATTTTGTAAAAAATCAATACA
>ENA-OQAR01000088-OQAR01000088.1-human-gut-metagenome-genome-assembly--contig:-NODE-88-length-22143-cov-2.991960_pt1 | contig 22143 bp, 28 predicted proteins | sample MGYA00242738_ERZ504533 | MGnify/ENA primary metagenome ERZ504533 (study PRJEB26092, sample SAMD00036276) | human gut metagenome | host: Homo sapiens | study: EMG produced TPA metagenomics assembly of... | reverse complement strand
ACGATAGTGTCTTTTTCATACTAAAAGATGAGAATAACATATCTTCTGAAACTGTTGTCAAATTCCATTTTTCCATATTTTTGCACTAGAGCGTGTCTGAAAAAAGGCTTTTCTGCAAGATGTGCGTCACAATTTGTGGGGATATTTTTGCCCGGATGAGCGCCGTAGCGGGCTACGGCAACTGATTCGGTGAAATATCCCGCAAAGTGGGGGCGTGCAGATTGCGGGAATGATTTTTCAGACACGCTCTAGCTTTACCCGCTTTTTATATTTTCTTCATTTATCAGGGAAAACTGTGTTTATTTTTTAACAATTTCTTTCCTTGAGAAAACGTATTTTCTTTCATGACCAGGGATTACGATTCTCTTCTCTTATCAATTTGCACAACTTTTATCCAGTTTACTCACATTTTTTTGACGTTTCAACAAAATTCTTGACATTTTTTTTCTCAAAATGATATATTGTATTCATCAATTGAAAGAACCTTCGAGTACTGACGGAAAGAGTGGAGTGCAAACCACGTGGAGTCGGAGGTTTGTGGGAGCCGACCGTCTGGGCAGTATTTGAAATATTCAGATACTGGCCTTTTTTTATAACTTTCAGGGCAAAAATCAGGAATACCAGGCAGACCGGCCAATACTTCTTTCAATTAATAATTGTTGCTGATCGCGGAGTGAACAGCAACAGAAGTTTTTCATGTTATGCGGAAACGAAAGGAGAAAAACAATTATGGGATTCAAATCAGACATTGAAATTGCACAGGAATGCGAGATGCTTCCAATTACTCAGATCGCAGAGAAAGCAGGTATTGACGACAAATATCTGGAGCAGTACGGAAAATACAAAGCAAAAATCGACTACAATCTTCTGAAAGAAAGTGATAAGAAGGATGGAAAATTAATCCTCGTTACAGCTATCAACCCAACTCCAGCAGGAGAAGGTAAAACTACTACTACTGTAGGTCTTGCAGATGGTATGCAGAGACTTGGCAAGAGTGTTATGGTAGCTCTTCGTGAGCCATCCTTAGGACCGGTATTCGGTGTAAAAGGTGGTGCAGCAGGCGGCGGATATGCACAGGTTGTTCCTATGGAAGATATTAACCTTCACTTCACAGGTGACTTCCATGCCATTGGCGCAGCTAACAACTTACTTGCAGCTATGATCGATAACCATATCTTCCAGGGCAATGCATTAAACATCGACCCACGTAAGATCACATGGAGAAGATGTGTAGATATGAACGACCGTCAGCTTCGTAACGTAGTAGATGGTCTTGGCGGAAAGACAAACGGTATGCCTCGTGAAGACGGATACGACATCACAGTTGCATCTGAAATCATGGCAGTTCTCTGTCTTGCAAGCGACATCAAAGACCTGAAAGAAAGATTATCCAAGATCATCATCGGATATACATACGGAAAAGTTTCCGAGCAGAAACCTGTAACAGCAGGTGACCTTCACGCAGAAGGCGCTATGACAGCCCTGTTAAAAGATGCTCTGAAACCAAACCTTGTACAGACTCTGGAACACGTTCCTGCAATCGTACATGGCGGACCATTCGCAAACATCGCTCATGGATGTAACTCTGTAACAGCTACAAAGATGGCTATGAAGCTTGCTGATTATGCAATCACAGAAGCTGGTTTCGGTGCTGACCTTGGTGCTGAGAAATTCCTTGATATCAAATGCCGTATGGCTGGTTTAAAACCAAGCGCAGTTGTAATCGTAGCTACAGTACGTGCCCTGAAATACAACGGCGGCGTTGCTAAAGCTGACCTTAACAATGAAAACCTGGAAGCTCTTGAAAAAGGTATCCCGAACCTGTTAAAACACGTTTCCAACATCAAAAAACGTATACAAAACTTCCATGTGTTGTTGCTATCAACGCATTCCCTACAGATACAAAAGCAGAGCTTGACTTTGTAGAAGCTAAATGTAAAGAACTGGGCGTTAACGTTGCTCTTTCTGAAGTATGGGCAAAAGGCGGCGAAGGCGGAATCAAACTTGCAGAAGAAGTTATCCGTCTTGTTGAAGAACCAAACGACTTCTCCTATGCATATGAACTGGAAGGTTCTATCGAAGACAAACTGAACCAGATCGTTCAGAAAGTATATGGCGGTAAGAAAGTAGTTCTGACAGCTAACGCTCAGAAACAGGCGAAACAGTTAGAAGCTCTTGGCTTTGGCAACTGCCCGATCTGTGTAGCTAAGACACAGTACAGCTTAACAGATGACCAGACTAAACTGGGTGCTCCTACTGACTTCGAAGTTACAGTACGTAACCTGAAGATTTCCGCTGGTGCAGGATTCATCGTAGCTCTTACAGGCGAGATCATGACAATGCCAGGTCTTCCTAAAGTTCCGGCTGCTGAGAGAATCGACGTAGACGAGACAGGTAAGATCACAGGTCTGTTCTAATCCGGTTGAAATCAGTCGAATAATTCAAAAATATAAAAATCATATTTATATATGATATGTGTCCAGACGATTTTACAGGCGGGAAGATTTTCCCGCCTGTTTTTTTCTTTTATTTTTTTATAAGATAATCTTTTCCGGAAATACCAGGTTCCGTCATATGGACCGGATCCAGAATGCGATTAAGTTCATCCTCGTCCATAAGCTTTTCTTTCAGAATCAGACTTCTTACAGATTCGCCTGTCTTAATTGCCTTTTTTGCAATATCCGCAGCCTTCTGATATCCAAGATGGGGGCTGATTGCAGTGATAATACCTACACTGTTTTCTACCAGATAACGGCATCTTTCTTCATTTGCCGTAATTCCTACAATACAATTATCCACCAATGTCTGGACTGCATAGCCAAGAGTATCGATAGACTGGAACATGCAATAGAAAATAATCGGCTCAAACGCATTTAATTCCAGCTGACCAGCCTCTGCAGCCATGGTAATGGTAACATCATTACCAATAATATTAAAAGCAACCTGATTCACTACTTCAGGAATAACCGGATTAACTTTACCTGGCATAATAGAGGAACCATTCTGTTTTGCCGGAAGATTAATCTCCCCAAAACCAGTACGTGGACCGGAGGACATCAGACGGAGATCATTTGACATTTTGGAAAGAGTTACCGCACATGCTTTCACAGCACCGGAAACAGCTACAAATGGATCCAGATTCTGAGTGGAATCAATCAGATCAAAAGCCTGTATAAAGTCCATTCCCGATATTTCAGTGAGATTTGGAACAATTCTTCTCAGATAGCCCTCATCTGCATTAATTCCTGTTCCAATAGCAGTACCTCCCATATTAAGAGTCCGCATTTCATCCATTGCTTTATCCATTCTGTGGATATCACGCATGATTGCTACCGAATATGCCTTAAATTCCTGTCCCAGACGAATTGGTACTGCATCCTGCATCTGTGTACGCCCCATTTTTATTATGTGATCAAACTCTGTAGCTTTTTCATTAAGAGCATCATAGAGGCGAAGAAGCTGTTTTTTCAGATTCTGCAACAAACGAAGAGAAGTCATTTTACCGGCAGTAGGAATAACGTCATTGGTAGACTGTCCACAATTCACATCATCGTTAGGATTTATAATTGTATAATCGCCCTTTTTTCCTCCCAGTATCTCAATCGCGCGATTTGCAATTACTTCATTGGCATTCATATTTAAAGATGTGCCAGCTCCTCCCTGAACAGGATCCACAATAAATTCATTATGGAATTTTCCTGAAACAATTTCATCACATGCCTGGACAATCGCCTGTGCTTTTTTCTTCTCAAGAAGCCCCACCTCACAATTGGTTATCGCTGCTGCTTTTTTATGTATGCAAGACTGTTAATAATTTCCGGATGCATATTCAGCCCCGTAATGTGGAAATTTTCAGCCGCACGTAAGGATTGTACTCCATAATATACATCTTCCGGAATATCCTTTACACCAATAGAATCCCTTTCTACACGATAGTCTGTTTTTTTCATAGTTATTCGCCCTCCCATGTATTTGCCCTCATTATATATCTCTGCTATAATATAATCAAATACATATATTTTTATAAAATATATAGTGTTTAAGTTATATATCGGAGGAGTTTATATGTTTCAGGGAATGGAATACATCTATGAGGTCTACAAGGAAAAAAGCTTTTCCAAAGCTGCTGCTGCTCTTTTCATTTCGCAGCCTTCTTTAAGTGCAAATGTAAAACGTGTGGAAAACCGCATTGGTTATCCTATTTTTGATCGAAGTACCAAACCTTTACAGTTAACTGAAGTCGGAAAACATTATATACAGGCTGTTGAAAAAGTCATGGATATTGAAAATAATCTCGAAAACTACCTACTGGATCTAGGAAATCTCAAAACAGGAACTCTTAATGTAGGTGGCAGTAACTTTTTTTCTTCGTGGATTCTGCCTCCCCTTATTGCTGATTTTTCCCAAAAATTCCCCCATGTTCAAATTTCTCTTGTAGAAGAAAGTACAGCAAAGCTATCCCAGTTTCTCCAGGCCGGAAAGTTAGATCTGGTAATTGATAACTGTATTCTGGATAACCAGATTTTTGAACATTATATCTACCAGAAAGAACAACTTCTTCTAGCGGTTCCCAAAAATTATTCAGTAAATACCCGACTGCAGGAATATCAGATTCCTATTGAGGAAATCCGGAACGGACAGTTCCGTTCTTCTCATATTCCTTCTGTTCCATTAAACAAATTCGAGAACGAACCATTTATTATTCTTCGTTCAGATAATGATACCGGTAAGCGTGCACTTACCATTGTCAGGAAAATCACTTTTCGCCTTCTGTAGTATTTCGCCTGGATCAGCAGATGACTGCCTATAATATTGCATGTTTGGGAATGGGTATCACTTTCATCGGGGATCTTCTGCTCTCCAGAGTTCCAACAAATTCAGAACTTGTTTTTTATAAGCTACCCGGTCAGAGCAGTAAACGCACTGTGTTTTTTTACTGGAAGAAAGGCCGCTATATCAGCAGAGCCATGGAAGAATTCCTGAAGCTGCCCTTTTCCTGATATGTCATAATCAAATAGGTTATGGTGATTGGTCATCATCAGATGTACGTCAAATGGGTTGTTGTGCTAAATAAGCACAACAACCCCAGTATGTCAGGCAGATATTCGATTAGAACAATGGCTTCATCGCCGGATACAGAGTTCTGAACTTCTGATATCTCTCTTCATATTTTGCAACCAGTTCAGGATCCGGTTCTACTGTATCAACAACTTTGGCAAATTTCTTACCGATGGTTTCTACATCCGGGTAAGCACCACAGCCTACTGCTGCCAGCATAGCTCCACCCATGGACGGTCCTTCTTCGTTCTCCAGAACATCAACCTTCAGGTTCATAACGTTTGCAATGATCTTCTTCCACAGTGGGCTCTTAGCTCCACCACCGCAGATCTTGGTTCTCTCAATCTTGATTCCAAGGCTTCTTGCAACTTCCAGGGAATCACGAAGACCAAAGGCAACACCTTCCAGAACAGCCTGTGTCATGTCTGCTCTTGTGCTGTCCATGGACATTCCGAAGAATACACCTCTTGCATCAGGATTATTATGAGGTGAACGTTCTCCCATCAAATATGGAAGGAAGAATACATGATTCTCTCCCAGCTTCTGAATTGGAGCCTGCTCTGCTGCGAAATCCTTTGTCTGAAGAATCTCCTCTGCCCACCATTTGTTACAGGAGCTGCGCTGAGCATGCATCCCATCAGATGATAGCTTCCATCTGCATGACAGAAAGAATGAAGTGCGTTATTTTTCGCCACACCAAGTTTTTTACTGGAAAATAAACACAGTTCCGGATGTTCAAGCGAAATATTACACTGACCGTCACCAACTGTACCTGTTCCTACAGCAGCTGCCGCATTGTCACCTGCACCTGCAACAAACTTTTACATTCTCACTGAATCCAAGTTCTTTCGCAATCTCAGGTTTCAGAGTTCCTACTACTTCCCAACTCTCATACAGTTTCGGAAGCTGCTCTTCTGTGATTCCACAGATCTCCAGCATTTCTTTTGACCAGCAGCGGTTCTTCACATCAAGAAGAAGCATACCGGAAGCATCAGAAACATCTGTACAAAAAGAACCGGACAGACGATATGCCAGATAATCCTTAGGAAGCATAATCTTTACTACCTTCTTAAAGTTCTCAGGCTCATTTTTCTGCATCCAGAGGATCTTCGGTGCTGTGAAGCCTGCGAAAGCAATATTTGCTGTATACTGTGAAAGTTTGTCTTTTCCGATCACTGTATTCAGATATTCTGTCTCTTCGCCTGTACGTCCGTCATTCCAGAGGATTGCAGGACGGATCACATTATCATCCTTGTCAAGTGTTACCAGACCATGCATCTGGCCGCCAAAACCAATTCCTGCTACCTGCGCTCTGTCGATATCCTTTGTCAGCTCTTTCATACCTTCCATACTCTGTGCAAACCAGTCTTCCGGTTTCTGCTCAGACCAGCCCGGATGTGGGAAGAATAAAGGATATTCTCTGGATACGATGTTACAGATTTTTCCTGATTCTTCCATAAGAAGAAGTTTTACAGCGGAAGTACCAAGGTCAATACCAATATAATACATAAGTGCTCTCCTTTTCTATTTCTAATCTAATACATCCCAGAGCAAAGCCCCGGGATGCCTTTAATATAGTGTCAGTTTATTTATTCTGTATTCAGATTCATTCACTTCACATGAACATTAATAATCCGTTTTACTGATTTCTCATTAACCCCATGGATTTTCTGTCGGGTATCTTACACCTGCCGGCTGGTTATATCCAATCTTCTTAACATCCAGTCCAAGGAATTTCACTACCTCATAGAATGCTTTTCCGTAATGTCCAAACATAACTGCTCCATGATGCGGATAGTTGCCCTCGATCAGTACGTGACGGTAGAATCTTCCCATTTCTTTGATTGCGAAAATACCGATACCACCGAATGATCTTGTAGGTACATCCAGTACTTCACCTTCTGCAACATAAGAAACCAGCTCGCCCTCGGAATTGCACTGTAAACGATAGAATGTAATGTCAGATGCAGCGATATCACCTTCAAGAGTTCCTCTTGTGAAGTCTGGTTCAGATCCTGCCGGCTCAAGAAGTCTGTGCTGGATCAGCTGATATTTAACAGCTCTGGAATCACACATCTTGCATGCAGGAGTATTTCCACAATGGAATCCCATAAATGTATCAGTAAGCTTATAATCGTATTTTCCTTTAATATCTTCATCATAGATATACTGTGGAACAGAGTTGTTGATATCAAGCAGTGTAACTGCATCATTGGAAATGCAAAGTCCGATGTACTCGCTGAGTGCTCCGTAGATATCAACCTCACAGGATACCGGAATTCCTCTGGAAACCAGACGGCTATTTACATAGCAAGGTTCAAATCCAAACTGTGACGGGAATGCAGGCCAACATTTGTCAGCAAATGCAACGTATTTTCTTGCTCCCTTATGAGCCTCTGCCCAGTCAAGAAGTGTAAGCTCAAACTGTGCCATTTTCACATTAAGGTCAGCATAATATTTGCCTTCGCCCATCTCTTTTGCCATATCTGCACAAACTTCCGGGATACGAGGATCATTTTCATGCTCTTTGAAAGAAACAAGAAGATCAAGCTCTGAGTTCTCTTCAATCTCAACACCCAGCTCATAGAGGCCTTTAATAGGTGCGTTGCATGCGAAGAAGTCCTGTGGACGTGGTCCGAAAGTAATGATCTTAAGATTGCTGACACCGATGACTGCACGTGCAACCGGTACGAAATCAGCGATCATCTTTGCAATATCATCTGCTGTTCCAACAGGATATTCCGGAATATATGCTTTCAGATGACGCATTTTTAAGTTGTAGGAGCAGTTAAGCATACCACAGTAAGCATCACCTCTGCCGTTGATCATATCACCGTCACCTTCTGCTGCTGCTACATACATACAAGGTCCGTCAAATCTCTCTGCGATCAGAGTTTCAGGAGTTTCAGGTCCGAAGTTTCCAAGGAAAACAACCAGCGCATTACACTCTGCTTTGTTTACATCTTCAAGAGCTTTCTCCATATCCTTCTCGTTCTCAACAGTTACAGGACATTCATAAAGTTCACCTTTATAAGTTTCCTTGATTGCTGCACGTCTCTTTTCAGAAAGCTGAATCGGAAAACAGTCACGGCTTACTGCGATTAATCCAAGTTTTACTACTGGTATATTGTTCATAATATAAATTCCTCCATATTTGATATGTATTTATATGATTTTGTTATTCATTTACTATATTCTGATACTCTACTGCCACAGATTCCGAGCAACTCAGTCAATGGTGATATTCTCTCCACGAAGTCCGTTTACTGCACCCTCGATTGCCGCATCTTCATGTGCAATGAGCCATTTGTTCTTAGCTGTCAGCAGGCTGTCCTCGCCTGTCTTAGCTGTCTCAAATGTAAGATCTGTATTGGTTCCTGCCGGAAGTACGACTACACACTGGAAACCGCCATCCTGTACATTGCATGGCGCATAATGAAGTGTAGTTGCATATACTTCAATACCTGTTCCTGCAGGTACCAGGAATGCTTCGATCTTAGAAGTATCATATGTAAAATCATCTGTGATATCCTGCTGACTTCCGATAAGCAGCACCAGATCTGTTACCGCTACATTGATCTCTGAACTGCGGTGATATTCTACTGCATTTAATTTCTTATTATGTCCGTTGCAGTATCCAATTTCGATCGGGATTCCGCCAAATCCTTTATTCTGCAGTGCTTTTGCTACATCCAGAGCTTCCAGCTCCTCAACAGATGGTACATAAACCACATCATCCGGAACCGGTGTATGTTTCATTTCTTTGAGAAGAGCACTGAAGTCATACCCTTCAAGCACCTTTCCATATTTACGGAAGGAAGCATCTGTTACATTCTGAATTTTCACTTCAAAAACCTCCTTATATTCTGTAGATATTACGTTTTCTTGACTGTGCTTAGAATATATCAGAATAAAGGGTACTTTTCGCCAGTTTTCTTGTCTAATCTATAGCGTTTTTTTGACCTTTTTTCATTTTATCTGTTTTCGCATCTCACTTGGAAGTACCCCATATCTTTTCTGAAATTCCCCGGAAAAACCCCTGCTGCTGCAAAATCCATTATCTAGTGCAATCTGACTAATTGTATGGTCTGTATTCAGCAAATCCCTGTACGCATATGCCATACGGATATCCTGCAGATAAGTTTTATAGTTGATTTTTGCATATTTTTGGAACATTCGCGACAAATATGCATCCGAGTATCCAAAAGTAGCCGCCACATCAGAAAGCTTCAGTTCCTCCCTGTAATGCTCACGCATATATGTGGTGATTTTTGACAATGCATCCAGACGGCGGCTGTGTCGGATATCCTTCTCCCTGGTCTCTGTCACACGGTAATCCTTCACCAGGATATACATAATCTCGTAAAAAATAGAAATTGTCCGGAACTCATATCCAATTTTCCGCTCGGAATACACATGATATAATTTACGAAGCAAAGAAGCCAGTTTCTTATCCACCAGCTCCTCCTGCCCCCGAAAACGGATATATCTCTGGGCAGTAAAATAATTCTCAAACTGTTTCAGAGGAATCTGCAGAACTACTGTTTTATTTTTCTCCACAGCATGGATAGAGTGGATCTCATTGGAATTAATGATTATCTGCTCTCCAGCTTTCAGCGGATATTCATCCTTATTTACAAAAAAAATCCAGGCGTCCCTCCATCACAGCAAAAATCTCTACAGACGTATGCCAGTGCTTCTCACGCACATAATTGCCATTTCCTCCTTCAAAAAGAAAAACCTTAAACGGAAATCCCTCATTAGGAATGATCAGTCATGCTGAAACTCCATATATATATTCACCTCCTAATAAAATACCGCAGTATCCGGACATTCCAGCATACTGCGGCTATTTTGATAACTATCCAGCTTTCTGCATACCAAATCTGCTGGATGATCCTATTCTTCTACATAGTCCCACCCACTGCTTATGCTTTCGCAATTGAAGCAGGGGACTTACTTGATTCGGTTAAGATAACACATTATTTGCAGAGCTCTGCCACAACCTGATTAATCACCTTTCCGTCTGCTTTTCCCTTCATATCAGCCATAACAGCCTTCATGATCTGACCCTTATTTTTCGTCGCAATCACATCTGCAAATTTTTCTTCCAGATATGCTTTACCTCTGCTGCATCCATCTGTTTTGGCGCATATTTGGCAATCACATCATACCTTGCCTGATATTCAGCCTTCAGATCCTCACGGCTTTCCGGACAGGTATCCAGCTGTTCTTTTACAGTTTTCAACTCCTTCAAAATAACTCTGTCCACCAGATCACTCTTAATCTCATCACGGCATCCCTCATCAATCGCTACCTTCTTTACCGCAGAGATCAGAGAGGAGACTGCTTCTTTTGTTACTTTATCTTTGGCTTTCATAGCTGCAACCATATCTTTTCTTAATACTTCTAATTCCATTTTATATTCCTCCTCGTTTTTTCTAGTGATTCCATATCGTTCTACTGCTGCACAGTCAAATGCGCCTGCATTCCTGATATTTTTCACTCAAATCATAATTCTATTCATCAGCATACCACGATTTATCTGAAAATCCAATGCTAATTGGCATAAAAATTAATTTTTTAGTCCCCGCTTCATCGTGTTCTCCAGTTCCTCCATTTGTCCCAAGATCAGTTTCTGTCTGTCATCAAACAGTAGTCCCTTGTTGTGACGGTAATACTGGTCAGAACCATTTTCCCGGATAAACCAGATACTGTAAAAAGTTTGCATTCAGTTCCGTAATAAATGCTACCATTTCCTGGCTGTCACCAAAGGCTGCTTCCATAAAATCAAAAACATTCTGAAGCGTCTGAGAGATATATTCTGTCTGAGTTTCCAGACTGTCAGCCTCCGTTGCAAAAGCTGTTTTTGCCCGCTCATAGGTATCTTTTTCTGAAATTTCAACAGCTTTATTATTCTCTGTTTTATCTTCAGAACCAGTTTCTCCCCTCAGTTCTATCCATAATTTCTCAAGAAATCCACTGTACGGATAAATACTTTTTCTTCATTTTTAGTGAGAAGCTCAGATTTTTGCAGTCTGAAAATCATTTTCTGCCTTTTTATAAATGGATTCCAGCGTCATTTCCGGAAGGTTATCTCTGTATTCTGTCATGTAACCATAGAGCTTTGTCACATAGGCATCCATAAAATAACAGTCTGCAAATAACTGGCTGAGCTTTCCGTTCAGCAGACCAACAATACTCAGATGCTCATCCAGTGAAGCATTGCGGATCTTACCCAGAGTGATGGGTGTCCATTTACCCTGAAGCAGATCCTCCACTGCATAGTCTGTCTTATACTTATTGTATAATGCCAGATATGCGGCAAAATCTTTTGCGATCATTGGATGCTGGATATACTGATATACCACCTCTCTATCCACTTCTTTATCCAGTGTTTCATATACCTGTATCAGCCTGGAAAGATCTTCCCAGCCTCTGGCAGTGGCAAAAATCCGTCCGTCTACTGTGTTCTCCATTCTGTAGAAATTCTTTCTGCGAAGCTCCAGATAAGAGATAACAGCCGGATGGATTCCCTGCTCATAGGCATATTCTTTCCACACTTCAAAATCCGGCTGCACATCAATCCTCTTGATTCTGTCAAGGGTTACTACGTCAAATTCGCGGACAGATTTATTGTATTCCGGCGGGTTTCCTGCTGTCACGATCACCCATCCTTCCGGTACTTTCTGATTGCCAAATGTCTTTCCCTGAAGAAACTGCAGCATCATAGGCGCCAAGGTCTCTGATACGCAGTTAATCTCATCAAATAAAAAGAATTCCTTCTCTGAGACCTGTTTTTTCCATCTTTTCATAGACAGAGGCAATAATCTCACTCATAGTATATTCTGTGACAGAAAAAGTCTCCTGACCAAAGGTTTTCTCTTTGATAAACGGCAGTCCTACTGCACTCTGACGGGTGTGATGTGTGATAGTATAAGATACCAGACCTACCTTACATTCCCTGGCGATCTGTTCCATAATCTGCGTCTTTCCAATACCCGGTGCCCCCATAAGGAGAATTGGTCTCTGGCGTATGGCCGGGATCAGGTATTCTCCAAATTCATCCTTCGCAAGGTATGCTTCTATTGAGTCCTTTATCTCCTGTTTTGCTCGTTTTATATCCATAATGTAAATCCTTTCCTGCTGAACACTTCTTACTTTTACTCAGTTTTCTCATTTCCTTGATATCCACGAATTGCTCCGCGATTTGCAGCTCCCGCAATTATAATTTTCTCTCTTCATTACCTGTCTGGCTTCTCAAAATCATCCTCATCCAAAATCAGTTTCATGGCCCATACCGGCACATCCACATCTCTGTAATTATCCTGCATAAACACAAATGCAGTCTTATACGGCGGCATTTTCTTCGGGTAAATTCCGAATCCGTCTGTAAAATAGATCATCCCTTTCAGGTTATGAAATTCATGCTGTTCCAGCAGTTTGTCCACCCATTCAAATGCAGGCCTGAAGTCTGTTCCGCCATCTCCATACAGTTCCAGATGTTCCATATAGTCTTTCATTTCTTTCCGGGAGGTGATCCTTTTATCTGTGTGGACTTTCTCATCACACTGAATGATGTGCACATTTATTTTTGTAAAAAAGCTCTCACTCTCACTAAGTACACCGTAGTTCCTCCAGAAACTTTCTCACCAGTCTCCTGAACAGGACATGGAAGTATCGATGACGATCACAAATTCCTCTATCTTCTTAACTTCTTTAGATTCCAGTGGTTCGATCAGCGGCATGTTTCCGTAGAGACGCAGACCATAGGTATAGAAATTGTAATCAAAACTGTCATCATCCACTGCCAGTTCTTCATGAAAAACTGCAAATTTCCGCAGGAATTCTCTGTAATCATACCTGCTTCTGTTCTCTGTTTTTATCTGCTCCAGGAAATCTCCGTCCCGCTCACCTGCTTCCTGGGAAAAGGTTTCCAGATCCGTCTCGATTCCATCATTGATCTCCCCCCATTTGCGGCTGAGCATGGGATTCGGTTTCTGATCCGGTTTCTTACTTTCCCAGTATCTGTGGTCATCTGTGCGAAATTCCTGTTCCAGATTTGTAAGATCCTTTTCGTTCAGATTCCATTCTGACAATATTTTTATATACTCTCTGTGCGTTGAGGGTTTTTCCCTCTTTTTCAAGGAGACGGTAAGTTTCCCTTCGCAGAAGACTGCGTGAGAAACGGATACTCCGATAGTTCATCCCATCTATCATATGCTCCACTGCAATGTCACAACTCAGATCACGCATACGTTCCTGGATTGTGATTCCATCGTCTGCCCTCTTCTTACCTTCTGTACCGCTCCATGCAAAATGCCGGAAAATACAGTGGAATACCATATGCAGATACCCTCTGTTCACCAGAATCCTATTCTCTCTATATAAGCCTCCCAGCATCTGCGGCTGGAAATACATCACTCTTCCATCCGTTCCAAATCCATGGACCTGACCATCCATCTGATAAGAAAAACTGCTCAGCGCCACATCCAAAAACCGCATTCCCAGATATAATTCATCCCGCGCAGCCCTAAGAATACTGCTGCCGATTTCCTGCAAACGCTCTGCTCTTTCTGCTATTTCCTGTATTTTATCCTCTGGCTGCATCATTATTTTCCTCTATATCTATCACAGTTCAAACCTCTTTTTTCTTAGTATAGTTCTTGTATTCAAAGATTTTTCTGTAGTTTGTGATTGTTCATTTTTCCCCTGCTCTGTCCTGTCAGCTTCCTGACTATTTTGCAGCTTATCCACATCTATACGTTCACTTCCTGCCGTATTATCCACCAGATTTGCTCTTTCATTCATCAAAAATGCGGATACTTCCGTTTCTTTTCTCTTAGATGCACAATCCAACGCAGAATCAATTCCTCCCAGTGTCCAGAGTTTTTGCGAGGATATCACTTCCAATCTGTGCATATCCTCCTGCTTTACCAGATATTCTGCAATATCTCCCAGATTCTTACGGATATATTCCCTGTAGTTCTCCCTGGCTTTCCCGGTCAGTTCATAAGGAAACTCCAATCTGCCAAATGACATATCAACCAGAACTTCCAGCTTATCCATGGCTACCGCCATTTCAAAAAGCCTGTCATATTCCTGATAATTCAGCTCCTTATCATAAAAACACTGCCTGTAATTACTGCCTGATCCATGATATTCCGTATACAAAATACGCGCCGGAGTGTTCTCAACCGCCTCATCATAATGCTCCGGAAATACAAGTCTGGCTTCTTCATACTCATAAAGAAAGTTCACATCTATCCTCTGCCACATCTCGCCCAGCATTTCCTTAACACCAGACTTCTTTCCCTGCTCCATATGCACAGTCAGCTTCTCCAATGCATGGCAGCCTGTAAATGCACCACAGCCTATCTGCATCAGGCTGTCAGAAAACTCCAGCTTTTTCAGATTCCCGCAGCCATAAAAAAATATATCGTCCAATCTCTTTTAAAGTGTAAGGAAAAACAATCTCCTCCACGTCATTTCCTGCCAGAACATGCTCTTCTCTGCCAAACTCAAGACCATCTGACACTTCCCACAGACTGGCATTTTTCAGGTCTTCCTTCTCATCCATATGGCTAGAAAATGCATACGGTGCTGCACTAATTACCAATTTGTCATCTATCATTCCCGGAATCTCAACTCTGCCCTCTATTCCAAAACACCGCAGAATTTCAATCCCGCCAGATTTCTCTCTGTAGTAAATCTTCATTTTCTCGTTTCTCCCCGAAGATATTTTCTCTCAAAGCACATAAAATCATCCCTGAAAAGTATAATACTTCCCAGGGATTTTTTCCAGACAATATAATTAGCGTAAAACCAGCTCCGGTTTTAAAATTCAGATAGTCTCCTGACACCAGCTTGTACTCTATTCCATCCACATAGCCTTTAAAGCTGTCATCATATCGCTTCTCTCCATGACAGTGAGAATAGATCACCTTCTCGGCGCCAAATTCCTGTGCCATCAGGGTAAACGGACTCTCCATCTCTCCAATACTTGTAGGCGGATAATGAAGAAACATGATAAACTTCTCATATCCTGCTGCCTTCGCCCCTTCAAAAGAGCAGCGCAGCCGCCCCAGTTCCCGCTCTCGGATCTCAGGAAATGCTCATAACTGTCTTTTCCTTCATAACAGTAGCCCTTGGTTCCCACCAGTGCATAATCCTCATATGTATAAAAATTATTCTGCAAAAAATTCCAGCTTTCCTCTGAACATCTCATTCAGATTTTCTGTTTTCTTTGCATCCCAGAACATATCGTGATTTCCCCGAAGCAGAATCTTCCTGCCCGGCAGAGCCATAATAAAATCCCAGATCCGCCTGACACTCTGCAAGATCTCTCCCCCAGGATGATCTCCGGTAATCACTACTGTATCATTCTCTGTCACTCTCTTCTTCCAGTATTTCTCAATCTTAACTACATGATTCTTCCATCTTTTATCAAATACATCCATAGGTTTATTGACTGTAAACGAAAGATGAAAATCACCGATTGCGTATAGGCTCATTGTACACTCTCCTGTCTGTTCTGATTGTTAATTATTTTTCAATCTTGATGCTCATAGCATGCCAGGCTTCTCCGCCCCAGGTGGAATTTGCCTGGCCCAGATCTGTAAAGCCAAATTTCTCATACATCTTCACTTTTTCATCCAGACAGGTGAGGAAAAGTTTCTTTCGTCCTTTTTGAGCTTCCCTCTGGCAGTATCTGGATACCAGTTCACGGCCCAGGCCCTGCATACGATATTCCGGACGACGTCCAGACCCAGAAGCATGATATTTTTGCCTTCAGGATTACTCAGAGAAATATCTGTGAAGAATTCATCTCTGAAAGCCTCCTCATCTGTAGGAACTCCATTAAGAAATGCAGCCAGCTTTCCGGTTTCCTTATCCTCAGCTACCAGAAATGTTTCTGCTGTTGCTTTTATTCTCTCTGTCAGACTTTTCGGAGAACATGCCTCATTTGGCGGGAAACAGATCTGCTCGATCTCTATCGCCTGCTGTGTCTCCTCCGGTCTGATACATCTGAATTCAAATCTATCCATATTGTTTGTACTCATTTTATTATCCTTCTCCTGTTATCTTGTTATTTCCTGCATATTCGGGATCTGCAAGTTTCCCATATAGTTGTTTTATCTACATCGGGCAGCTTCTCTTTGATTTCTCATCCAAATCTTCCCGTACGTAGTGTGCATTAAACTCCATGTTAATGTCGCGGATTTCCTTTGTACCATCAATATATTCCTGATACATCTCTGTCAGTCCCGCCATACAGCCATCACAGCTTGCAGAAATATTCCCAAAGATTCCTCCACAATCTGTTTTCTTTCTTCTCTGGTTGTGTCCTTTATCAAAATACTCTTAATCTCCATAACCTTCACCCCGACTTTCTTTGGTATTCTTTTGATGATATTTTCTTTCCTTATATCTTTTTATTTTGATTGTAACATCTGAAAGCATTTTTTGTGAAGCTAAGAAACAGGCATAAAAAAGGTCTGATTACATTCTCTCAAAATATGTCAGTTTAAAGTGTTAAAGTACTGGAATTTTAGATAACACCATGTTATACTTGTAAAGGAAAATGTGCAGGCAGTCCGGTCAGGTATAAAATATTCCTGAGTTCCGGCATTATCAAAGACCTGCATGTACTTATATGGAGGAAACAGATCATGTCTATGAAAATCAATCACGAGCTCCCTTTACCGGAGGTTCTGAAATCTCAGTACCCTCTCAGCCAGGAACTCAAAGAAGTAAAAAAACAGCGCGATGAAGAAATACGCCGTATCTTCACCGGTGAATCAGATAAATTTATCGTCCTTGTAGGACCTTGTTCCGCTGATAACGAAGATACAGTCTGCGAATATGTACGCAAACTGAAAACAGTGGCAGATAAAGTCTCTGACAAACTGATGATCATCCCGCGAGTTTATACAAATAAGCCCCGTACCACAGGTGACGGTTACAAAGGAATGCTTCATCAGCCAGACCCTGATAAGGCTCCTGACCTTCTTGCCGGAATTATTGCTATCCGCAAGATGCACATGAGAGTTATGCAGGAGACAGGACTCTCTTCTGCAGATGAGATGCTTTATCCTGAAAACCGCAGCTATCTGGATGATATTCTCTCCTATGAAGCTGTAGGTGCACGTTCTGTGGAGAACCAGCAGCATCGTCTCACTGCCAGTGGCATGGATATTCCTGTCGGTATGAAGAATCCTACCAGCGGTGATCTCTCTGTTATGCTGAATTCTGTCACTGCTGCACAGCATCCTCACCACTTCATCTACAGAGGAAATGATGTGGAAACTTCAGGAAATGATCTGGCACACACAATTCTCAGAGGTGGTGTAAACCAGTACGGACAGACTATTCCTAATTACCACTATGAAGATCTGATACATCTGTCTGCTTTGTATGCCAAAAAGGACCTTAAGAACCCTGCCATCATCATAGATGCCAACCACTCAAACTCCAACAAGCAATACAAGGAACAGATCCGTATTGTTTCAGAAGTACTTCACAGCCGTAACTATAATCCGGAACTTAAAAAGCTGGTAAAAGGTGTTATGATTGAAAGCTACCTTCTGGAGGGCCGTCAGGATATCAGTGATCATATGACTCCTGGCTGTTCCATCACAGATCCTTGCCTCGGATGGGAAGATACAGAACGGCTTATCTATGATATTGCTGAGAAATGCTGATTTTTATGGATAATACAAATAATTCCTGCTGTTGTGGAGAGACAGAACATTTTTCAGGCTGCCTGATCTGTGGAGCACCGGTCACATACAGCGTCGAAAGTTCTGTGAAAACCTGCAGCATCTGCCACAAAGAGCAGCTGACAAATACTGTCTGTGAAAATGGCCATTTGTCTGTGATGCCTGTCACAGCTATGGTACTTATATACCGGTGAGCACAGCCCTCAGAAGCAGCACAGAGAAGGATCCCCTGCTGCTTCTGGAAGAGATCATGGACCTTCCTTCTGTCCACATGCATGGACCTGAACATCATGCCATTGTTCCCAGTGTTCTTCTGACTGCACTTCGCAATAATGGAGAGCGTATGAATTACGATACCGCATTATCTGAAATCTGTAAAAGAGCGAAGCAGGTTCCCGGTGGTACCTGCGGTTACTGGGGAGTGTGTGGTGCAGCAGCAGGTGCCGGAATCTTTATGTCCGTTATGACCGGATCCGGTCCCCTCCATAAGGATGCATGGCCCTTTCCTCAGAAGCTTGTCTCTGTTATTTTATCCAAACTGGCTGATGTTGGTGGTCCGCGCTGCTGTAAACGCACCAGCAGAATTGCTATTGAAGAAGCGATCAGGTTTTACAGGCAGTTCAGCTCTGTAAAGATTCCGCTGTCTTCTGTACTATGTAAATATTTTGAAGATAATAAAGAATGTATCAGAGAGGACTGTCCGTATTATCCTGTGAACAAATAACTATTCATAAAATAAAAAACAGAACGAAATCCGACTGATAGTCAATGGGTTTCGTTCTGTTTTCTAATAGTTTCTCTATAAAATAATACGTTTCGCAGGATACAATGCCCTATCGCTCCATTCTGCTTTTCTGCAGTCCAAAGAAATAATATTCTTCTCTGCGCAGACATTTCTGATCAGTTCTTCTCCGTTATCTGATATAAAAAGTGCTGTGATTTCTTTTTTCCCTCCAACACTCCTTACACAGTAATCTACCAGTTCCGGAAACTGAAACAGTAATTCATCCATTTCTCTCATACTTTTGGACTGGTCGATGCGCCTTACAAAATCCAGACGCCTTACCTCACTTCCGCAGATACATTTTCCGGGGGATGATACGTGTATGATCGCGTCCTGTATCTGATCATAGGCTGTGCCTCCATCCCAATGGTTGTGATCACCAGTTCTCCCCATTGACCGTCAGGCAGAACATTTCCCTCTTTATCTATGATCTCTGTGATACAATGATTCTCCCTCATGTGCATGCCCTCATGAGCCTGACAGCAAATCGCACCCCCAAGCCCCATCTCTCTGGAACCATAATGAGGCCAGAGTGGTGTTCCCAAAATTTTTTCTATTGCTTTCATTACTGTTTCCGGACAGGCATCCCCTGATATCAGTGCTCTCTTTATACTGCCTTTTCCACACATTCTGAGCATGGAAAGCAGTGCTGTCGGCATACCTACATAAGTATCCGGCCGCTCCTCTTCCAGAATTGTTTTTAACTCACCATAGGTTTTATTGTTCCCGGTTAAAAGGGGGTGTGCTCCTATACGTCTGATTGCTTCTGCGATCAGCTCTCCCAGTCCAGAAGGACCTGAAAACGGCATGGCAACCATAGTCCTGCTTCCCGGATAAATAAACTCACCAAGTCCGGCCATAAAAAGTTCTATGGTATGTTCACAATCTCCTTCTGTATAAAATACACGTTTACCTGCACCTGTTGTTCCGCTTGTCTGTTCTGAAATGATCCTCTGTATTTCTCCCTGAGAGCACAGTAACATCCTGCCCCCTTTCTGAGCAAGGTCGGATTCCGTTGTAAAGGGAAGGGTTTTCAGATCATCAATGCTTTCCAGCCTTTCCGGCAGATCTCTATAAAATCCCTGCCTTTCTTTTTCTCTTTTCAGAACAGCATTCAGTTTATCCAACTGTATTTTGTTTATTGTTTCCCTTGTAATATCTGTAATTTTTTTCCTGCCTACAGATCATTGCATCTATATTTGGATCGTTTTCACTTTTCTGTATAAATATATTCCTTTCAGATTAGTCAGATTATATGCACAGAACGGTACCATTCCGTGATCAGGATCCACTTCACAGATATAACAGCGTTTCAGACGGTCAAGATCCAGATTCCAGGCATCCTGAAAGATCATACCTGATACTGCAAAGGTTTCATTATGTATCCGGATCAGAAACTCATCTAGCGCATCTGTCTGTGTCATTTCTCCCTCATCATAGGTTTTTGTACTGTAGCTCCACTGATTTTCCACATACTGCCTGGAATCATCACTGGTAGTACAGCAGCATCCTTTTCCTGACTTTTTTTTCAAGAAGCTTCAGTTCCCGCTCTCCTTTTCTCAGATAACTTGCATGAAAGGAGCAGTAGGGATTCTCTGCGCCGCCGCCTGCAAAATCCTCAATTTTCATCAGTCCCTCTGTCTGTTCTTCAATAAGTCTCAGCATCTTTGGTATGGTGATGGGATTTTGGGGGCGCTTCTGGGAACATCTGCCAAAATAACTGATAGGCTGAAAATGTACGCCACGAACAAAGGGCATATGATCCAGACCAAATTTCAGAATATTCCCTACCTGCATATCATTTACTCCCGGCGCAATGACCGGCACAAGAGCAATACCAAGCTCTGCTTCTGAGCAGTTTAAGACCGCCTTTTTCTTCAGTTCCATCATAGCCTGTCCACGTAAAGTCTCATAAACCTGATCTGTCACACCGTCAAACTGAAGAAATACTGTATTCAGTCCTGCTTTTTTCAGCTTTCCGGCATACCCCTCCTCCCTGGCAAGCCGGATCCCATTGGTATTTAACTGAAAAAATGTAAATCCTTTTTCTCTTCCCATATGTATGATTTCAGGCAGATCGTCCCTCATGGTTGGTTCTCCTCCTGAAAGCTGTATATTAAAGGGACCTCCGTGAGCCATCAGAAAATCATACTGTTTTTCTATTTCACAGATGGGAATATCTCCCTTTTCCCTGTCTTCTCCTGCTGAAGCAAAGCAGACAGGACAATGCATATTACAGCGTTTTTGTAACTTCCAGGATCATACAGCAGCCTTTTCTTTCATGTTCCTCACAGAGTCCGCAATTATCCGGACAGGATTTTTCTTTAACCTTCGGATTTACAGGCGTTTTCTGCTGAGAGATTTTTCTCTTCCCCCAGGAAAAGATAATCTGCTGCATTTCCTTCCCAGATCAGGGTCTGAAATTTTCCATGAGCATTGCATTCCTTTACCAGATAGATCCCGTCTTCACCGATACCTTTTATGGCAGGAACTACCTTCATACATTCCGGACAGACACTCTTTGTTTTGCCGATGGTGATCAAGCTCCAGTACCTCCCGCTCTGTCAGAATTTCCATAACTTTTGTATAAGTATCTGCAATAAGTCCAGGACATTTCTCCATGATCACACCCCAGTCCAGATGAGTGATATCCTTACAGTAAAAAGCTCCGAATTCTTCCTCTGTCTTCTGGCGGAACCACTGATATAATTCCTGTACAGCCGGTTTCATCTGTGCATCTTCCTTCTCCTCAGGAGCCAGATTTCCGAGAAAATATCCGATGGCACAGGCACTTCCTGTCAGACATCCGCAGGTATCTCCACAGTAACCGATTCCTCCGCCAAGGCCTCCCATTGCCTTTACAAGCTGTGGATTTTCCTCTCCTATGGTTTCCAGAGTCATGATCATAATGATCTGTGAACAATGATATCCCATGCTGCCTAATTCCATTATTCTTTCGTAAAGATCCATACATTACTCCTTTCTGCCAACCACCATGGTATAGCCTATTTTTCTGCCTTTGTATTCTTTCTGCAGAAGCTTATGATCCTCGCAGCAGAATGAATCATTCCAGATTGCTTCCAGATAATATTCTCTCCAGAGAGCAGTCTGATCCTCCTGACAGAGAATCGTAAACCCTGTTTCTTTCACAATTTCCAGAAGATTGCCCGGATCCAGATCTGACAGCAAAAGAAATCCTCCCTTTTTCAGTACACGCCAGCATTCAGAGACTGCCTTTTCTGATCTCTGCTGACAAAAAAATGCACACTGGCTGATACAGAGATCCATACTGTCTGCTGCATACTGAAGGTCCAGAAAATCTCCCCTCTGCACCTCACTGCTTCGCGGAGCAAGATCCACCCCCTGCACATTCAGACCAAATGCTTTCATGATCCGCACGGTCTCTCCCTCTCCTGCTCCCAGATCCAGAGCTTTCATTCCCTTTTTTTCAGTTCTATGCTTTTCAGAAGATGAAGTGTCTGCTCTTCCCCTCCGGGATGTCTGTTCATCTATTTATCCTCCAGTGCACGTTCCACTGCCAGAACCTTTCCAAGAGCCAGTTCCTCCGGAACATAGACA
>ENA-OQAR01000087-OQAR01000087.1-human-gut-metagenome-genome-assembly--contig:-NODE-87-length-22216-cov-1.940423_pt1 | contig 22216 bp, 38 predicted proteins | sample MGYA00242738_ERZ504533 | MGnify/ENA primary metagenome ERZ504533 (study PRJEB26092, sample SAMD00036276) | human gut metagenome | host: Homo sapiens | study: EMG produced TPA metagenomics assembly of... | reverse complement strand
TCAACATATATATATATGAATATTTTGGCTAACTGATAGAACTATGTAGACATATCCAAGAAGAAAGGGGAACAGTAAAATGTAATAGGGTGAATAACTATGGCAAAAAGACCAGTACCACGATACGACTTTTAAGGCTTTTGGGGCAGCGATAAAGGCAGCGCGTGAGGGATGCAAGGAGAGCCGCAAGAAAGTAGGCGACGAAATGTTTATCTCGCCGCGCTACCTTGCGAACATTGAGAACAAGGGGCAGCACCCAAGTTTACAGATATTCTTTGAGCTGATACAGCGTTACCATATATCCGTAGACCAATTCCTTTTAGAAACGCCGCCGGAGAAGAACACGCAGCGGCGGCAGCTTGACGCGCTTCTTGACGGTATGAGCGATACAGGCATACGGATTGTAACCGCAACGGCAAAGGAGATTTCCGAAGTCGAAAAAGAGGGCGAATAGGAATGTCCGACTTAAAACTGAACAGGATTTAGAAAGCGTTGTAATCTTTTTTGAGGTTGCAGCGTTTTTCTTTTGCGTAAGTTTGGCAAAATCGCTTTTTCTCCGTAGTAGGTGATAAGAGCCTAAAGGATAAAAACATTCGTAGCAAGCATAGGAAGCGGGTACCACTTCCGTATTTTCGCCCTCCCGCGCTGCGGCGCGTCGGTTGAAAAATTGCTTGTTGGGAAGTGTCCCAAACCCTCGGAACGGAAAGGAAAGGAGCGAACACATGGACGGACGCAAAAGGACAGTGCAAATCAAATTCAGAGTGACGGAAGCGGAACGGGATTTAATACTGGAAAAAATGAAGCTCGTACCCACCCGGAACATGGCGGCGTATCTGCGGAAGATTGCCATTGACGGGTATATCATTCAGATAGACCACGCCGATATAAAGGCTATGACCGCAGAGATACAGAAAATCGGTGTCAACGTCAACCAGATAGCACGCCGCGTAAACGCGACGGGGAACGCATACCAAGAGGACATAGAGGAAATAAAGGGGGTGCTTGCGGAGATATGGCGGTTACAAAGATTAAGCCTATTAAAAGCACTCTAAGCAAAGCCCTTGACTATATCGAAAACCCGGACAAGACGGACGGGAAAATGCTTGTGTCCTCTTTCGGTTGCTCCTATGAAACGGCAGATATTGAGTTTGAATATACCCTGTCGCAAGCACTCCAAAAGGGGAACAATTTAGCCTTTCATCTGATACAGTCCTTTGAGCCGGGGGAAGTCGATTATCAGAAAGCCCATGAAATCGGAAAGCAGCTTGCCGACGCGGTAACAAAGGGGCAGCATGAGTATGTACTCACGACGCACATTGACAAAGGACACGTCCATAACCATATCATTTTTTTGCGCGGTGAACTTTGTAGACCACCATAAATACAATTCCAACAAAAGGAGCTATTACGGCATACGGAACATGAGCGACAAGCTGTGCCGGGAAAATGGCTTGTCCGTTGTCGTCCCCGGCAAGGGCAGCAAGGGAAAGAGCTATGCGGAGTACCAGGCAGAAAAGACGGGTACAAGTTGGAAAGGCAAGCTGAAAACCACTGTTGACGCGCTTATCCCCCAAGTTTCCAGTTTTGAGGAATTGCTAACGCGGTTACAGGCGGCGGGCTATGAGATAAAGCCGGGGGAAATATGTATCATCCGCGCCCCCCGGACAGGGAACGCTTCACCCGCCTTAAAAACCCTCGGCGCAGACTATACAGAGGAAGCCGTAAGGGAACGGATAGCGGGCAGACGGACAAAGGTGGCGAAAGCTCCCAGAGAGCAGCGCGGCGTGTCGCTGCTTATCGACATTGAGAACAGTATCAAGGCAGCGCAGAGTAAGGGCTATGAACAGTGGGCGAAAATCCACAATCTGAAACAGGCAGCTAAAACAATGAATTTCTTGACGGAACATAAGATTGAGCAGTACGCAGATTTAGTCAGCCGGATTGAGGAAATGGCAGCGGAAAGCGGACAGGCGGCAGACGCATTGAAGAACGCCGAAAAGCGGCTTGCGGAAATGGCGGTGCTTATCAAGAATGTTTCCACCTATCAAAAGACAAAGCCTGTCTATGACGCATACCGCAAGGCAAGGAACAGGGAGAAGTACCGCGCGGACAGGAACAGGCAATTATCCTCCATGAAGCCGCCGTAAGGTCACTGAAAGCGGCGGGCATTGCGAAGCTCCCGAACCTCGCCGCGCTGCAATCGGAGTATGAAGCCCTCCAAGCGCAGAAAGAAGCCCTTTACGCCGACTATGGAAAATTGAAAAAGAAAAGTCCGGGAATATGATATTATCAAGCAGAACATTGACAGCATTTTACAGGCAGACAGACAGCCGGAACGGGAAAAGGAAACAGAACGCGGATAAGGATAGCAAAATCCCCGCCGCTGTGCTATGATAGGGCTATCAAAAAGCAGAGGAGCGTTGAGCATGGAAAACCAGAAAATGCCGGAATATGAAACCATACGCGCCGCCGTTGCCGGGGAGAAATGGGCGGTGGAGAAAGTCGTGGATTGCTACAAGGACGAAATCGACAGGCTATCGACGGTAGCGGTCAGACAGCCAGACGGAAGCACGAAACAGGAAATCAACGAAGATATGCGCCAGTCTATCACAAAGAAGCTGATAGAAGCCCTCCCGCAGTTCCCGCTTGAAGAAATGGAAAAGGGAAATGTCAGATAGGCAAAAAAAGAACAGGGCGCGGAAGCCAGTATATGACTTCCGCGCCCTGTCTTTTTATGGGTGCTGTTTTCGTGAATGTTACGCAGTAGAACGCCATTTTCGGGGGTAAAGGTATAAAGTATCGCCTATCCGATTTTCACGCCCGGAAAGCCCTGTAAATCAAGGGATTTTCCGCACCTACTGCGTAACAGGGGTGCGTCTTTTCCTCATGCGCTCGGCAGCTTGTCTGCGGGTGATACGCTTCCGGCAGACGGGGCAGTATTTGACACTGTTAGAGGTTGACGCAAAGAACGCGCCGCACTCGGTACACTTCTTCTTGTCCCCTGTCTGGTAAAGCTCCGCATAGAGTAGCCTGTCGGCGGGAAGCACCGCAGCCCGGAACCACTTGCAGAGAAGCGAATAGGAAATGAGCTGCGGACAAACGCACTCGTCCCCGTCGTCCAGTAAGATACAGTTCCCGTTATCATAATTGCAGCACGTCCGGCGCACAAGGGCGTTGACTTTCCGGCTCTGGGGCGGCGTCAGCCGCTTAACCCCGTTCATACTTCATCAGCGGCGTAAATGGGAAGCTCTGCAAATTCCGCTTCGGTCAAAGCGTCCACTTTGGAAAGGGTGCGCTTTGCAGCTCCCGCATATCCGCGTCCATGTAGGGCAGCGCGGCGTTGACATTCTCAATCAAAGCCCGCTTGCCGCCCTCGTTGTAAATGCTCAAAAGGTTTGTTTCTTCAACAGTCAGTCTAATCATGCTCATACCTCCATATCGTGATTTTTTGTTTTTGCCGCCGCCTTTTTCGGGGCGGTCTTTGCCTTGTCTGCTTTAAGCTGCGCCCGGATAGAGGGGCGGGGCTTCCTTATCTTCCTGTCCCGGTTCTCCCCCTTGTCAATCAGCGCATACGTCCCATGTCTGCCCTCGATTTGGAAAAGGCAAGGGTCTTGTAGGGCAGCATGGAGAAAAGGCGGTCAGTGTCCTTTGTGGCTGCAAGCTGCATGAACGCCGGGGAAAGCTCTACCATGAAATGGGTCTTGTTGGGGCTGTTCGGCGTGTCGTGCCGCTTCATTCACGTACAATGCGCCGCGCTTCCGTTTCAATCAGCCCGTCCCGCAATGCGGCGATATGCGCCTTGAAATCCCCCGGCGGAAGCTGCTCCCGCTGCGCCGTTCTTCCTGTAAGAGCGATTGCAGCGCGTCCGGGTCGTTGGGTACGGCTTCAAAGCGTTCAAACTTTCCAAGCTCATAATCGGGATTGCCGTTGAAAAACTGTCCGGCGGGTATCTCCCGTTCCCCATGCTCATAAATCAGCTTCACCGTATCGGCGGGCAGCTCCTTTTCCTTGACGCGCTCATAATGTTTAGCGTAGTCCAGTTCGTACAGATTGCCCTTGATTTTCCCGCGCTCCGTCCCCGTTAGCTCGATTGCATAGGCAAGGACGCGGTCGCTCGTCTGCTCCATGTAGAAACGCCATGTGTTGTGGGGCGCGGTGTCTTTGAGGAAAACGTCGCGCTCCCGGAAGCAATGCGTCCCGGACGGGCGGCAGAACCACAAAAGGGTCTTGTCCTCCTTGCGGGGGCTTGCCGCCGCCTTTGCGATAATCTCCTTGTCAATCTCCAAGTCGCTCTGGTAAAAGCCTGTGTTCTGCTTCATAACCGCATTGAGGGAAGCGAACAAATCCACGTTCTCAAATTTACTCTGTTTCGGCATGGGTCAGCTCCTTTCCAAATCCTGTAATTTCTGCTTTGCGTTTTTTCTTCTGCGCCTTTTCCTTGTCAGCCCTAAGCTGCGCCCGGATAGAGGGCTTCTTTTCCGGCTTCGCTTCCTTGCCGCGCTCTTTGTCGGCTTTGACCGCGTTAGCCAGGTCAACAAGGGAAATTGTTTCTCCCGCCTTAACCTTTGCTTCCAGTTCGTCAACGGTAGGGGTGTTGTTGATGATACCGTCAAAGTTGTTGTCGTTCTGCTCTACGGTGTCCTCGATATGCTTCAAGGGGGTTTTGCCTTTTTCCGGCTGCTCTGCGGCAACAGCACGCCCGCGTCCCCGTTCCCCCATAATCAGATACTTTCCGTCGTCCGACTGGTGGTGAAAGCCATATCCGGCGGCTTCTATCTGCTCCCGGCTCATGGCGGTCACATGGAAAGTCCCCCTCGGTGTCTGGATTGTTTCGCCCGTTGTCAGCTCGTCCGGGGTAAGCTGCTTCTGCTCCTGTAAAAACTCCGGCACTTGCCGGAAGCCTACGCTGTCAACGTAATGCGCGGTGTCCTGTCCGTTCTGATGAAGCACTACCACGTCCGAAACGGAAAGGCTGTGTCCCTTAAAAATCTTTTTGGGTGGTCGATATTGAAGCGGGTATAAAATATCTTCAAGGGAAGTTTCCGGCGCAAGGGGCGCGGAATAGACAAGCTCATAGTTCGCTTTATCAACCACATTTCCCGCCGCCTGCAGGCGGTCGTAAGGCTCAAAGCGGAAGTCCCTTGTTTCGTCCCCGCCCTTTATCTGGTAAATGGAAAAGGTGTCCTTGTCCTGTCCGGTGGTCTGCGCCGTTTCCTGTGCCTTTGCGTAAAGCTGCTTTACGTCGCCCTCGGTCAGCTCGCCGCTTTTGAGCTGCCCCATAAGCTCGCGGCATTTCTCCGGCGTTCCCGTATAAAGCACGTCGCCCATTTTCGCCCGCCCGTTCTCCTGTGTCACATAGGCTTGCAAGAGGTGGCTGTTTTCCCGGCTGTCGCTGTAAGGGTTCCGGCGCACTCTGTAAATCGTTTCCGGGGTAAAGGCTTCTTTCGGGGCTGCTTCCGGCTTTTCTTTCCCGGTCTGTATCTGCTTTTTTCGGGGCTTCCGGCTGTGGCGCGGCTTCTTGTCCCTCTCTGGTGGGCTGCTCCTGTCCGGCGGTCTGCTCCTTGTCCTGTGCCTTTTGCAGCTCCGCAAAATTCGCGTCTATGGAATTGATAATCTCGGCGGCTGCGCTGCGTATCGTTTCAAGGGAGCTTTTCAGCTCGGACAGCTCCCGCCCGCTGCTCCACCCGGCGACATAGCCGAAAGAATAGTCCGACGTGTCAAGCCCGTAATGTTGGCAGACGGTATAGGCGACGCTTTCCGCTTCGACTTCGCGGGTGCGGCGGTCAACGCGGGGTTGCTCGTCCTTTGGCGCGTTGAGGTCAATGTCGTGCAGCTTCGCATGGGCGATTTCGTGAATGGCGGTCTTTAAGGTCTGTAATTCGCTCATGCCCTCGTTGATAGCAATGCGCTTGTCCTCCAAGTGGTAGTAGCCATGAGAGCCGCCCTCGATATTCTCAAAGGCGATAGGAACGGGGGAAGTCTTTTCAAGGGCTGCGAAAAAGTCCTTATAGCGGTCACGTCGCCTGTCAGTTCGTCAACGGCAATGTCCGGCAGTTCCTTTCCCTCGGTCTGGGAAACGTCAAAGACGGATACCACCTTGTAGGCGGGTATGGTGATTTCCTTTTCCTCGGTGACGGGCTTTCCGTCCTTGCCGATTATGGGCTTCTGCGTGTGCGGGTCGATTTTCTGCATTTCCTGTTTGATTTTATAGGGCGACGGGGCAATGATTTTAATTCCCTTTTGCCCTCTCATCACATTTCGCTCAAAGTTGTTCTTCCAAGCGGAAAAGCCCGCCAAAAGGGAGCGTCCGGCTTCTGCATGGCGATAAGGACGGTGTTTCGGAAGCTGTAATTATGGAATTTTGACATGACTTTCAGATATTCCTTGTAACGCTCGCTGTCAAAGAGTTCCGTAATGCCCTGTTCCAGACGGTCGGTAATCTCTTTTAATTTCTCGGCGGGCTTCCCGGCTGTCAGCACGATAGGGATAACCGGGTGCGGCTCCTGTGGCTGCTCTGCGGCGGTTCGGGCGGTCTGCTCTGTGGCGGCTGCGTCCATAAAGGTCTTGTCCTGTCCGCCGCGTTCCGGCTGTGGGAAGCTCATAACGCGGTATTCTTTGGGTATCTCGTTTTCCGTTCCCCGATACCATTCGGTAAAGGTGTTCTGATTGTTATAGATATAGCCCTGTTCGGTAAACTGCCCCTTATCCTTGCTAACTGCGTCCCGCCCGTATTCTTCATACTTGAAATATTTCTTTGCTTCTTCGGGAAGCTCCAGCTCGTCCAGTTCGTCGATAAGATAATAACCGTAATCTTCTTCGCTGCGGACAGTGGGATAGAGCCAGTAACAGTCAAGGTTTTGTGCAAGGTTGATAAGGTCTTTCATGCTTCCGGCATACTCGCCATGTGTAACCGCCGCCGCAAATTTATCCTTGTCCCCGTCACTCTGCATTTCCAGAAGTTTTCCAAAATAATTCAGCTCGTCCATGCTTGCGCTTTGGATAACGGAAAGCGGCAAGTCAAAGGGGCAGTCCTCCGTAGAAGAATACCCGTTGATGAAAAAAATCCTGCGGATTGTCTGCGGTAATGCCGACGCTTTCCATAGCCGCATGAAGCTGCTCTGTTGTGGTCGGCATGGGAAGCCACACGCCGCCCGGTTTGCCTGTTTCAAAGCGGCTGCGGCTGTCGATAAGAATTGAAAACTGCTCGTTTATGGTTTCACGCTCCTTTCTCTGTTCGGTGTCCTGTGGCGGCTCTGCTGTGGTGGGGGCTGCTTTTTCAGCGGTAGGCTGCGCCCGTTCCTCGCCCTCGATAGCATAGCCCGGTAAAAGCTGCCCGTTTACTTTGAAATGCTCTGCATACTCTGGGCGGGATAGCGGCGATACCTCGGTGAATAAATGCTGATAGGCTTTGATACGCCCATTCAGATATTTTTCCATAGCTGCCTTGTCTGCAAAGACTTTCCTTTCCTGTCCGGCGATTTTTGCCTGTCCGTAATTGTGGGGGCTGTTGGTGTAAATACTCCATGAAAGCGTCCACGAATAGGGAATGGATTTCTCTTTTTCCCTGTCATACCGGGTATTCTCGGATATGTGGTAGCGCATTTGGTAGACGCGGTTGCTGATGTGCTTCCCCGTAGTCCGTAGCTTCCCACTGGTTCGCGGTATGCGTAGCTTCGGGTGTCCTCACATACTCAATGGCTTTGTCAATGGCAAGGGTCTTTCCCGCCTGTTCGTCCCATGCCGCCGCCTGTCTGCAAGCTTCAAAAGCTGCCTGTTCAGCCGCCGCGTATTCTTCCCGCAATGCCTGTAACTGTTCTAAGGGCAGGGCGGTAAGCCCGGAAAGGTCAGCGGTCTGTTCCTCAAAATAAATATTTCGCTCTATCCGCATACTGTCAGCCGGGTCTAACTTGTCACGCTCAAACATGGAGTAACCTTTTTTTCTTTTCCATTCATTCGCTCCTTTCTGAAATGGCGGCGCACCGCCGCGCTTTTGGGGTTCGCCCCGTACTACGGTGGGCTGTGCGTTATGCCAACAATTTTTTCATTTTTTTAGAGGGTTTGGGAACTTCCCAACAAGCAAAATCCCCGTCCGGCGCGTCAGCGGCAGGACAGGGATTTACGGAAGTGGGTACCCGCTTCCTATGCTTGCTATTCAAGTTTTTAGTTCTTCTGTACTTCGATACGGTAGTTGACGTATTTCCCGCCAGTGTCAGCCAGAACGATAGTTCCGTCATAGGTCTTGCCTGTTTTCGGGGAATAGAGCTTCTTCACATTCACTTTGCCGGATTTAAGGAGCGCGGCGGCAATCTTCGCGGAAAAAGCGGTCTTGCGTTCCTCGAAAAAGCGGTCATTCTTCCACATGACAAAGGCACATTCTTTGTTGCTGCAATAATAGTTTTTCTTCCCCTCATGGACGGGGGGAACCGCAACGGGGGCATTTGCCGACAGAGGCTTTTCCTCCCGGAACAAATCCTTTTTCCCGTCCAGTGCTGCGGCGTGTGTCTGCACAAGCTCCCGCGCCATAGCTTCAATGCCGGACAGAAATTCGCCGGGGTCTGCGGCTCCCTTTGCTATCTGCGTCAGATTGTTTTCCCATTCTGCGGTAAGCTGCGGGGAAGTGAGCATATCCGGCAAGACTGATATAAGGGCGGCTCCGTTCTGCGTGGGGATAAGCTGCTTCCCCTTGCGCTCTGCAAAGCCGCCCTTTACCAGTTTTCAATGACGGCGGCGCGGGTGGCGGGAGTGCCAAGCCCCCGGCGTTCCGCGTCCGGGTCGGTGTCCCCGTTCCCGGCTCGCTCCATAGCAGAGAGAAGCGACGCTTCGCTGTGGGGCTTCGGCGGCGTTGTGGTATGCTCCGTTACTTTTGCGGCGGGGTTAGGAAAGTTCTGTCCCTCGGAAAGCTCCGGCAGCGTCACGCCCTCATTTTCCCCGTCCTCTGCTTCGGGCTTATCTTTCAGCGTCGCCCGGTATCTGCGTTCAAGCTCTTTCCAACCCTCCGCAAGTACGGTCTTTCCCCTTGCGGTGAAGTCTGTCCCCGGCGCATGAGAAAACCGCCGTAACCGCTTCCATAAATATGCGGCTCGGCGGTGGCAAAAAGCAGACGCGCCCCCGCAAGGGTAAGGATATTCTTCTCGCTTTCCGGCAGCGCGTCCGGGTCAGCCTTTGCAAGCTCCATAGTGGGAATGATTGCGTGGTGGTCTGATACTTTCTTGCTGTCTAATACCTTTGCAATCTCCGGCGTGAAGTCCGCGCCCGCCATAAAGGGGAGCTTTTCGCAAAGCAGCGCGATAATGTCCGCTGCGGTGCCGCCCATGTCGTCAGTAAGAAAGCTGCTGTCCGTCCTCGGATAAGTAAGGAGCCGCTTTTCATAAAGGGATTGTGCAAGGTCAAGGGTCTGCTTTGCGGTGTAACCGAAAATGCGGTTCGTTTCCCGCTGCAAAGAGGTAAGGTCAAAGAGCTTTGGCGGGGCTGCGGTTTTCTTCTCTCTGGTAAGGGAAACGCATACCGCCTTTCCCGCTTCGCAAGCCCCTTTCAGCGCGTCGGCTTCTGCCTTGTCCGAAATCCTTTCGCTTGCCGCGTCCGCGCCGGATAAATCAAGGCGAACATGATAATATTTTTCTTTCTGGAAATGGGAGATAGCCGCGTCCCGGTCGGTGAGCATTTTTAAGGTCGGGGTCTGGACGCGCCCCACGTTCAAGGTCTTTCCATACAGGCAGGAGAAAAGCCGGGTGGCGTTAATGCCGATAAGCCAGTCAGCCTTTGCGCGGCAGAGGGCGGACGCAAAGAGCGCGCCATAGTCCCGCCCGTCTTTGAGGGAAGCAAAGCCCGCCTTAATCGCCCCGTCCTCCATTGAAGAAATCCACAAGCGGCGCATGGGCTTCTTGCAGCCCGCCACTTCGTAGACAAAGCGGAAAATCAATTCACCCTCGCGCCCCGCGTCACACGCATTTACCACTTCGGAAACGTCGGCGCGGTGCATAAGCTCTTTAATGGTTTTGAATTGCTTCCCCTTGTCCGGGTCAACGGCGTACTGCCATCCTCCGGCAGAATGGGTAAGCTGTCAAAACTCCATTTTTTATATTGCTCCCCGTAGGCGGCAGCTTCCGCAAGCTGTACCAAATGCCCGACGCACCATGAAATGAGGTAGCCGCCGCCCTCGATATACCCGTCCTGTTTCCCCTTAATGCCAAGCGCGGCGGCGATAGTCTGCGCCACGCTCGGCTTTTCTGCAATCACAAGTCTAAATGCCATGAAAAAATCCTCCTTTCAGCGTTCCGGCGCGGTGTGCTTCTTCTCCTGTGCCTGTTTCAGACAATAGCCGATACAGGGGGATTGCGCCTTATAAGGCAACGCATACACGCCGGGGATTTTGGAACGGGCGGCGCACTGTCACGCCGCCCGGTGGGTCTTTGTACCATCATTTTTCTAAAGGGTTTCGGTAAAAGCGTCATGCTTCCTCGTCCTCCTGTTCTTCATCAGAAAGCCCGTCCCCCTCGTCCTCGTCGTAATCGTCAAAATCGAAATCTTCAAGGTCGGTGTCGCCCTTGACGTTCTGCTTTGGCTTCATAAACTTAAAATAATAGAACGCGCCCCCGCCGCCAAGAAGTGCCACGACAAGGAAAAGCACAAGCCCGCCTGTATTGCCTTTCTCTTTGGGCTGCTCTGTTGGTTTCTCGGTTTCCGGCTCCGCTTCCTTGCCGCTGCAAGCGGTCATGTTGTCCTTGCAGACAGGGCAGCTCACATTTACCTTTCCGGCTTCGCATTTATCGGTGCAACTGCAAACGGCGGGCGGGGCTGCTTCGGTGCTTCCGTCCTCCATGAGTGCCATAAGGTCGCTTCGTCCACTTGATTAAGGAAATGTACGGTGTCCTCGCCCTCGTCGTCCCGGTCGATAAGGATATAAAAGTAATTGCCGTTTTTGGTCGTCACTGTGATAAGCTGCTTGTTGCCGCCGAAATCGTCTACAAGGGTCGCGTTCCGTCCGGGGTAAGGGGTTCTTCCTTTTCGGGTTCCTCATAGACAACGCCGCTGTCGTCGGTCGCGTCCTGTCCCTCCGGGGTCTGTGCAAAGGCGGTGACGGAAAAGCCGCCCGTCAGCATGAGGGCGGCGCAGAGTGCGGTCAAGGTTCTAAGGATTTTCTTATTCATTCTCGGTGTCCTCCATTTCTTCGGTGTCGTGGTCTGCGGGTTCTGCGGGGTAGCCCGGCGCGGCTTCCATGCCCGGAATACCGCCGCCGGAAAGCATAGCGGAAAGCTCATGCGGGGAAAGGCGCATGGAGCGCACAAGCTGTACGATTTGCAGGTTTTCCGCTTCGGTTTTCTGCGCTTCAAGCCCCCTTAATCTGTTCTGGTACTCGGTGATTTTCTCGCGGGTCTTTGCAATCTCTTTGTCGATACGTTCAATTTTGTTCATAGCCATCAATAAATTTCTCCTTTCTTTGCTCAAAAATATGTTAATTCCAGTTCATCAGCCCATAGCCTTTGATACAGGAGTAATTGACGGGGTAGCTCTTTATCTTGCAGGCGTCGCCGGAATTGCCCTCGACGGTATAGACGCGCTCCCCGTCCGTTCCGATAACAAGCCCCACATGGTCTGCGCTCCCGTCCCCGTCCCAGTCGAAAAAGATAGCGTCGCCGGGGGCGATATTCTCATAGCCCCTCGCGCCCCATTGCCCGCGTGACTGGAACCAGAGTACGCCCTGTGACTGGCACCCGGCAAAGCGCGGCTCGCTCTTTCCGGCTTGATTGTAGCACCATGAAACGAAACAGGCGCACCATCCACGCGGCTGTTAAATCCGTACCAGCTCCAAAAGGGTCGCCCGCCCACGTTGCCGACTTGCCGCTTCGCAAGGTCTACAACGGCGGTGTTGCCGGGGGCGTGTGCCGTTTACAAGCTGTACGCCGCTTAAATCCTCGGACGCGCCCATATCGGGGGAGCCGCCGCCGAAAATCAGCGGTTTGTTTCCGCTTGTTTCCAGATAGACGCGGTACATTTCAAGCTGCTGTGGCGTTAGAAGTTCCTCCGCAATCTCGGAAATGGGCTTGTTCGTCAGCTTCACGTTGAGGATATGGTACTCGTAGGGTACTTCCTCGGTGGTCGTTTCCCCTGTTTCCGGGTCTGTGCTTGTTTCTGTGCGGTAGCGGATTTCCGTTTCTTCTGTCAGCGTCAAAGTGTACTGCATGGCAAAGACGCGATTTAGCTCTGCCTGTGCGCTCTGCGGGGTGTAGGTCTGTAAAAGGGCGGTGAGGTAGGAGCTAACTCATGGGGGTTATGCCCGATACTGTCAAGGTCATAGCGGTATTCGTCATAGCCGGGGTGGGTGCTTTCGATATTGTCAATCTGCTGCTGAAGCTCGTTTTCCTTTGCGGCGTAATTGTTCTCCGTCGCCACAAGGTCGCTGTCCTCCGACGTGTAGGAAGTCCCAAGTATGCCGTTCATCAAGCCGGAGAACATGGAACCGCAAGAGGAAAGCCCCGCCGATACCATGATGAATAAGAGTAGCGCGGCAACGGCGATACATACGCCCGCCGGGTGCCGCCCTACAAAAGCGATTGCCTTTTTTGTTTCCTCGGCGGTCTTTTTTGCCGCCTTGCGGGTGTTCTCTGCGGCTTTCTGCGCCGTTTTTGCGCCGCCTTTCCTTGCCGACTTTGCATACTGCCGCTTGATTTGCTGCTTCTGCATGAAGCGGGAAAGGGGATTGCCCGCAATCTGCGGATTGTCATGCAGGGCTTTATGGTACTGAAAATCCACATTCGCCTTGAACGCCGCTTTCTCTGCCTTTGCCGCCGCCCGGTAGGGTTTGAGCTTGTGGCTGTGGTAGCCCTCCTTGACTTTCCGCGCCCCGTACTTTGCGCCGCGCTCTGCCAGTTCTTCGGATTTGTGCGCCCCCTCAACGCCGGAATTGTCCTTTTCAACGGAATGTATCTTGTTGTGGACGAAAATACCCGCTTCCTGTGCGGGGCGGGATAGCGGGTTATTGTGGGGCTTATTCTTTCCTATGGGCTTTTCCTGTTCCTCAAAATGTAGGCGGGTCTTGCCTTTCCCGGTGGCTTCATCAAAGGTGCGCTCCCGTACAAGTTTCTTTTCTTTGGGGATAGCCGCCTTTGCCGCGTCCAGACGGTCGGCTGCTTTGTCCGATTTTCGGATATACCTTTCAAGCTCCGGCGTTGCCCGTTCCTCGTCGGTAAACTGCAAGCGGGAAGATTTTTCTTTTGCTGTGGCTTCTGCCTGTGCTTTCCTCGCCGCCTTTTTGCTCGCCTTTCTGGTACGCGCCCCGTCGATACGTTCCAAGACGCGCTCGGCTGCTGCGGTGTCCTGTTCCCGTTCTGCCCCCGGCGCATGGGGAAGCGGCGGCGTGTCGGTTAAGGGCGGGGAAGTTGCGCCGCCCGGTAGGGGCTGCGCTGCCTGTTCCGGCTGCGGTGGGGCTTCGGTCTTTGCAAAGTCCGCGTCCCTTATCCGCTTGCTGATACGTTTCTTTTTCCCGGTAGCGGCGTTTACCTCGACAGCCCCTCGCGGGTCATTTTCTGCGTGACTTTTTTCACGCGCCTTATATTGTTTTATGTGTCTGTCCCTCCAATCCGCGCCTTGCAAGGGCGCAATACTCGGCGTTTATCTCAATGCTATATAATGCCTGTCAAGCTGCTTTGCGGCTGCCCCCGTCGTGCCGCTGCCGAAAAAGGGGTCAAGCACAACGCCGCCTTTCGGACAGCCCGCCTTGATACAGGTTTCGGCAAGTTTTGGCGGGAACGCGGCGAAAATGCCCGCCCTTGTAGGGAACGGTATTGATAAGCCACACGTCCCGCCTGTTCCGCATGGTCGGCATGAGGGCTTCGTCGTAGTAGCTGCCGCTTCGCGCCCGGTTAAGCCCCTGTACGTTCCCCTGTCCGGGTACTTCGTCCGCATATTTCTGTCCCGCGCTGCCGCCGGTGCGGTACCGCGCCGCCGTTGTGGGGGCTAACGGCTCGGCTATGGCGGCTGCGTCATAAAAATACTTCTTTGACTTCGTAGGCAGAAGATATGTTCATAGCAGCGGGTAGGGCGGTCTTTCACGCTCTCCGGCATGGGGTTTTCTTTCTGCCAGATAATGTCGCTCCGTAAATACCACCCGTCAGCGCGTAGGGCAAAGGCTAAAAGCCAAGGGATACCGATTAAGTCCTTTTGTTTGCAGCCGGAAACGCGGTTGTTTCTTGCAATCTGCTGTCCGTTTCTGCCTTTCGGGTTCTTCGGGTCTGCATGGTAGCCTTTATTTCCTGTGCCGCAGTAGGTGTCCGCGATATTCAGCCAGAGCGTACCGTCAGAACGCAGTACCCGGCGCAGCTCGCGGAAAACCTCGGTCAGCCTGTCAATGTACTGCTCCGGCGTGTCCTCCCGCCCAATCTGCATATCAAGCCCGTAATCCCTAAGCGCATAGTAGGGCGGGCTTGTGACGCAACAGTGTACGCTTTCCTCTGGAAGCTCCCGCAAGGCATAGAGCGCGTCCCGGTTGATGATTGTGTCAGTTTTCAGCCCGTTCATGCTTCGCCCACTTCCTCCGGCTTCGTCGTCATTACCCGGTAAAGCTCGGTGTCTTTCGGGAAGCGGTCTACAAAGGGCAGCACCACGTTCCCGTAGAAGATAAGCCCCTCGCCCGCTTCGGTGTGGGTGACATACTTCATCTGCTGCGGGGAGATGTTGAGCTGCTTTGCAAGGATAGCCCGGTCGCCCGCCGCCTGATTGAGCATGAGGACAAAATCAGAGTTTTCAAAGATATTCTCCACTTCGCGGGAAGCAAGCAAATCTTTGACGTTCTGCGTGATTGCTGTGGGTATGCCGCCCCATTTTCTGAAACGCTTCCAGATTTCAACGGAATAGGCGGCGGTCTGTTCCTCTTTCAAGAGAAGATGAAATTCGTCCATAAAATACCGGGTGGATTTCCTTTCTGCCCGGTTGACGGTGACGCGGTTCCATACCTGGTCCTGCACAATGAGCATACCTAATTTTTTGAGCTGCTTCCCAAGCTGCTTGATGTCAAAGCAGACAAGGCGGTTTGAAAGCTCTACATTCGTCCTGTGGTTAAAGACGTTAAGGCTCCCGGAAACATAAAGCTCCAACGCCGCCGCGATACGCGCCGCTTCCGGCTCCGGCTGCTTCAAAAGCTCGTTGTAGAGGTCGCCCAAGATAGGCATTTTCTCCGGGTCGGGGTCTGCAAGGAAAGGGCGGTACACGTTCCTAACAGCGCGGTCAATGACGGTCTTATCGACGGGCTGCAAGCCCTCCTTGCCGCCTATGACAAGCTCGCAGAGGGAGAGGATAAGTCGGATTTCAGCGCAAGGGGGCTGTCGTCCTCGCTGTAATTGAGGTTAATATCCATAGGGTTCACATACTGGGGCTTCCCGTCAATGCCCTTGCCCGTAGGCGATAACCGTATCACTTGCCCGTCAAGCCGCTGCACAAGGGAAAAATACTCTGCTTCCGGGTCGCAGATAATTATGTCGTCGTCGGTAATGAGGAAAGCGTTTGTCATTTCCCGTTTGGCGGCAAAGGATTTCCCGCTTCCCGGCGTACCCAAGATTAAGCCGTTGGGGTTCTTTAGCTGCTTGCGGTCGCAGAGTATCATGTTGTTAGACAGGGCGTTTAAGCCGTAATACAAAGCCGCGCCCGTCTGAAAAAGCTCCTGCGTGATAAAGGGGATAAAGATAGCGGTGCTTGACGTGGTAAGCCCTCTTTGAATGGGGATAAGGTTCTCCCCAAGCGGTACAGAGGACATAAGCCCCGCTTCCTGTTGGTAGTCAAGGCGGGTTAAGGCGCAGTTGTTCTTCTGTGCAATGCCCGCCGCCGCGAATACGTCATTTTCCAGTTTCCTTTTTGTGTCTGCCATGTTCACCACAAGGAACGTCAAGAGGAACATTCTTTCATTCCGGCTCTGCAAGTCCTGTAAGAGGTTCTTCGCTTCGCTGCCGAAAGTGGCAAGGTCGGACGGGATTATATCCATGTCGTAGCCGCTGCGTACCGCTTTTTTCTGTTCTTCGATTTTCATTTTGTCAAGGTCGGTGATTTTCCGCTTTGATTGTCTTTATGGCTTCGGTCTGGTCGATACTGTGGATATGCAGATTGACGATAACGCCCGTTTCCAAGTCCAGAATGTCAGATAAGATACGGTCGTTTAATTCCGGCGCAAGGATTTCAAGGAATGAAACCGCGCCGATTTTGCGCCCCATGCGGAAATACCGCCCCTCGCCAAAACGGAAAGAGGACGGGGCGATAAAGTCCTTTGTGGAAAGCCCGGACGGGGCAAGCCATGAAAAATCAAAGGCAAACTGCCCGCCCTCCGGGTGGAAAATGCCATGCAGCATTTTAAGGCGTTCATAGCCTGTCATGGGGCGGGCAGACACGCCCAAGAGCTTAAAGTTGTTGAGTACGTCCGTTTCGATACGGGCAAGGCGGGATTTCGCCGCGCCCAGACTGTCGGCTTCAATGGCAAAGGTGATATATTTTGCTTTGACAAGCCCGTTGTTGCCCTTTGCAAGCTGGTTTTTCAGCATATCCCGGTATTCTGTGCGGATAGAATTGAAAGCGTCCTCCTGTGCCGGGATATTGACCGCCTTTTCCGCTTCGCCGCGCTGCGTCCCCTGATTGATGAAAGAGAGCTGCACCGAAACGGAAGCGTCAAAGTAGTTGAGGAAGTCGCACCAGTTCTCAAAAATGGCGGTCTTGTCGTCTGCCTGTGCAAGCTGATAGTTAATATCTTCAAAGGCGACGGTCTTTGAGTATTTCCGTCCCGTAACCTTGCAGATACCGTCCGGGTACATCTGGATATAAGGGATTGTCTGCTGCGCGGTGTGCGCTTTCCCGTCGCCCTTTGCCTGTCTGATGATTTCCGCAATCTGCTTTTTCTCGGCGCGGGTGAGCTTGCGGGGCGGGTTAGGCTTTGCGCTTCCCGCCGCGCTGTTTCTTCGTGTTTCCTTTTGCAATCGCTGATACCTCCTTTTCAAGTTTTCTCTGCCGTTCTAAGACGGAATAAAAGTTGTCTGTCCTGTATGGTCGTTCTTTGGGGGCTATGAATTTCGTCTGAATGATGTTCTTCACCACCACTTCAAGGGGCTGTCCATGCTTCTCATACATGGCAAAGAGGAAACAGGGCAGCATGACGGCAATCATAGCCATAGACGCAAGGCTTGTGCCTGTGCTGTCTTTGAGCAGAAAGAAAAGCGGCAAGCCGAACAGGAGAGCCGCCGCAAAACATACAATCTGCCGTTTGGTAAGGTTGAACGCTACTTTTTGTCTTGACTTTGGATAAGTCTTTGGGTACGGGTACATACGCCAAGTGAAAACCTCCTTTCTCTGGGTTTGGTGTTGCTGTAACTTCCCATAAGGGTAATCAAGGCAAAGGTCAATCTATGCCCTTTGCCCGCCCGTATTATATGGGGGTTATCCGCGTCAAGGTCGGGTCGTATTTTCGCCGCTTCGCTCTGAAAATCTCCACCCTGCCCTTGACACGCCGCTAATGCGCGGAGAATATCGACTTCGCCAGTGCGCCGGATTTGAACAGGGAGAAACAGAGGATAACGGTATAGGCTGCAAGGGAGAATATCGCGCTGTGCAGATTGTCCGCTATTATCATGTTGTTTACCAGAACCGCGTAAATGCCGACGCATATCATAATGAGGAAGCCTTGAAACCGATAGCGAACAGGGATTTGAGGTAGTTGTTTCCTATCTGCCCCCATTCCCGGTTCGTCATTGTTGCAAACGGGATAGGCGATACCGAACAGTAAAGGTAAATCTCTATCATGCGCCCGTAGAGGATAACGGTTATCAGTACGGACATGATTTTCATGCACAAGCTCACAAGGCTTGTTTCCATGACAAGTAAGAGCAGTTCGGGGATTTCCATAGCGTCAAGCCCGTCCTGCATGGAAGCAAGGGCGGCGGCAACATCAATCTCTGTGCTGCCGCCGATTACCCCCGCCGCGCCGGAAACAACGTGCTGCGCCATATCGAACACCGCCATAGTGATGTCAAAGGTGTGCGTCACAAGGTAGACTGCCACAAACGCCTTGAACACCCACTTGAAGAACATGGAAGTGTCAACGTCGTGCATATTGTTCTTTTCCGTTACCATGCTGATAAGCTCATAGCATAGGACGTAGGTAATGACAAGCCCCGCAATGGGTACGATTACATTCTCACTAAGGGTCTGTATCATGGAGAATATATTTGCGTTCCACCCTTGCGGGGTCTGCCCTACCTCTGCGGCGATAGTGCCGACTTTTTTCGTTTACGTCCCCGAACATAGTTGACAGATTACCGTTTATGGCTCCTATGAGGATTTCCTTTATCCATTCGTTAATCGCGTCAAGTATGCTCTGCATAAGCCTTTACCCGCGCTTCTTAACCGAACAAGCCGGAAAGCAGCGGTACAAGGGTCATGCCGATAAGGGCAACGCCGCCGCCCGCCATAAGCTGCTTCATGCCCTGGCTCTTCGCGCCCGGATTGTCGTTGCCGTAGCCCTCCATGAGATTGATACGCCCCAGATACCAAGCCCGGCTCCAAGTGCTACAACAAGGGTCTGCAAAAACGTCTACTGCGCTATTGAAAAATGCCATAAATAAATCCTTTCTGCCGCGTCTGCGGCTGTCCGGCAAGCGGACAAAAGGCGGTCAGCGTATGCCGCCGCATAAAAAAAAAACCGCCCTCTGGTAAAGGCGGCTGTCCCCGCGCTGCGTAAGTTCTGCGGCGCGGCGGTATTCAGTTGTAGGGGGGTGCGGCTCCTGCCGCTGTGTGCTGCGCCGGAAAGTAGGGGCGCGTATCATGTAGCCGATATTGATATATGTGATTGCTTCGATTCCTCCTTTCGGTGTCCCGCTGTGCTGCCGGACGGGTATTATTCAGACTTGCGGGGAAGTGAATAGCTTGCATAGCAAGGTGTTCGCTTCCCGCAAGTTCACAAAGGGGTAGCTGCCGCAAGGCAGCGTAGGGGAAGTGTAGCTTCCCCTGTCCCCCCCTCCCCGGCGGTCTGCCATGCTGTCACTGTTGAGGGATAAGCCCCCGGCGCGTGACATACTCCGTTGCAAAACGGCGGTGTTCCGCTTCCTTTTCCCGCCAATACTCCCATAATGCAGCGTCGGCGGCTTCCGCAACATTCATTAAAAACCGTTCAAGCTGCTTTTGTTTTTCCTCTGCGCTACGTTTCCTCATGGTCTGCGTCCTCCTGTAAGTCTGCTGCGTCAATCTCGTAATAGTCAAAAACCTCGTCGGGCTTGACAATGGCGGGGCGGCGTTTAAGGTGCTTTTCCATGTCAAAGGCGTTCTTCGGGTCTGCGTCGGATAGGTACTTGTATTTCGGGTGTTTCGTTATGTCGAATTTGTCCGAAAAGAACGGGCGCACCCCGCGTAGCTGCAAGATACATTTCCCTCCGTCCATGACTGCGATTTCATCTTCCGTCATAAGCTGCTTTCCCAATTTCTGATAATTCAGCCCATGCGAAAGCTCCCGCCCCCTTGTTTCGGAAGTGTTGAAGCTGTCTATCGTTTCCTTGCCTAAAATCTCCGATATTTCTTTGAGCGTGGTTTTTTCCTTGCCGCCCAAGAAAAGCGTGGTGTCGCAGTTGCCGACTATGGTATCGGCGTTGTCCTTGTAGATTGCCTTTAGCTGTGACTGGCTCTGCAAGATGATTGACGCGGAGATTTCCCGGCTCCGTATGGTTGCGATTAGTTTCTCAAATTTGGGGATTTGCCCGATATTCGCAAATTCATCAAGTAAGCACCGTACATGGACGGGAAGCCGCCCGCCGTATTCATCATCTGCTTTGTCGCACAAGAGGTTGAATAGCTGTGTGTAGAGAATACTCACGACAAAGTTAAAGGTGTCGTCGGTGTCGCTGATAATCACGAAAAGGGCGGTCTTTCTGTCACCTATGGTGTCAAGCTCCATTTCGTCGGTTTCCATAAGCTCCCGCAGCTCCTTAATGTCGAATGGGGCTAACCTCGCGCCGCATGAGATAAGTATGCTTTTTGCGGTCTTGCCCGCCGCCAGTTTGTATTTTTTGTACTGCTTGACTGCAAATGTTCCGGGTCTTTTTCTTCCAGACGTTCAAACATGAGGTCAACCGGGTTCTGGAAATCCTCGTCGTCCTCGCGGGCTTCCGACGCATTTATCATTTCAAGCAGCGTCGTGAAGTTCTTCTCGTCCTCTGGGGCTTCATACCAGATATAGCCGATTAGTGCGGTGTAGTAGAGCTTTTCCGCTTTCACCCAGAAATCCTCGCCGGATTTTTTCCCCGTCGCCTTTTGGTGTTGGCGATAATTGGTATTGACTAATTTCAAAATGTCCTTTTTCGCTCCGCAGATAGGCAAAGGGATTGTATTTCATGGATTTTTTGAAGTTAATCGTATTTAGCACTTTGATACGGTATTTGTACCGCTGCAACATTTTCCCGGTTTCCAAAATCAGTGTTCCTTTCGGGTCAGTGACGATATACGACGTTGGAAAATCCTTTGACGTACATTGCATGAGCGACGGTTTCACAAAGAACCGGGTCTTGCCGCTGCCGGAACCGCCGATTACAAGAATATTTTTGTTTCTTGCGTATTTCGGCTGCTTCGGGCGGCTGTTCATGGTGAGCCGTTCCGTCTGCGTTAAGGGGATATTGTTCTCAAATACCGGGTCTGTGTACGGCTTTATGTCGTCAGCCCCGCCCCAACGCGCCGAACCGTATTCTGTCCCGCGGCGGTATTTCTTCGCGTTCTTGCCTTTGGTGTAGATAATCAGCCGGACAATGACCGCCCCCGCAATGCCGATAAGTAAGTCTGCCGGGTGGAAGCTCGGCGCGATACTGGAAAAGGCGGTGGTAAAACCGTCCCCAAGATGTAGCAGCTTTGCGCTTGCGTCCGCGCCGGGGGATAGACGGACAGCCGCGCCCACTTTATCAAAGAGCCAGACAAAGAGCAGATACGGGAGATTTAGGATAAGCAGCTTCTTGATTTCCGGCTTCATAGCGATACCTCCCTGTCCTTGTTCTTGACCTTTGCCCGTTCCGCGTTCTTGCCCTGTGCGGCTTCTTTGAGCGTAGAGAGCAGCTTTCGGATAGAGGGCTTTTTCTCCTGTGTCAGCTTCTTTGCGGAAAACTCCTTAAAGGCTGCGGTCAGCACGTCCGCGTCCGCCCCTTGAAGAAAACCAGATAGCGGGGCGGGCTTTCCGTCGCGTCCTTTTTCAGCGCAAAGTCGATACCGTACTTTTTCGCCGTACTCTCAAAGGCTTTGATATTGCCCTCGGTAATCTCAATGTTGGAAACGCCCGCGTTCTGCTTCATAAGCTGCTTTAAGCTCTGCTTTCCCTGTGGCGGTTTTGCAAGCTGCTTTTTGCCCTTTGACAGTATGGCTTTCATTGCCTTTTGGAGCGTCTGGGCGGTCAGCTTCCCGGTCTTGATGTAAAGGGCTATGGTCTTTTCGTTTACTTCGTCCTGCAATTCCTCGCGTCCTCCTTTCGCGTTTCTTTATGGGGCGGCGGTCAGATACGCACCCGCAGCCCGTTCAAGTCCTCGGCTCTGATACCCACAAGATACCAGTTGTCGCCGTACTCAATCCGGGTCGGCTTCCACTTGCCCCGCACGAATACGTCAAAGCACTCACCGCAATGCAAGCCCCCGTAGTAGCTGTTTAAGTCAAAGCGAATGTCGTAACGGTCGGTGCGCTCGTCAAATACCAATGCTCCTGTCATTTTCTGTGCCATAATAAATCCTCCTTTTGTTGTTTTACAGGCTTTCGCCCGGTTTGAATGAATAATAGTCCGGGTCGCCGTACTGCGGCTTCTTCGGTGACAGTGCGCCGCTTGCCATGTCATGGGCGACAAGGGAAGTGTAATAATTGCCGATAGTGGACGGGGCGTTGAAAAGGGCTGCTTTCAGATATTGCTTGATGTTGCGGATTTTCGTTGTGTTCTCCCGCATACAGTCAAGCACAAAGCGGATATGCTCGCCGTCCAGTTTCATAAACTTAGATTTCACAAGCTCTGCCGGGTAGTCGTCCCCCGCAATCCGTACCCGCTTTCTGGCGGTGCATACGGTTTCAAGCATGAGGTCTACAATCTCGTCAAGCCTGTCACTGTCAAACTTCATGTCCTGTTTGAGAATGTGGTAGTCGATATTGTCCTTGATGATTTCCCGGTATATATCAACTGCGCTCTGTGCTGCCGCTTCCGTTCCTTTCCGTTCCGGCGGAGTAGCCGCTTCTCTGCAAG
>ENA-OQAR01000086-OQAR01000086.1-human-gut-metagenome-genome-assembly--contig:-NODE-86-length-22265-cov-2.376141_pt1 | contig 22265 bp, 24 predicted proteins | sample MGYA00242738_ERZ504533 | MGnify/ENA primary metagenome ERZ504533 (study PRJEB26092, sample SAMD00036276) | human gut metagenome | host: Homo sapiens | study: EMG produced TPA metagenomics assembly of... | reverse complement strand
CTGACCTACTCATTCACCCCCTCCACAGCGTTCACTGCAGGATGCTGCTACACCTTAGAGGTGAAAAGCCCGTTATCTGCCATAGAGAAAACACGGGAACTCACTCCCGGTGATTTTGTTTTTTTCACGGCAAACAATTAAAATAGAGATTTTCCCCGGAGATGGAGTCTTTGAGGGCAACACAATCCCCGACTACAAAGATGCTGCAGATGGTAATTACTTGCGATCCGGAAAAAATGACCGATCCGGAATGCAATAAGAAAGGATGGACACATGCCTATGTGATGGGATTGGAAAACATAGGAGTGGCAAAATGGGGAGACAAGGTAGATGAACCCGATATCCCTAATATGACAACAAAACGATTTACTGGAGAATAACATGAATGGCTATTCTGAAAACGCAAAGTGATATTGAATACTTATGATGATACTCAACTTAAGAATACATACAAAGCTTTTTTTAAGATAAAAGATTATCGGACGAAAAAATAAAATACCGAATGACGAAAAATATATGCAGTCCGTGGTTCATGCCGAGTATAGGTCAATGGTTCGATCTGCTCATAAATATAGGGGGAAAATCTCCGAGAACATTTGAAAGACAGTCTGCATACAGTTTAGAAACTCTGATATATGGAACCGAAACAAGAGAAAAATAAGTAAACAATTAGCCAAAGCCGGAAGTACGTTGGGAGAAATTGTCGGCAACAGAAACATTTTCAGATGCACCACCGAATCCAATGTAGCGACAGATGCCTGGATTCTTATTTGGCACTTTGAGATGCTCGATGGCGTTTTTTGGGAAAGAGTAGCTGTCAAAACTTACAGCAAGCTTTCCGATTCCGGATATAACGTTCGTCCTTTCTTCGCTTTTTAACTATCAAAAACGTAACTTCGATATAAGAGTTATCGTATAACTGATTAATAATGAATTAATTCACAAATGTGCTAATATGCCAATTATCATGCGGAATAGAGCGCAGCCAATTGGCATATTAGCACATTGACACATTGGCAAATTATTCAAAACCATTCTGCAACGAGCGTACCAACGATGCCACCCGTGCATAAGGGGGGGCTTGTACCAGCTATCAGCCCGTCTGGTATTCTATTCCATAACCGTTTTATGCCCTTTAAGGCTCTGTTAAGGCTCTGTTAAGGCGGATAGCCTGCCACAGCTTTGACATAAAGCCATGCTTTTAATGTGCCTTTTCTGGAGACTTCTCGGGAGAAAGATCCCATATCCCTTTTAATCGGTATGCAGATACTAAATTCCGAAGCCGGTACAGTGAACGCTAATCACATTAACTAAAGGCTGTTATCATACAGCCACCCCATTCCATCCATTATTCCACCTTAGTGAAAATGCCATTTCACTAAGGTGAACTACTTGCTTCACCCAGGTGAAAGAAGCGCTTCACCAAGGTGATATTTCGGATGCCGCCGGATAGAAAACACAAATCCGCCTATGCTCTTGCCGGAAAACAGCTGCAGAAAAAGACACACGCATGAAGAAAACCTGCTTCTGCCGTATGAAAAGCAAGCAGAAGCAGGACTACAAACCGTTTCAGTGGAATTCGAAAAGTATTCGCACGGCATTATATTGATTTACAACAAGATATGGTGACAGAATAAAAATAATATAAAAGGGAAAAATGTTTTTTGTTCTAAGATCGATATCCCTTACACTGACTATGAAATTAAAGACTTTTCACCTCGTATCGCTTGACTACCGAAAAAAAGACCGTAAGTTTGCCTCTGTTTACATAAAAAACGTAATATGAACTATCGCAAAGGAATTTGAATACCAATTTCGCTGTCTTTACCGTCCGCTGAATATGTATGCCCTGCGCTATACTGAAAATCTGGATGACGCAGAAGACATCGTCCAACAAGCCTTCTCTGATGTATGGGAGAAGCTTGTCGGAGGCACATCTATTCAAAACCTGAAAGCTTATATGTACCAAACTGTACGTAACCGCTCACTCACACTGATAACCAACCGACAAACACACTGTGAAACAACCGAACTGACAGACTTGGAAGATTTAACAGAAGAAGAACGCATCATCCGGTCAGAACGTGACGCGCGTTTATGGACAGCCATCGACCACCTTCCTACCGAACGGAAAAAGATCTTTCTGCTTTCCAAACGTGACGCCTTACTTATCAGGAAATTGCCACCGAGCTGGGTATTTCTATAAAAAACAGTCGAACATCAAATCAGTAAGGCACTGAAAACATTACGAGAAACAGCCATTAAAATATATACTTTTTTCTTCGGATAAAAAAATCGGCAAGCGAATAGGGGGATTTTGTCTTTTCCCTGTCTTAACAATAAAAAGAAAGAAGATCGCATGGAGAAAGAAGAGAAAGATATTCGTTTTGTAGCCCGGTTCTATCGGGAAAACAGGCTGGACACAACACAAGCCTGGCAAAAACTAGGTATCGGCAAACAAAGAAATAACTCTATCTTATTATATAGACTGATAACTATCGCTGCTGTCACTTTCCTGATAGCCGGATTCAGTTGGTGGTGGATATACGACAGGCAAGACTGGATTGTCATAGCCTCATCCGCACACGCTGTCAAAGAAGTCACGCTTCCGGATAACAGCCATATTACGCTGGCAGAGAATTCGGCCTTACAGTATGACCGCTTGGATACGGCGACAAAAAACAGGAACGTCACTTTTAAATGGAAAAGCATATTTTTCAGTCACACATCAAGAACAATGTCCTTTCAGGGTACAGACCGAACTGGCAAACATACAAGTACTAGGTACACAATTCCAAGTAACGGCAAATGCAAATCAGACTTCGGCAACCGTAGAGTCTGGAAAAGTCCGTTTTTATAACAAAGAACAAAAAGAGGCTATCCTGACAAAAGGCATGTATGCCTTCATTAACCAAAAAGGACAAATGCAAATAAACAAACAAAGTGACCCCAACACTTTTGCATGGAAGACCCACGTGTTTGTTTATAATGAAGCCCCCTTGAAAAAGGTAGTAAAAGAATTAGAAGAAGTCTATAAGGTCCATATCGGCGGAATTCCACAAAAAGAGTACTATCTGACCACGACCTTTGACAATACTCCGATAGAAGACATAATTGAAATCATAAACCAAACACTAGATACGAAAACTAGACATAACCCAATGATGCAATTCCATTCTAAATTTTCTTTTCTTCTGCTCCTTTGCCTCATGCACATTTGTATTGAGGCAAAAGGAACAGAACATGATGAGCCCCTCGTAACATTAGATATGAAACAAACCCCCATCCGTAAAGTTTTGGCAGAAATCACCCGGCAGACAGGTGTAACCTTTTCGTATGAGTCCTCCTTAACAAAACATCTGTTACCGATAGATATAACAATAACCGCCCAGCCGTTATCCCACTGTTTGCGCATTCTGTTTCAAAAACTGCCCGTAGAATATATACAATCAGGCAAATACATCATCCTCAAGAAAAAACAGAAAAACATTGTAATCAGCGGCTTCATACGAGACAAATCCTCCTCAGAGTCCCTTATAGGCGCCTCCATCTATGATGCCAAAAGCCATCAAGGAACAACCAGCAACGCCGACGCTTTTTCAGTCTGACTCTGGAAGCCGGAAACGATGTATACCTGAACATCTCCTATGTAGGTTATGACAGTTTCCACCGTTCATTCACACAATTGGAACAAGACACGCTGCTTCCGGTTCTGCTGAACAGCCACCAGCAATTAGCCGAAGTGGTAGTGACCGGAGAATATACCTCTTCTCCATTAGTCCAAACATCCGATATGGGACATACCCGTCTCAACAAAGACCTGATCCAACAAACCCCGGTATTATTCGGAGAAGCTGATATTATAAAAACCCTACAGACCTTGCCGGGTGTATCGGCAGGCACAGCCGGATTGGCAGGAATGTATGTGCGGGGTGGTAATGGAGACGACAATCTTTATATGATAGAAGGGAATCCGTTATACCAGATCAACCATGTGGGCGGTCTGTTTTCCTCCTTCAACGCCGAAGCCGTAAAGGATGTAGAATTCTTTAAGTCCGCCTTCCCCGCCCGTTACGGAGGAAGACTGTCCAGCGTAGTCGATATCCATACAAAGGATGGCAACATGAAAGAATATCACGGAAGCGCCATGCTGGGACTGACCTCAGGCAGCCTGAATCTGGAAGGTCCGTTGGTCAAAGACCGGACCTCATTCAACTTTGCATTACGCCGTTCATGGATTGACGCGCTTTCAGCCCCAACCATCGCCATCTGGAACGCTACCAGAAATAAAGGAGAAACCCAAATAGTGGCACGATACGCTTTTACCGACATGAACTTTAAACTCAACCACCAGTTCAATGACCGCAGCCGCGGATATGCCGGTCTTTACTGGGGAAACGATTTTTGAAAGGAGGAGAAAAAGAGAAGGTGACAACGGATATGAAAGCAGAAACACCGGCAGACTGCGATGGGGAAACATCATGGCATTTACCGGCTGGTCATACGTATTCAACAACCAACTCTTCGGTAATGTGAATGCCGCCTTTACCCACTATTCTTCCACCTTGAAAGGAGACTACTACCAAGGAACAGAAGCCAACTACGTATCACAGGAAAGTTCAACCCGGAACCGCATTGACGACCTCAGCATACGAGCCAATTTCGATTTCCGCCCCAATGCTTCCCACCAGTTGCATTTCGGCACTCATTATATTTACCACCGTTTTCATCCCGTAGACGAAAAAATCGCATTTTTCCAATGGCATGACCACCCAGACCAGACAAAACAACGACACTGCCCTACCTGCACATGAATTAGGCATATATATGGAAGAAGACTGGAAAATGAACAAAAGAATACGTTTAAACGCCGGGGTTCACCTCGGACTATACACCATTGACGGGAAAACGTACACTTCCCTGGAGCCCCGTTTTTCCAGTCGTTTCCTGATCAATCCGCAACTCAGCCTCAAAGCCTCTTATACCCGGATGAGCCAATATGTACATCAAGTCAATGAAAGCTACATCAACCTGCCCACAGACACATGGATACCGGTCAGCCGCAAGCTGAAACCGATGCAGAGCGACCAACTGGCTGTAGGAGTTTATTACACCACCGGCAACAAAATCTACTCTTTCTCCATAGAAGGATATTATAAATGGATGAAACATCTGATGGACTATAAAGACAACTACCAGTTTCTCCCTCCTTCCACCAGCTGGGAAGACAAACTGACTCAAGGAAAAGGACGTTCTTACGGCGTAGAACTTATTGCCCGCAAAGAAAAAGGGAAAATAACCGGATGGGCAGGCTATACTCTAAGCTGGAATGACAGACAGTTCACTGAGATAAATAAAGGCAAGCGTTTTCCTGCCAAATTCGACAACCGGCATAAATTCAATATAATAGCCAATTGGAAAATCAAGCCCAAACTGGAGTTGACCGGAAGCTGGACCTACGCAACCGGTAACCGGCTCACGGTTTCTTTCGAAAACTACCAGGCCGTTTCTCCCCAACATCCGTTTCCGGGAGGCAGCCTGGTTCCTCCTTATATAGATCCAGGCGGATTAGACTATTATACGGAACGTAATAATTTCCAACTTCCCGCCTATCACAGACTCGACTTGGGCATCAATATTTACCGGCCAAAGAAAAAAAGAACCGGATGGGAATATGGAATATCAGCATCTACAATGTCTATTCCTACATGGCACCCGTCAGCATACGCAAAGGATGGTGGTATAATAACGACTGCTTCTATACCCTGGGCATAGTTCCCATTATACCATCAGTTTCTTACACTTATAAATTTTAAATGATTATGAAACATCTGCTATATACATTACTTCTAGGAGTGTTCCTTACCTCCTGTTATCGAAAAAATAGATTTGGACGAATATCGCACTACGCCCAAAATGGTAATAAACAGTGTAGTATCCCCCCGACACAGTGGTAATGGCCTCCATCACCCGGACCTGGTTCTATCCAGACAAGAAGCCTTATGTCAATCTCCCTCACGCCCATGTGGAGCTCTATATCAACAATCAATACATAGAAACCATGCAATGGAAACAACTGAATAATCCCCGGAACCCAGACCAGCCGGATACCTTATTCCTTTCAAATACAATCCCGGCAGAAGGAGACCGGATAAAAATTGTTGCATCCACCCCCGAATATGGTACGGTAACGGCAGAAGATATCATACCAAAGAAAGTACCTATAAAAAACGCCAGTCATACAATTAAAAAAAGGTAACGGAGTTTATCAAGGAACAATTTCCGACTATTTTGAAATATACTATGAAGTCACGTTTGATGAATTTCCGGAAAAGAACAATTATTATCTGGCCAAAATCACACAAATAAAAACGGGCTATTACGGTTACTACGAAACAGAAATAGATTATATAGATCCTGTATTCAAGGAACAGGATGCCATATTGGACGAAAAGTATGGCATTCAACGGATTGGAAAAAAGAGGAGGAGCCCTCTTTACCGACCAAAGCATTAACGGACAAACCTATACTTTACAAATAAAAGAGACAACGGCAGAGTTAGACGAAACAGAACAAAGAATCATTTCCATCTATTCCCTTTCCGAATCCTACTTTTTATACCTGTTGTCCTTACAAAAAAAAATTGCCGGAAGCACGTTAGAAGGAGGTTGGGTAACATTGGACTAGCCGAACCTCTACGGGTTTACAGCAATGTGGAGGGAGGAACAGGTATTCTGGGCGGCAACCAACATTCGGAAACAACTATAACATTGAATAACCCATCTAAAAATAATTGATTATGGATACATTACAACAAGCTCCCGCCTTATGGTATTGGAGCGAACCCGCATCGGGATACAGCATTGAAGATTGCGAACAGATTGTAGCAGAAGAGATGCAAACAGCAAAAGCAGACTAAAAGTCTGGCCACCGTGGGGGTACATTGAAATGTCCCCCTACGGTAAAAAGAAAATTTCACGCCTCAATGGATAATTCCCCCGCAAATGTTCAAATTCTTCGGGATGCCGTTTCAATGCATCACTGTCACGAGTCGGATCATACACCTGTAGAAAAGCCTCTTCCGGATCAGAAGAATAATCCATATACGGCAAAGCGGGCGGTACTATTTTAAAATCAGCCTGTATATGGAAGAAGTTACAAAGCTCCTCCAATGCCATCCGTGTAGCATTCGACTTTCCGTCAGCTGAATACCCTGCTATATGAGGGGTTCCCAAAAAAAACTTTCTGCAACAAATCCGGGTGAATATCCGGTTCATTTTCCCACGTATCAATAACCGCATCACGTATCCGGCCTGTCTTCAGCGCATCAAGCAAAGCCAATGTCTCTATTACTTCTCCACGAGAAGTATTCACAATAAAAGGTTTCCGTTGCAAACCGGCAAAGAAATCCGCATCCGCCAGATGGAACGTTTTTATATTTCCCATTCCTGTTCAGCGGAGTATGAAAGGTTATTATATCACATTCCCTTGCCAGTACAGACAAATCCACAAATCCCCGTTTCCCCCCCGGTCCGCACGTGAGGATCATTCAGCAGACCCGCATCCCCAATGCCTCCGCCATACGTTGGATACGGCTTCCCACATGTCCTACCCCAACAATCCCCAGACAGCTTTCTTCCAATCTCACCCCCTTCCGGCGTTTCAACAATAATAATACCGAATGCAGGTACTGCTCCACACTGCCGGCATTACAACCGGGACAATTTTTCCATACAATTCCCGCCTCATCACAATAGTCCACATCAATATGATCAAAACCGATGGTCGCAGTAGCAATGAATTTCACCTTGCTTCCTTCCAGCAGTTCACGGTTACAACGGGTACGGGTACGGATCACCAATGCGTCAGCTCCCGTACATCCCCGGCGGTAAAACCACTACCGGGCAAATACACCACTTCATCGGCTATCTGTTCGACAGCTTCATGTATATAAGGTATTTTTATTATCTACAATTATTTTCATCTTTCAAAAACTTGCTTGGGAACAAAGGTAGACACTTTTACCGAATAATAATTGGCTGATTAGAAAACTTTGCATAGATTTGTACATTCAATAAAACAGCTGTTATGTCCAAGATTCTTGTAATCTGCTTTTCATCCATCAATAATGTGGCAATGGCAATCCCGGTCATTCACTCATTGGCTACGCAATATGCCCAGCATCAAATCATGGTGCTGAGCATAGACACATTCTCCCCCTTATTCGAGAATGTGCCGGACAATGTTATTTTCCGTGGGGCAGATTTCAGAGGAGAACATGCCGGATTAATGGGTCTGGGATGGCTGTACAATGATTTAAAAGAAGAAAAATTTGATGCCGTAGCCGCTTTCCAGCCCACATTCCGCAGCCGTTTTCTTTGCTGGCGTTTTTCGTCTGGCAGGCATAAAAGCAGCCCACATCAAGCAGAACAGGCGGGAACTGCAAAAACTGATACGGCGGAAACATAAAATATATACAGAGCAAGACTCCTTTTTTCAGCGCTGTGCCCATACGCTCAGTCAGATAGGTTACCCCATCCGGTTAAGTTTCCTCTCCCTTTTCGGAAAGAATAAAGGCAATATTTCCAGCCTGGCTCCGTTAACCGGTGAGAAGAACCAAGAAACATGGATTGGAATCGCTCCCTTTGCAACACATGTAGGCAAAATCTATCCGTTGTCAAAGCAAGAGCAGATCCTCAAACATCTATCTGCACGCGACCATACAAAAATCTTCTTATTCGGAGGCGGGAAAAAAGAAATCAAAGTATTGGAAGAATGGGCCCAACATTTCCCCAAACGTCATCTCAACAGCCGGCAAACTAACCATAAATATGGAATTGGCCTCATGAGCAATATGGACGTCATGCTGGTAATGGATGCCGCCAATATGCACCTTGCATCATTAGTGAACATCCCGGTTGTGTCCATTTGGGGGGCAACGCATCCCTGTGCAGGCTTTGCAGGATGGAATCAGTCTGCGGCAAACACAATACAGATAGACCTGCCCTGCCGTCCTTGTTCCTTATCCGGAGAAAAACACTGTTATAGAAAAGATTATGCCTGTCTGCAAGGCATAACTCCCGAAATGGTAATAGAACACATAAACAAAGTCATCAGTAAATGAAACAAATAAATCTCATATATTATTCCGTTTTCTTTTTGTGGTATTTGCTTTCGCTTCTACCCTTGCGATTCTTATATTTCATATCCGATCTTCTTTTTTTATCCGCTCTATTATTGCATCCGCTACAGACGTAAAATCATACGCAATAATTTATCGAACTCATTCCCCAAGAAAAGATTTAAAAAGAGATTGTCCAAATCGAGAAACAATTTTTACTCTTTCTTTTGCGACTATATAGTAGAAACGCTCAAGTTATTCTCCATTTTCAAAAAAAACAACTGATGAGAAGAAATGACTTTTTGAAGGACTGGACGAGATAGTGGAAAGCATGAACAAAAAAAGAACAAAAGACTTCTGTTTTTATCTATTTAGGGCATTATTGCAACTGGGAATGGATTGCATCCTTGCCTTATTGGATTTCCAAAGACATATCCTGCGGACAAATCTATCATCCACTGTACAATCAGGCTTTCGACAAACTATTTCTAAGATTACGCAACCAGTTCGGAGGCGAATGCATCCCCATGAAAAACGACTTTGCGCCGCATCATTGAATTGAAACGGACAAAGCAAAAGGCAATTATCGGATTTATTTCGGACCAAGCACCCAAGTGGAACAGCATACATCACTGGACTGAATTTCTAAACCAAGAAACACCGGTTTTCATCGGTACGGAGAAAATAGGCAAGCAAGTGGACGCCTTGATTTATTATGCTGACGTAACACGGGTCAAAAGAGGATACTACCACTGCCGGCTCAAACCATTGTGCGACACCCCCCGGCAAGTACCCGATTTTGAATTGACCGATTTGTTTACCCGAGAATTGGAACAAACAATAAAAGCGCATCCCCAATATTGGCTCTGGAGCCATAACCGCTGGAAAAGAACCAAAGAAGAGTGGCTGCGCAGACAACAGGAAGAAACTAAGTGATTATGGAAAAATATGATTATTTGATAGTAGGTGCCGGTTTGTTCGGCGCCGTTTTTGCCCACGAGGCAAAACGAGTAGGTAAACATTGCCTGGTAATTGACAAGCGCAATCATCGCGGAGGCAATATCTACTGTGAAGATATAGAGGGCATCCATGTACATAAATATGGTGCACATATCTTCCATACCGACAATAAAGAAGTGTGGGACTATGTAAACAGCTTTGTCGAATTCAACCGATACACCAACTCCCCTTTGGCTTACTTTGACGGGAAATTATACAATCTTCCCTTCAACATGAACACTTTTTATCAGCTGTGGGGAGTAAAGACTCCGGCGGAAGCAAGGCCAAGATAGAAGAGCAACGTAAAGAATTTGACCATATCGCCACCCCCGCCAACCTGGAGGAGCAAGCATTAAAGCTATGTGGAAAAGACATTTACCATCGCCTTATCAAAGGTTATACAGAGAAACAATGGGGACGTTCCGCCAAAGAATTACCGGCATTCATCATCAAACGTATTCCTTTCCGTTTCATTTATGACAACAACTATTTCAATGACAGCTACCAAGGAATCCCCAAAGGCGGATACAACGCCCTTATCGATGCGTTACTGGAAGGAACCGAGGTTCGTCTCAACACCAATTATTTCAGCAACCGCAATGAACTGGACGCATTGGCAGACAATATCCTGTTCACCGGATGCATAGACCAGTTCTTCGATTACCAATGCGGACATCTGGAATACAGAAGCCTGCGCTTTGAACATAAACAGCTGGAAACAGAGGATTTCCAAGGCAACGCAGTAGTCAATTATACAGAACGTGAGGTACCCTATACCCGAATCATTGAGCACAAGCACTTTGAATTCGGCACACAGCCCACCACTGTAATCACGTATGAATATCCCGATGATTTCGCGCCGGGCAAAGAACCTTACTATCCGATAAACGACAAGCGGAACACCGAAATGATGAGCCAATATAAAAAACTGGCCTCTGGGCGGAAAGACGTTTTATTCGGAGGCCGTCTGGCACAATACGCATACGCCGACATGGACGATACCGTAGCCGCCGCCCTCGCCTTATGCAAAAAGACATTTTAAATAAAAAGGAAATCCTTGGACTCCCCAAGGTTTTCCGCTAAATTTGCATGATATTCCTAAATTGACAAACAATATAGATAACAAACCAATGAAGTGCCTTCATATCATAACACCCGTAAAAGATTCGATTGACTCCACGCTTGAAACCGTAAAAGCAATCATGAATCGGATATTTTGGTTCCTTTCACTTACACTGTCTATAACGATTTCAGCACGGAAGAAAAATACCCATCGGCTGGAAGAGGCCGCCCGTCAATGGAATTTTCGTCTGGTCAACTTATCAGACCTGACCGACCACCCCTCTCCCAACTATCTACTGGTGTTACAAACAGCACAAAAAGAAGCCATCGAAGCAGATGCAGGATTACTGATTGTGGAATCGGATGTTATTGTCAAAAAAAACACATTGCAATCACTATACAATGGAGCATTGCAACAGAAACAATGCGGAATTGCAGCAGCTGTGACAACCGATGAAAAAGGCATAATCAATTACCCCTACCTACACGCCAAGGGACAGAGAATCAAGTGTACCCGGAAAAAAAGCATTGCAGCTTCTGCTGTTCACTACTCACCCCCGGACTGCTGAAAGCATTTGACTTTCAGACATTAGACCCAAGCAAGAACTGGTATGATGTGACCATCTCGCACGAGTCACTGAAACGAGGTTTCCAAAACTACCTGTTCACCACGTTGCCCGTATGGCACAGGCCCCATAGCAGCCGTCCGTGGAAACAACTGAAATACAAGAATCCTTTAAAATATTACTGGTTGAAATATACCAAAGGACTAGACAAAATTTAACACTATTATAATGATATGAGCAAGACAGAGCGTTTGTTTCATCCCCGCACCTTAGTGATTCACCCTGATTTCAAAAATCTGGAAGAATTTATAGTATCCATTCCCGAACGTTTCCAAAGGAATGAAGGTACTGTTATTCACCAAGGGCGCAATGAATTGCGGAAAATGGAATACAATGGCAAAGAATATGTTATCAAATCCTTTCACAGCCCCCACCTTATCAACCGGTTTGTATATGGCATATTTCGTCCATCCAAGGCAAAACGCTCTTACGACCATGCAGAAATGCTGCTGAAAATAGGTGTAGGCACTCCGCAACCGGTGGGATATATGAATATACGTTCAGGGCTGCTGTTCGATAAAAGTTATTATATCAGCCTCCTCTCCACCTGCCCCTACATTTACGACAACCTGTTCACACAGCAATTTGACTACGCCGAGGAAGTATTCCGCGCCATAGGCAAAGTGACCGCCCGTCTTCACGAACACGGATACGCCCACAAAGACTACGGACGTGCCAACATCCTGTTTCAGAAAACTCCCAATGGCATAACAATAGAAATTGTCGATTTGAACCGGATGTACATCGGCCCCATAGATATGAAGACCGGCTGCAAAAACTTTGAACGCCTGCCGGCAACTCCACAAATGCACCGATGGATGGCAGAAGAATACGCCAAGGCACGGAACTTTGATGTGGAAAAATGCTTTGAGCTCATGAGAGCCTATAGAAGCGTACAGCCGGGAAAAATAGATAACCTTTACTAAAAACTAAATGCATCATGAACATTATAGCCGTAGTTGTAACCTACAACCGAATGGAACTTCTGAAAAGAAATATTCGTTGTCTGCAACAAAACAAGCCGATATCTTCCATTGTAATAGTAAATAACGGAAGCACGGACGGTACAACGGAATGGCTTGCCGCACAGGAAGGGCTGACAGTAATCAATCAGACCAATGTGGGCGGTGCGGGAGGATTCTATACAGGCATACAATACGCTTATCAGGCGGGTGCCGACTGGATTTGGTGCATGGATGACGATGTATTTCCGCGGGCCGACTGTCTGGAACAACTCTTGCCGTATACCGGCAAGAAAGATATCGGCATACTGGCCCCTCGCAGGTTGCTCGAAGGAGAAATATTCACCCATGACTTCCAGGCATACAACCTGAGCAATCCTTTTGTATCCATGTACAGCAAGAAACTGGCAGGACGGCACATCACCTCACCGACAGAAATTACGGGAACAGCTTTCGAAGGTCCGTTCATCCGCCGCGAAGTCGTTGAGAAGATAGGTCTTCCCAATAAAGACCTTTTCATTTTCTGTGATGATACAGATTACTGTCTCCGCACCATACGGGCAGGGTACAAAATACTCTATATACCTGATGCCCTGATGGATAAAGAGAAATTCTTCTCCAACGACACATGGAATGAGCGAAGCAAGAAGAAAAAGTGGAAACGCTTTTACCAGATCCGTAATTCAACTTATTTAAACCATCACTACGGACGCAACATAGCAGTGAAATATCTTCGCGGCTTCAACGGAGTAATGGGATATATTTTCATCGCGTTGTTCACCAGTCCGTTTGCAAAAGCCTATCAATGGAAAGATATACCCCGATTATGGAAAGCCTATTGCGACGGAATACATGAAAAAACTTGGAATTATGAGCTAAAAAACGGTAACGCCCTTACCAGTTAATGTTTCATAATAAACTAGCATTTATATACTATATTTACAGAAAAAGAGTAAATTTGTTATATAATTAAATATCAGAATATTATGAGAAAACTAAGGATTACGTTATCTATTATAATGAGTTCAGAATAAAACAAATTCTTTTGACAATAGTATTAATTATCTCTAATATGACAGGTAGAAATCAATAATCATTGGTTATTTATGAGCAATTTATTACTATCCAAAATAGGGCACGTTATATCCGAATTTCCTTTGGCTTTTAAACAAACGAAAGAAGTCAAATTATTCATGACATTGCTGGTAAAAAACGAAGAAGGGATGCTGGAAGAGAATCTACAGTTCCATAAAGCGATGGGAGTGGACGGGTTTATCATTACTGATAATAACTCCACAGACTCAACTCCGGACATTATCCGTAAATACAAACAAAAAGGGTGGATTAAAGAAGTGATAGAAGAAAAGGCTACCAACTATGAACAAAAGGACTGGGTAGACCGTATGATTTGGAAAGCCAAAACCATTTATAAGGCCGACTGGATTATCAATGCCGATGCCGACGAATTATGGTATGCCCCTACCGGCAATTTGAAAGATGAATTATATGCCACCAATGCCAATGTGCTAAATTGTGAAATGAGAAGTGTCTATCCTGAAGAAGAAAAACCCTTTTGGCAATGGGATAAGACTGTAAAAGCGGTAACCGAACCTGAAAAATATGACTTGTCACTCTATTCGCTGTTTGAGCGTCAGAACAAAAAAGTCATTCACCGGACTGCCGGTTACCTGCAAATTTCAATGGGAAACCATAAAGTAACCATGTTCCCACAAAACTCTGCCGACAGCCATATCCATGTATATCATTACAATATACGCGGCAAGCAGCAGTTTATGGAAAAGATGATAAATGGCGGCAAGCAACTGGAGCAACACAAGGGCAGACACGGAGGTCGCCACTGGCGCTACTTCTATCAGTTACATAAAGAAGGAAAACTAGAGGCTGAATATGAACGTGTTATCGGCAGTGCTTATTTTGAAGCACTTCGCAAAGACGGATTCATTATTCCGGATGTAACGATTCCTAATTTCTTTAAAAGATTAAAACCTGATATATAATGAAACATGCATTTCTGATTATCGCCCACAATGAATATCCGGTACTGGAGGTACTACTTTCCATGTTGGACGATGAACGTAATGACATTTATTTGCATATTGACAAACGGGCTACAGAACTGTTTCAGCAAATAAAAAAAGTCAAAATGCAGAAAGCCGGCTTTTATTTAATAGAAAATCCCATCAAAGTATATTGGGGTGATATCAGCCAAGTACAAGTAGAATATCTTCTCTTTGAAACGGCCTTATCACACGGTCCCTATGCTTATTATCATTTATTATCCGGAACGGATTTGCCCATAAAAAGCCAAGATTACATTCATGCTTTTTTCCAGCAGAATGCCGGTAAAGAATTTGTAGGCTTTTGGCAGGATGCCGCTCATCAGCGTGATTTGGAGCGCAAAGTATTCCGATACTATTTTTTTACAAAAAGGTTAAAAAGATAAGGAACATCTGTTACATGGAATTACAGCATTAATCCGAAACCTCATATTAGCAGTACAGAAAATAAGCCATTATCGCAAGAAACAAACTTTTGAATTCAAAAGGAGGAAATTGGATAAGTATTACCGAAAACGCAGTCAAGTATCTATTACAATACAAAGAGATTGTATTAAATCGTATGAAATATACACTTTGCGCAGATGAAATATTCATTCAAACTATTTTATGGAACTCTCCTTTTCGAGAAAGAATGCATTGTACGAACAATGCCAATACCGGTAGTATGCGGGAAATTGACTGGGAGCATGGCAGCCCCTATATATGGCAAGACCATGATTATCAGACGCTTATTAACTCTAATAAAATATTTGCACGGAAATTCAATTCAAACCAGATGGGAGTTGTCTACAAGATTCAAAAATTATATTTAAAACAAGTTCCCAAATGAATATACTATTTTATACTACCAATGAAGTTGCGCCACAATACGGAGGTGTTGAAAGAGTTACTGCTAATATTGCAAATGCATTAACTACTTTTTATAATGTGAACTGTTACTCTGCCTATAAATACAACATTGACAAATCCTTTATTAAACAGCAATTCGTTAATACAATTAAAATCAATTCTTATCACAATCTCAATAATTTAATCCAATTTATAGAACAAAATAAAATTGACGTCATTATTAATCAAGGAGAGCATAAGTTAACTAAGAGTTTAAGACTTGCTTTAAACCAGTCTCAAAACAAAAAATGCAAGCTAATGTTTGCACTCCACGTAAGTCCTGCCACGGAAATTAATTTCATCACCTTAGATAATCCTAAAAAAGAACTAAAAGAAGGAAAGAACATTAGGAAAAACATCAGCAAATTTTTATCCTTCCATATCAAAAGATAAGAAAAATAATAAAACTACCTAATTTTATATAGAGAGTCATATCATTTTGCCGATAAGGTTATCTTATTATCCTCTCATTTCAAAAAGCCGTTTCTAGAATACTCTCATTTGAAAGATGATAGTAAAATAAGAATAATCCATAATGCTCTTTCATTCCACTCTTTCTATGATTTAGCCAACTATAATCACAAAAAAGAAAGAAGTACTTATTGTATCCAGACTGGAAGAAGAACCTAAAAGAATTTCTCTGGCTTTAAAGATTTGGAAGGAAATTGAAACAGACCATACTCTATCCGAATGGAAGCTAAAAAATAGTAGGACATGGGAAAATGGAAAGCTGGTACAAAAAGTCTAGTCATACATTATGGCTTACAACGTGTCTTTTTTTTGAAGGGACAAAAAACGGAACCTTATTATAATGAAGCTTCTATTTTTATGATGACCTCATCTTTTGAAGGATGGGGGCTGACATTAACCGAGGCACAACAATATGGTTGCGTTCCTTTAGCTTTTCATAGTTTTGCTTCATTGACAGACATAATAACAGATAAAAGTCAATGGGTTTGCTATCCCCAATGATGATATATCACTATATATTAAAACAGATGAAGCTATTGATGACAGATGAAAAGCTACGTAAATCAATGTCTGCCAACGCTATTGAAAGTAGCAAGCAATTTTCCATCGAAATTATCATAAAGAAATGGATGGAAGTGATCAATGAATAATACTTTTATTTTTATCATACCAAATCAAAATTCTAAATAATTCCATGCTCTCTTATATGCAATTACAAGATAATCAGCGCTATCCAAAATAAAAATTTCATACCGTCTTAACATTATCCCCCCCTTCAAAAAATCCTGGCTTCCTTTAGGATTCACCTGAAAAATCAAGGGGAGAACCTTTGTTCTTAAAGTATCATTTTATTCTTTGGATAACATCCGAAAGTATTCTTAATATATCAGCTCACTAGAAAGTTCGGAACATTTATACCCTCATGCCCTCACTACATATATAACAAGTTAATTATAAGATATTTATGTAGTGATGATAAAAAAAATTGCTCTCACTTATACCCTCATGCCCTCACTACATTTTAAAACAGAATTTCTCATAACCTACTTACTGTCAGTTATATATTCTTTCCTGTAAGCTGCTCCGACTTGATATAAAGTTATGGCATTTTCAGACTTTTTCCTTGCAAAAGTGCAATAAAGAGTGTGTACTTTCACAGAATGACGGATAACGAAGGCATGGCAACGGTGAAAAAGATCAAAACGTTTAAAAGAATTCATTATCTTTCCTTCAAAATAAGACAATCAATAATACAGGCTATCTATAAATTCTTCCAATAAATAAGGGAATGAATGGATGTGTATAGCAGTCAGCCCTATTGCATAAGCTTTTTCTATCTCCAGATTAAACCTTTTTATATGCATCTATTCTATCTCCATAGCCTTTGGAGTTATCTCCATAAGCTTTGGAGTTATCTCCCAAGACTATGGAGTTAACTCCAAAGGCTTGCGGAGATAGAACAAACAGGAAGAAAACCCTTAACCATACAGCAAGAAATGTTTAGGGATGCGGATAAGATATTTTAAGGATGAATCTGATTTTAAAACCACACAATTCCTTACGGATGAAAAAACTCCCCAATGTCCTTCTTTAAAAAAGTGAAACAATATATGACAGGAAGATATACATCTGACTATACATACAGGACAGAAATATGAAGTGAGGGCATATATGCACCCAAACTTTTTATGAAAATACAGGCACTCTTGAGAAATCGCAAGCGGCTGCATAAATGAAATTAAGAGAACAACCTAAAATTCCTGAAAAACGTAGTAAAGGCCGCCCTTTTATTAAATCTTCCCAAAGCCATAGATACCCCCCACAAACCACATATATTATAATGTTTATGCAATGAAATACGAAGGATGGTATGGATATAGCATTGCAATGCACTAATCAGCTCCGGATCATCCACATAATCGGAAAACATATTCCTCATCCATCTCAAGAAAAGAATAGTAGCGTGCAATTTATCTTTGTCATGACCGGCAGAGTTACTGATGTTTGCACCTTCAACATTCCTCCAACATACAGGCTGCCCCGGCAAAGAAATAACACCCCCCGCATGACGGGCAAAAGCAGCCCACGTAGCATCATCCGAACACCAAGCCATAGGAAAATGAACAAAACCACCTGCCGACTGCCATATCTCCCGACTGAACACGTACTCTACGGCAGCCGAATCTATCTTTCCCTGTAACTTATCTAGCAGCAGCCGGTAACAAGACACACTTCCTTCTTCCAAAGGACGATTGGCACGTATCCGCTTGTTTTCACCATCAATGACAGCTAATGGAAAACGAAAGAAATATCCTCGCTGATGGTGTGGGCGCGACAAAGCTCCATGACACGTTCCACACCATCAGCCGGCATCAAATCATCATCCGAGAAAAGCCAGATAAAACGGCTCTGCAGACAGCTGGATACACCTCTCCCAATGGGCCACCAAATCTTTGCCCCCCATATTTTCGCTAAAGCATGATACACCAGATTTACCTTATTCTGATAAGATTCCACAATCTTATCCAATCTTTCAGGACTTGCATCATCACCTATATATAACACGAACTCATCTTTATGGGCCTGAACTGCAATTGAGTCGAGCGTTTCCTTAAGGAAACGCCCCTTGTAGGCGGGAATAACAATTGCCAATTTCTTTATTTGCTCCACTTTACAAAGACTGCATATCGTTCAACTTCTTGTAATATCCATTCAAGGCTATCAGTTCATCGTGAGTTCCTCTTTCTACAATGTCACCTTCATAAAGTACACAAATTTCATCGGCATTCTTAATGGTACTCAATCTATGTGCGATAGCGATAGTAGTACGCGATTTCATCAAACGCTCCAACGCTTCCTGAACCAAACGCTCGGACTCTGTGTCAAGAGCCGAAGTAGCCTCATCTAATATAAGGATAGGAGGATTTTTCAAAATTGCACGGGCTATACTGACACGCTGACGCTGACCACCGGACAAACGCCCTCCACGATCACCAATCATCGTGTCATATCCTTTTTCCGTTTCCATAATGAAATCATGTGCATTCGCTATCTTGGCAGCTTCTATTACTTGCTCCATAGTGGCATTCTCTACACCAAAAGTAATATTGTTATAGAAGGTGTCATTAAACAGAATAGCTTCCTGATTTACATTACCAATCAGAGAACGTAAACTGTGGATGGATACATCTTTCACATTCTTGCCGTCAATCAGCAATGCACCCTCCGATACATCGTGATAACGCGGTACCAAGTCCACTAAAGTAGACTTTCCGGAACCGGACTGACCCACCAGTGCAATCGTTTTTCCTTTAGGAACAGTCAGATTGATATGGTTCAAGACCGGACGCCCTTCTACATAGCTGAAACTTACATTTTTAAACTCTAACTTATCTGTGAAAGCGTCCAATGGCAAAGGCTGCTCCGGCTCTACGATATGATTTTCCGCTTTCAATATCATATCAATTCGCTCCATACTGGCCAATCCCTGCGGAATATTATAAAATGCTCTTGAAAATTCTTTCAAAGGATTGATGATACTATAAAGGATAATCAGATAAAATATGAAAGTAGCCGCATCCATCGGAGCATAGTTTGTATTTAAGATTAAAGCACCGCCAAACAACAGCACGGTCACAATCACACAAGTGCCTAAAAACTCACTCATGGGGTGGGCTGAACTTTGCCGGATAATCATCTCGTTCATTGCATCGCGGAAGTCATTGTTTGTTTTAGAGAACCGGGCAGACATTTTGCTTTCGGCTATAAACGCTTTGATAACCCTTAAACCTCCTAATGTTTCATCCAATTGGGACATAATATCTCCCCATTGCGCCTGTGCTGTAGAGGACTGTCTTTTCAGCTTCCGGCTGACAACCCCCATTATCCAACCTGTCAGAGGTAAAATAAAGATAACAAAAAGCGTCATTTGCCAACTTACCGAAAACAGAGTGACAAAACAAACCAAAAGAGCGATAGGATTACGGATAAGCATATCGATGGAACTGGTCAACGAGTTCTCCACCACCGTAACATCCGCACTCATACGGGCTATGATATCTCCTTTACGTTCTTCTGAGAAAAAACTCAAAGGAAGACTTAACACTTTATTATAAACCTGAATACGGATATCCCGGACAATACCTGTACGCAAAGGTACCATGACAGCCGCAGAAGCAAAATAACCGGCAGTTTTCAACATAGTCATAAAGATAAGTATTCCTCCCATCATGGCAAGTGTATAGAACGCACCATTTGTCGCCACAAAAATTGCTCACAAAGTAATAGGCATTATTTATGAGTACATCCTTATCCAAATTATGAATATCCATAGGAATGTACTCATAAGACTTGGTATCAATTTTTGAACAGAATGTTCAAAAATTGGCACAATCGCCATGAACGAAAACACATTAAGCCATTGCGACAGAAAGTTCAGTATCAATGCCCATGTCAAATATTTGCGTATGGAAGAATATACCGCTTCAACAAACTAAAGAACTGTTTCAGCATAATTATCAATTATATATAATGCCGCAAAGTAACAAAAAAGAAATAATCACCCAAGATTACCCCACTTTATCCCCTAATATTTGTTCATACACGGCAAGCCTTCTTTCCTGCATCTGTCCGGGGTTATATACTTGCCGCAAACTGTCTTCCGCATGGGTAACCAACTGTCTCTGCAACTGCGGATTACTTGACAAGGCTATGACAGCTTCTGCAAATCCGGCAGGGTCATCAACAATCAAGCAATCTTCACCATCCTTAAAATCAATGCCTTCCACACCCTTTGCCGTCGTTACAAAAGGAACTTTTGACAATACAGCATCTAATATTTTCATACGCATACCACTACCGATACGTATTGGAACAACAGCAACACTGCCTTTTAAAAAAAGAGCCCAGATCTTCCACATAGCCTGCCAGCTTCAATTCCGGGTATTCGGACTGCAAACGATTGATACACTCTCCACGCCATTTACCAATTACTTGCAATGTAAACGAAAAATGACGTTTACGCAGATGCGGAATCACTTCGTGACAGAACCATGCCACGGCATCCAGATTGGGAAAATGATCCTCACTTCCCACAAAAGTCAGGCGTCCGCTTTGGACCGGAACAAAAGGCTGTTCCAGCCTGTCACCCACTTGCACCACAGCCGGAGAAGTGTAGATATGGTCTTTCCGTCCTATGAAGTCCTCCATAATTTTACGGTCTACTTCAGTCAGAACAATAACATCTTTATATTTCAATAATGCACTGCGCTCAAAATCCTTTGCTATATGAAACAACATCCTGTCACCGGCAGTCTGTTCCCTGAACAAAGTAATCTCCTTTTCATTACGGATGTAGCGGAGTTCATGATGCACAAAAATAGTCTGTACATTTTCAGGCAACAAGAATCCCAATGACAACAGTTCATAAAACTCTACTTGAATAATATCAAAACCTGAATGAGCCACCTGAGAAACATACTCCACATACCCCTGGTCTAGCGGCTGGAAACAAGAGCTGAACAAAGTACTCTTTCCCCGTACTAAATCCACAACTTCGCCCGTTTCATCCGTCCATATCTGTTGCCGGTTCATTTTACGGGTTACAGACGCATGTATCTTTTGCAGCCATTTATAATAAAAAAGGATGTTTAATTTTGGGTAATCTGACAGTTTTAGTTTTAGGAGTATAAATAAAGAAATCCACATTATCCCAAATTTTTCTTCAATGACTCTACATCTTGCATACGTCTCCCTGTTTCAGGATAAAGCAATACAGATACGGCCATCTTATGACGCAGATATTCCACCATATTAAAGAAAGCTTGATTACCGCCCGAATCCAGCGGATAAGGAATGTACGGAATAATAAAAAAGAATTTTCTTTCTCATACTAATTGAATTTAAACAATAGTCTAATGTCTAATTTAATTTTTAGTTTAATACAGCAAATGCTATGTAGTGTATAATGCAAAGGTACAAGAAAGACTGCACACTAAAAATGTTAATTATCGTTTTCTTTTTTAAAAAGTTTCAACAAAATTCCTGTTTTTTTTGA